>Ga0315540_10000563_pt1 | contig 21258 bp, 20 predicted proteins | sample SalMarSW160110MG_FD_203677 | JGI IMG/M metagenome (GOLD analysis project Ga0315540, IMG submission 203677) | Salt marsh sediment microbial communities from the Plum Island Ecosystem LTER, Massachusetts, United States - Salt Marsh Sediment SW1601-10 ...
AATGAGTTCCATACCTATTACAACGCCCACCAGTTTCTGGTCGACGACAAGGGTCTGCGCGATGCGCGTCTGAACCTTATCCAGGCTGCCCGCCAGGTGATTGGCAATGGGCTGCGGCTGCTCGGCGTCTCTGCGCCGGACAGCATGTAGGCACAAGACAGCGCCATGGCAGCTGCCCGCCGACGCCGACGCGCCACACGTAACGGGCCGCCACCACCCTGGGTGTGGTCGGTTGGCGGCCTGGTGGTGGGACTGCTGGTCGCGTTCCTGGTGTTTCTGCAGATGCGGCCCAAACAGGCGCCGGAGACCCCGCTGACACTGGAGGTACCGGCCGAGCACGCCACACCCGAGGTGCACAAGCCAAAGAACAGGCCCATCCCGCCGCCGCCAAAGCCGCGTTTCGATTTCTACAACCTGTTGCCCGAGATGGAAGTCATCGTGTCTGACGAGGACATCCAGGGACAATCCACGCAGGAAGGCGTTAAACAGGTCGAGCAACCCGGCACCTATTTACTGCAGGCCGGGTCTTTCCGCAGCCGCAAACAGGCCGATCAGTTGCGCGCCAGGCTTGCGCTGCTCGGGCTGGAAACCAGCATTCAGACAGTAAGCGTCGACAGCTCGCAAACCTGGCACCGGGTTCGCGTCGGGCCTTTCAGCAATCTGCGGGAACTCAACGACGCGCGCACCCTGTTGAAGAAAAACGGCGTCGACGCGATTCTTATTCGACTCAAAGGCTAGGAGCCTGTCGGATCATTTTCATCGGCTGTGTCGCCGCATGGCAAACACAGCCCCCTCACCGCGAACGAGTCTTGTCCGCCTGCTCCCGCGCGCCACGTTCAAACAGCGCGTGCTTCTCCCGAAACAGTGCCGATATATCCTCATCGCCATAGCCCGCCTGCATGAGGCGCCGGTAGTGGACCAGGGTCATTTCAACTACCGGCAGGGCGACGCCGAGCGATGCCGCCATACGCCGGCAAATCTCCAGATCCTTGTGGTGCAGTGCCACTTTGAAACCCGCGGCGAATTCGCCGTCGATCATGGTGCGACCGCGATGAGCAAGGAACCAGTTGCCCGCCGCGCCGCCGCTGACGACATCGATGACTTTATCCAGGGGCAACACGTGCGCTTCGGCAAACGCCAGCGCCTCGGTGACCGCCTGGTTGATGCCGGCCGCCATGATCTGATTCACGGCCTTGGTCGCCTGGCCGCTCCCCACCGGCCCCATGTGTTCGATGCGCGCCGCCATGCACGACAGCAGCGGCCGAACCCTTTCCAGGAGCATTTGGTCTCCGCCGACCATCATGGCCAGCGTCCCGCGCCGCGCGCCTTCGACACCGCCCGAGACTGGCGCATCGAGAAACCCGGCGCCGGCGGCCTGGACGCGGGCCGCCGCCGCGCGGGCGGTGTCCAGGCTGACCGTCGAGCAGTCGATCACCACGCCGTCCTTTCCCAGTGCCGGCAGCAGTTGATCCACCACCTCGACCAGATCACCGTCGGCCGACACGCAGGTAATCACAACCGGTGCCGCACGCGCCACCGCCGCGGGGCTGTCACACTTGAGCACGGCGTGTTCGCGGACAAAGGCATCGAGGCGACCGGGAGTGCGATTCCATACTGCGGCCAGTCGGCCCGCAGCATCCAGTCTTCGGGCCATCGGCGCACCCATGGCGCCGAGCCCGACGAATCCCGCCCTCAGCATTTCGTCAGTCTTCATGATAGGTGTAGCCGCTCAGCCCGGCCTCCAGCTCCACCAGGAACTGGCGCGCCTGCAGCGGGCTCAAATCCGCCGCGTTGACGCGCTGGCGATACACGGCGCGCAAACGCTTCGGCTCGAAATGCACATAGCGCAACAGCTCGTCGGCACGGTCACCGTGTTCGGGCTGACACAGGCGGTGCGACCCGTCAGCGTCTATCTCCAGGTTGACAGTATCCGTATCCCCGAACAGATTGTGCATGTCACCGAGTATTTCCTGGTAGGCGCCGACCATGAAAAATCCCAGCAGGTAGACCTCATCGGGCTCGGTACTGTGCAAGGGCAAGCTGTTCTCGATGCCCTCGCCGCTGACATAGGCATCGATGCGCCCATCGGAGTCGCAGGTCAGGTCTTCGAGGCGGGCACGCCGGCCGGGCTCCTGCTCGAGACGCTGCAGGGGCACAATTGGAAAGATCTGCTCAATCGCCCAGACATCGGGCAGCGACTGAAAAATCGACAGGTTGCAAAAAACCTTGTCGGCCAGTTTCACGTTCAGGTCGTCGATGATGGCGCGGTGCTCGCGATTGGCTGGTTTCAGAAGCGGCTGCAGCCGCTGCAGGATTGCATAGTAGACTTTCTCGCCGAGCGCCCGCTGCGCCAGGGTAACAAGCCCCTGGCTGTGCATCTGGTGCAACTCGGCAAGCGCCTGGTTCGCTTCGAGGTGGCTTTCCAGCGGCGGGGCGTCATCGACGTGCTGATAAATGGTGTGTAGTCGCTGCACTGCATCGGGGGCATCGGCATCCGGCGCCCCGAAGTCGTCACCGCCGGGCGCCCGCTCGGTATCGATAATATTGGTGATCAGGAAGGCATGGTGCGCCGTCATGGCACGCCCCGACTCAGTGATCAGGTGCGGGTGTTCCAAACGGTGTGCGTCGCAGATGCGCGCGATACCGCCAACCACGGCATCGGCATACTGCTCCAGCGTGTAGTTCATGGAGCAAAAGCTGCGCGACGCTGTGCCCTCGTAGTCGACGCCCAGCCCGCCGCCGACATCCACCACCTGGATGGGCACCCCGAGCGCGTGCAGGTCGGCAAAAAAGCGCCCGGCTTCCTGGACGCCTTTGTCGATGTCTTTGAGATTGGCCAGCTGCGAGCCGAGATGAAAATGCAGCAGCTGCAGCTGTTCGAGCAGGCCGTTGTCTCTCAGGCGCTCGACCATTTGCAGGATCTGCGCGGCGTGCAGCCCGAACTTGGACTTATCACCACCGGTGTTCTGCCAGTTGCCGGCACCGATGGAAGCCAGACGCGCACGCACGCCGAGCAGCGGTTTCACATCCAGCTCGCGCGACTGAAGCAGTATCTCTTTAAGCTCCGAAAGCTTCTCCACAACCAGGTAAATGCGCAGCCCGAGGCGTCGGGCGATCAGCGCCAGGCGGATATATTCACGATCCTTGTAGCCGTTGCAGATAATCACCCCACCGGGTGAGGACAGGCCGAGCACCGCCATCAGTTCCGGCTTGCTGCCGGCTTCCAGACCGACACGCTCACCGCCGTGCTCGAAGATTTCCTTAACCACACTGAACTGCTGGTTGACCTTGATCGGATAGACCGCGGTGTAGGTACCCTTATAATCGCGCCGCTCGCGAACCTTCGCGAACGCCGCGCAGAGACGGTCCAGCCGGTCGCGGATGATACCGCCGCAACGCACCAGCACCGGCCAGCTCAACCCGGACTGGCGTATCTCGCCAGCCAGCTCGCACAGATCGACCTCCGCCGGTCGGTCCGCGCCTCCCGGGCGCACCACCAGGTGGCCCTGCGGGTTGACGCCGATATAGCCGTCGCTCCAGCCGGAAAGATTGTAGAGCTGGCGGGACTGTTCAATGTTCCAGGGCATAGGCGTCAGAATCCAATTGGGGCTGGCGTGAATTTTCTATATACTGGCGAACACGCGTTCGCAGTCTCATTGTAGAAAAATTTGTCACTAACCCCAATCTATTTCACAGCATGACAGCACCGACTATCAACGACGGCGCGGACTGGTTTACCGAAGTCTGCGAAAAAGGCGGCTCAGCGTTTTCGCTTCGGGTTCGCAAAAAGCTGCACGACGAGCACAGCCCCTTTCAGCACATCGAAATCTGGGAAACCACCGACTTCGGCAACTTAATGGTTATAGACGGATTCGTCATGCTGAGCAGCCGTGATAACTACCTCTACCACGAAATGATGTCGCACCCGGCACTGTTCACGCACCCGGCTCCCAAACGCGTGGTGATCATCGGCGGCGGCGACTGCGGCACGCTGCGCGAGGTGCTCAAGCACCCCGGGGTGCAACACGTGCTGCAGGTCGATATCGACGAGCGGGTAACGCGCCTGGCAGAAGAGTATTTCCCGGAATTGTGCGCATCCAACCACGATCCGCGCGCGGAGCTGTATTTCGGCGATGGCATTCAGTGGGTCAAAGATGCTGCGCCCGGCAGCATCGACCTTGTAATTGTCGACAGCACCGATCCCATCGGACCCGCTGAAGGCCTGTTCAGCGAAGCCTTTTACCGGGATTGCCACCGCGCGCTGGGCGAGGCGGGCCTGATTGTCCAGCAGAGCGAATCGCCGCTATTGCACTACGAGAGCATCATCCGGCCCATGCACAGATCGATGCGCGCAGCGGGCTTCGCCGACAGCGTGTCCCTGCAGTTCCCGCAACCGGTGTATCCTTCAGGCTGGTGGACGGCGACCCTTGCAGGCAAGCAGGCGGTGGTCGAATTCCGGCAGGAAGACGCGCGCGCCAAGGCCTTTGCAACGCGCTATTACAATGCCGCCATTCACAACGGGGCACTGGCACAACCGGAGTTTTTCCTCCACGGCCGTACCGACTAGCTGCACCACCTGGAGATATCATCGCGGGATCGCTGGATTAACGCGGCACGCTCCTGCTCAGACAGGTAGACGCGTTTACCGGCCTCATCGAGGCGGTAAACCGCGCCGTATTGCTGGTACTGACGCAGCCTGTCCATGGCAATCGCGCACTGGCGCGTACGCTTGGCCTGTTCCTGTTGCCGCTGTTGCTTCTGCTCCCGGGCCTGCTGGCGCTCCGCCTGATAGGCGTTGAGCAGCTTGCGCGTCTTCTCCATGCGTTGTTGCGGGTTGTCCGCGACCGCCGCCGGTGGCGCATAACTGCGCGCGCCGGTGGCGCCCTGCGACTGGCTGCGATCTTCAAAGTGCACCTGACCCTGTTCGTCCACCCGGCGATATACCTCTGCCGAGGCTGCGCCGGCCATGAGCAGCAGCGGGAACAACAGGGAGTTTTTGAGGGGATGTCGGTGCATGTGGTGGTTATCGTTTGAGACGATCCAGCCTTAAGCGCTGACGCTCGTCAAACAGCCGCTTGACGCCCAGGTGGACCGCGGCGAGAGTGCCGAAACCCGCGCCGCCGGTGATCAGAAACATGATCATAATCTGATACTTGACAGCCTCCACCGGTTCCGCACCGGCAAGAATCTGGCCGGTCATCATGCCCGGCAGGCTGACAACCCCGGCGGCGGCCATGGCGTTGATAATCGGGATCAGACCGGTACGGTATACCTGCTGGCGGATGCCCGACAACGCCTCGCTGGCGCTGTGGCCCAGTACCAGGCGCGCTTCGATGACTTCACGCTGCTCCCAGGCGCTCTGGGTCAGGCGGTCAAGCGCCAGCGCGATACCGTTCATGGTATTGCCCAGCAGCATTCCCAGCAGCGGGATCGCATATTGTGGCTGGTACCAGGGCCGGTTACCTACCACCACCACCAGCGCGAACAGTGCAATACTGAACGAGGAAATGAACATCGACAGCACGCCGATGGCATAACCCGACACGCCGGCGAAACGTCGGTGCTGACGTGCCACCACCTCGCGACCGGCGACCGCCAGCATCACCAGAGACAGCAAGGCCACCCACAGCAGGCTGGCATTCTCGAACAGCGTTTTCAGCACTAACCCGATCAGGGTCAGCTGGATGGCAGTGCGCAGACCGGCCACCACCAGTTGTCGGGCCAGATCCGGGTAAACGCGCCGGGAAAACAGTGCCAGCGCGACGACCAGCGACGCAGCAATAGCCAGGTCGAGTTCGCTGAGTCTGATCATGCCGTCTCGCGCAGGCCCGCGTCGGCCATTTCCAGGCAGCGCTCACACAGCCTCGTGATCTGCCGTTTGTCATGACTCACCCACAGACAGCTCGCACGCTGCGTCGAAACGTAGTCGGTAACGAGTTCCTCCACCCGTTCGATATTCTCGGCATCCAGATTGGCTGTCGGCTCGTCGAGCAACAGCACCTCGGGCCGGTTGGCCAACAGGCGCAACAATGCCAGGCGCTGTTTCTCGCCGCTGGACAAGCGCTCCACACGCCAGCCCCCAACGTCCTCGTCAAAACCCAGCCGGCGCAGCTGTTCGGCGTGCACAACGGCGAAATGCTCGGCCACTGTCGCTGCCCACCAGCGGCTTTCGGCCGGCAAAAAGGCGACGCGCCGGCGCCACTGTTGCGGCGGCAGTGACTCGCGTCGGACCCCGAGCAATTTCACGCTGCCCTCGCTGGGGTCCAGGTCGACCAGCGCACGCAGCAGCTGGGTCTTTCCGGAACCACTGGGACCGGAAAGGCAGGCCAGTTCGCCCTCGCTGAGTCTGAACGATACCGCTGGCTGTCCAGGACGGGTGAGATCACTGACATCGAACATCGAATATTCCCGACTTGTTATTGGTAGAGCCCACCGGCACTTTACCTGAAAGACCGCCACGGGTAATGTCTGCCCGACTGCCCCGTAACCTACCTGAACGAGTGAGGCCCGCATGTCCGAACCCACTGTCGCCCAGCGAACCCCCTACGCCATGGAACTGGAACCCGGTACTTACTGGTGGTGCGCCTGTGGTAAGTCCGCCAGTCAGCCGTTTTGCGATGGCTCGCACAAGGGCAGTGACTTCGCTCCGGTGAAACTGGAGATCAGCGAAAAGACCAGGGTATGGCTTTGCGGCTGCAAGCATACCGGTGACCGGCCCTTTTGCGACGGCAGCCACAAGAACCTGTAGCAAAAAAAACGGGCGCCGAAGCGCCCGTCGTAACGACTACCCTGCTGAGTAAGCCGGGTATTAGAGGCCGGAACCGCGAGTCCCTGTAAACTCGGGGTAAGCCTCAAGACCGCATTCACCGAGGTCGACACCTTCGAACTCTTCTTCCTCGCTGACGCGGATCCCCATGACGGCCTTGATCACCAGCCAGGTAATGAAACTGGTAATAAAGGTCCAGACAAAGATCGTAACCAGGCCGATCAACTGCGCCTTCAAGCTGGCTTCGGGATTGGTGATCGCAACCGCGATAAGACCCCACATGCCGACAACGCCGTGCACGGAGATGGCACCCACCGGGTCGTCGATCTTCATCTTGTCGATCGCCAGAATGGCGAGCACCACCAGCACGCCGCCGACCGCACCGATGAAGGTCGACATCAGCGGCGAGCCCGCAAGCGGTTCCGCCGTAATCGCCACAAGACCGGCCAGGGCACCGTTGAGCACCATGGTGAGATCAGTCTTGCCAAACATCAGGCGGGCAAGCGCCATCGCGCCGACCAGGCCGCCTGCTGCCGCCATGTTGGTATTGACGAACACCAGCGCAACAGCGTTGGCCTCACCGACATCAGACACTTTCAGCTCCGAACCACCGTTGAAGCCGAACCAGCCCAGCCACAGGATAAAGGTACCCAGTGTGGCCAGCGGCAGGTTCGCGCCCGGAATCGGGTGAATTTCACCGTTCGGCCCGTACTTGCCCTTACGCGCACCGAGCAGCAACACACCGGCCAGCGCCGCCGTGGCCCCGCACAGATGCACGATACCCGAGCCCGCGAAGTCGTTGAAACCGAGGCCGTCCAGGAACCCGCCGCCCCACTTCCAGTAACCCTGCATCGGGTAGATAAAGCCGGTCATGACGATCGCAAAGACGAAGAACGCCCACAGCTTCATGCGCTCGGCAACGGCGCCGGAAACGATCGACATTGCAGTCGCGACAAACACCACCTGGAAGAAGAAATCCGACAGGTTGGAGTAATAAGGCGCGTCATCGCCCCCGGCGATAACCGCTGCAACTTCGTTGTCGGCCTTGCCCAGAATGCCGTGGATCCCCGGCCACCATGAATTCACCGCCGCATCGCCCGGATACATGATGCCGTAACCCATCAGCATGTACATAATACAGGCGATTGCGTACAGCGCGATGTTCTTGGTGAGGATTTCCGCCGTGTTCTTGGAGCGCACCAGCCCCGATTCGAGCATGGCGAACCCGGCCGCCATCCACATGACAAGCGCGCCGGTTACGAGAAAATAAAACGTATCCAGCGCGTATTTAGTTTCGAGAATTGCTTCCACTATTTTGTCCTCCGCAACAGCGACAAAGCTGCCTGTTGGATAATTTAGATTCGATAAACTTAGAGAGCGTCGGGTCCGGATTCGCCGGTGCGGATACGAACCGCCTGCTCCAGGGGATATACAAAGATCTTGCCGTCACCGATCTTGCCAGTGTTGGCGGCTTTGGAAATCGCTTCGATCACCTGCTCGGTCAGATCGGCCGACACAGCGACCTCGATTTTGACCTTGGGCAGAAAATCCACCACGTATTCCGCGCCGCGGTACAGTTCCGTATGACCTTTCTGGCGTCCAAATCCTTTCACTTCAGTGACCGTGATGCCCTGTACACCAATCTCGGACAACGCTTCACGCACGTCGTCGAGCTTGAAGGGCTTGATGATTGCAGATACAAGCTTCATCAGATGGTCTCTCCTAGTTTGAACCCGCCGTTCAGAACGGGTCGTGTTTCAGGTAGTTTCAGTATTGTTTGTCGGCAGGGCCCCTCTGGGGCGCTTGCCCGACCGATCCGCAAACACAGGCGCTCGTTGATTGTCACTTAAGGTTGCGAGTCACAATGAGCGCCTGGTCTGCGCAAGGCCGTCAACTAAAGGCTATAGCCACGCTCATCATGCAGCGCGATATCCAGACCTTCTGTTTCTTCCTCTTCTGTAACCCGCAGTCCGATGATCGCGTCGATCACCTTGAGCAGCACGAAGCTGACCACCGCGGTGTAAGCCAGGGTTGCCCCCACACCTACAAACTGCTTTCCGACCTGGGCACCCATCGTCAAACCCTCGGCCAGACCCACGCCGCCGAGACTCGCATCGGCGCACACGCCGGTCAGGATAGCGCCGATAATGCCACCTATGGCATGCACGCCGAACGCGTCCAGCGAGTCATCGTAGCCCAGCGCCCGCTTGAGCTTGGTCGCACCGAGGAAGCAACCGACACCGGCTGCAGCGCCTATCAGCAGCGCGCCCATGGGACCCGCCGTGCCGGACGCCGGAGTGATAGCCACCAGACCCGCTACAGCACCGGAGGCGATACCCAGCACGCTCGGCTTGCCGTGGGAGATCCATTCGGCAAACATCCAGGCCAGCGCGGCCATGGCGGTCGCGATCTGGGTGACTGCCATGGCCATACCCGCAGTGCCATCGGCTGCCAACTCCGAGCCGGCATTGAAACCGAACCAGCCGACCCACAACATAGAGGCACCGACCACGGTATAGCCGAGGTTATGCGGCGTCATCGGTGTACCCGGATAGCCCTTGCGCTTGCCCAGCACCAGCGCCGCCATCAGACCTGCGATACCGGCGTTGATATGCACCACGGTACCGCCGGCGAAATCCAGAACACCCATGTTGCCCAGCCAGCCTCCGCCCCACACCCAGTGGCAGATCGGCGCGTAGACCAGCACCAGCCACAGGCTCATGAACCACAACACGGCCGAAAACTTCATGCGCTCTGCAAAAGCACCGACAATGAGCGCCGGAGTAATGATCGCAAACGTCATCTGAAACGTCATGAACACGGTTTCGGGAATAGTGCCGCTCAACGAATCGCCAGTGACGCCCGCGAGAAACATCTTGCTGAAACCCCCGAGGTAGTCGTTCATGCCGCCACCGTCGGTGAACGCCAGGCTGTAGCCGATGACTGTCCACAGCACAGTTACCAGGGCAGTGATAGCAAAACACTGCATCATGACTGACAAAACGTTCTTGGCCCGCACCATGCCCGCGTAGAACAGCGCCAGGCCAGGTATGGTCATGAACAGCACCAGTGCAGTGGCAGTCAGCATCCAGGCTGTGTCACCGGCACTCAAGGTGTCTTCGGCGAAGACCGGGAAGGGAAACAAGGCAAACAACGCCGCCGGTAATGCGTATGTCAGCCCTGGTAGTTTTCGAGTCACCATTTGTCGGATCTCCGCTCGTGGTTACATTTATTAAAGAGCGTCCGGACCGGACTCGCCGGTGCGGATACGAACCGCCTGCTCTAAGGGATAAACAAAGATCTTGCCGTCACCGATCTTGCCAGTGTTGGCGGCCTTGGAAATCGCTTCGATCACCTGCTCGGTCAGATCCGCCGCCACGGCGACTTCCATTTTGACCTTGGGCAGAAAATCCACCACGTATTCCGCGCCGCGGTACAGTTCCGTGTGCCCTTTCTGGCGTCCGAATCCTTTCACTTCAGTGACCGTGATGCCCTGCACACCAATCTCGGACAACGCTTCACGCACGTCGTCGAGCTTGAAGGGCTTGATGATTGCAGATACAAGCTTCATCAGATGGTCTCTCCTGGGTTGGGCCCGCCCGTACGGGCGGGCCTGTGGCTAACGATTGACTGCTTATGGAACTCCTTAGAAGTCTTTTGCCCAGCCAAGCCAGAATTTCGGACTGGAGCTGCCCCAGAATTGGTCGGCATTACCTGAGAAGTCGTTCTGTACGTAGTTGACGCTGAATGAACCGAAATCACCGGCATCCTTGGCAACGCCTACCGTCCAGGTCGTGTAGTCCAGGTCCTGACCACCATCACCGTCCTGATCGAAGGAGTAATAGCCGATCGATGCGCTCGGTGCGAAACCCTCGTAATTCCAGTCGGGCTCAAGCGCCAGCTGGTAATAGAGATCGCCATCCTGGAACGGCTGGGCCACGTTATTGACATCGCTGGCTTCCGCCCAGAAGGTGTAGGCGATACTCGCAGTGGCCGGGCCATAGGTCAGGCTACCGCTGGCTTCGGAATAATCCAGCTCGCCGTTCTGCGCATCGCCGCCGGCACCGGGGTAGTAGTAGTACCAGGCGCTCAGGTCATAGCTGACACCGCTATCGCCGATGTCAGAGCCGTAACCGGCGTACAAATCGACTTCGGCATTGGCTTTCGGAGCGGAGGTGAAGTCGATATTGGACATCCAGGTACCGACATAAAGACCGGAATCGTGGTTGTAGTCGATACCACCGGACACGGCAGCCCCGTCGTTAGTCTGGGTGATGCCCCGGAAGTAGTAATTGCTCTGCACACCCAGGTTGGCACTCATTTCGGCCTGTGCAACACCCGTCGCCGCGAACAGCGCAGAGGCAAGAATGGTTTTTGAGTATTTCATGTATGAGGACTCCTATATCCCGCTAATCACTTTTGGTAACAATCATTGACCTTCCGGCGAACGGTGCGTCCACCTCAGGTGTACGCGCTACTTTTGCAGTTACCGTGCCACCCAATTTCTTGATTATTTATCAAGTACTTATAATCACCGGGAGGCATATGACGGAAATATTGCGCACCGGCTTGGTGCGCAATATTTCCGTGCGTCAAATCGGTGCACCGATCAGGTGCGATGTGTTGTTTATAAGTGATGGACGTTGTAAACATGCTTCGCTATCGTTAGGGGATGCTGGATAACAAAGTGCTAGACGACATCGCCAGGCGCCTCAGCGGCGCCATGCCGGCAACGGCAAAAGCCGTTCAGAACGATCTGGAAAAGAATCTGCGCGCCGCCACCCAGGCGGTGTTCGCGAAACTGGACCTTGTCACCCGCGAAGAATTCGATGTGCAACGCAAGGTGCTGGCGCGCTCAAGGGAAAAGATTGAACAACTGGAAAAGCAGGTGGCTGAGCTCGAAGCACGGCTGCTGAAGGACTAGCCCGCGACAGCTGCCTGCGAAACTGAACAACACCACTGAACCGCATTTTCCAAGGATGGAAACTCATGTCACTCGCCGTCGTTTTCAGTCGCGCCCAGCTGGGCGTACAGGCGCCGCTTGTCAGCGTCGAAGCCCATATCGCCAATGGCCTGCCTTCCCTGTCGATTGTCGGCCTGCCCGAAACCGCCGTTCGTGAAAGCAAGGACCGGGTACGCAGCGCCCTGCTGAACAGCGGTTTCGACTTCCCCGCCAGGCGCATCACCATCAATCTGGCACCCGCCGACCTCCCCAAACAGGGCGGGCGCTATGATCTGGCGATCGCGCTGGGCATTCTCGCCGCATCGGCCCAGATCCCGGCGGCGCCGCTGGCGGATTACGAGTTCGTCGCCGAGCTGGCGCTGAGCGGTGCGGTCCGCCCGGTCCGTGGCATCCTGCCCTGCGCGCTCGGCGCCCTGGGCAGCCAGCGCCAGCTGGTGTGCGCCGCCGAGAACGGCGACGAAGCTGCACTCGCCGGCCCCGCGGGCATACGTATCGCGCGGCACCTGCATGAGGTCTGCAGTCAACTCCACGATCCCACTGCTCTGCCGAACGGTTCGCCGCGTGCCGCGGACCCCTTGCCCCCGTCACTGGACATGCGGGACGTGCGGGGACAGCACCACGCGAGGCGGGCGCTGGAAGTCGCGGCAAGCGGATCGCACAATCTGCTGTTCATCGGCCCGCCCGGGACGGGCAAGACACTGCTGGCAAGCCGCCTACCGGGCATACTGCCGGCACTGGACGACACCGAGGCGCTGGAGACTGCGGCCGTCACGTCGAGCTGCCGGGACGAGTTCGACAGCCGGCTGTGGAAGCAGCGGCCGTTTCGTTGCCCGCACCATACGGCTTCCGCCGCGGCACTGGCTGGAGGGGGCAGCCATCCCCGTCCCGGCGAAATCTCGCTGGCGCACAATGGCGTACTGTTTCTCGATGAACTCGCCGAATTCAAGCGGCACGTCCTCGAAGTGCTGCGCGAACCAATGGAAACCGGCAAGGTAACGGTGTCGCGGGCGGCACGGCAAGCCGAGTTTCCGGCGCGCTTCCAACTGGTCGCGGCCATGAACCCCTGCCCCTGCGGCTACTTCGGCGACCCGAACGGTCGCTGCCGCTGCACCCCCGACCAGATCGCACGCTACCGCGGCCGAATTTCCGGCCCGCTGCTCGACAGAATCGACCTGCAAGTCGACATGCCGCGCATCGCCTGGCGGCAGCTGCAGGAGGAGCCTGGCGAGAACAGCACCACGGTCCGCGCCCGAGTGGCGGGTGCCCGCGGCGTCCAGAAGCAGCGCGGCTGCCTCAACGCCCGGCTGCCGTTGCAACAGCTGGAACAGGTCTGCCGGCTGCAAGCCAGCGAACAGCGGGTGCTGGAGAAAGCCGCGGCCCGGTTCCGGCTGTCGCCGCGCGCCGTACACCGCGTCCTCAAGGTCGCGCGCACCATCGCCGATCTTGACGCACAGGACCTCATCCAGGCGGCGCACCTGCGGGAAGCCATCGGTTACCGCTGCCTGGACAAATCCGCGGCCGCACACGGACACTAGTTCACTGCAATTTACAAGCTGCCGCCGCGCTCGGTTGCCCGCTACAATGGCGGCCATGTGCTGTTCCCCCGCCCGTTCCTGATTGTGGCTGAACTCAATCCCCAGCAGCGCGCCGCCGTGCGCGAGGTCAGCGCGCCTCTGCTGGTACTGGCCGGCGCCGGCAGCGGCAAAACGCGCGTCATCACGGAGAAGATCGCCTATCTCATCGGCGAATGCGGCGTTCCCGCAAAGAACATCTTTGCCGTCACCTTTACCAACAAGGCGGCACGCGAAATGCGCGAGCGTGTCAACAAGCTGTTGAGCGCGGATACCGGCAAGGGCCTGGTCGTGTCAACCTTCCATACGCTCGGCATGCGCATGCTGCGACGCGAGGCACCGGGACTCGGTTACAAAAGCAACTTTTCCATTTTCGACGCCCAGGACAGCCTGCACCTGATCGACGAACTGCTGCGCAAAGGTGCCAGCGCCTTCCCCGCGGACGCGCTGCGCAACCAGATATCCAACTGGAAAAACGAGCTGGTTCTGCCGTTACAGGCGGTAAAACAGGCCGGCACCGAATTCGAACAGGCAGCGGCCCTGCTGTATGCCGAATATCAACGCAGTCTCAAAGCCTACAACGCCTTCGATTTCGACGACCTGATCCTGCAACCGGTACTGGCCCTTCAGGACAGCGAGCAAGTGCGCGAGCACTGGGTGAGCCGGGTACGCCACCTGCTGGTCGACGAATACCAGGACACCAACTCGGCGCAATACCGCCTGGTGCAACTGCTGGTCGGCAGCACCACGCCCTTTACCGCGGTGGGCGATGACGACCAGTCCATTTATGCCTGGCGGGGCGCCAATCCGGAAAACCTGAAACGCCTCAAGGACGACTTCCCGCGCCTGCTGGTCGTCAAGCTCGAACAGAACTACCGTTCCGCGGGCTGCATTCTCAAGTGCGCCAACCAGCTGATCGCCAACAACCCGCACGTGTTCGAAAAGCGTCTGTGGAGCTCCCTGGGCTATGGTTCACCGGTCAAGATCATGGCATGCCGTGACGGCGAGCACGAAGCCGAGCGCGTGGTGTCCGAGATACTTCACCACCAGTTCACCCACGCTACGCGCCATGGTGACTATGCCATCCTCTACCGTGGCAACCACCAGTCGCGCAGCTTCGAAAAAGTGCTGCGCGAACATACTATCGCCTATCACCTGAGCGGTGGCACCTCCTTTTTCGAATACAGCGAGGTCAAGGACCTGCTGGCCTACCTGCGCCTGCTCGTCAACGAAGATGACGATCGCGCCTTCCTGCGCGTGGTCAATACACCGCGGCGCGAACTGGGCGCCGCGACCCTGGAAAAACTCGGCGCCTACGCCTCGGAACACGGCCTCAGCCTGCTGGCGGCCTGCTTTGAAAGCGGTCTTGAAACGGTTCTGAACCGGCGCGCCAGCAGTCGCCTGCGCGAATTCGCCGAATGGATCGTTGCCCTCGCCGACCAGGGCAGACGCAGCGACGCCATGCCGGTGATACACCGCCTCATCCACGACGTCGATTACAGCGGCTGGCTGGCAGACAACGCCAAGGACCCCAACGAAGCCGACCGCCGCCAGCAGAACGTCAACGACCTGCTGGACTGGCTCCAGCGCCTCGCCGACAAGGCCGACGAGCAGCGCGATCTTGCCGAGATCGTCAGCCGCATCGCCCTGCTCGACCGCCTGGACCGCAACGATGAAGGCAACGGCAACTGCGTGCGGCTGATGACCTTTCACGCGGCAAAGGGCCTGGAGTTTCCACACGTCTTCATGGTTGGTGTGGAAGAAAACCTGCTTCCCCACCGCAGCAGTATCGAGGCCGACGATTTTGCTGAAGAGCGCCGACTGGCGTATGTCGGTATTACCCGCGCGCAGAAGACACTCACGCTGACCTATGCCGGCAAGCGCCGCCGCGCCGGCAGCTGGGAGAGCTGTGAGCCCAGCCGCTTCCTGACAGAACTGCCTGCGGGCGACCTCGAATGGGACAAGCCGGGCATGGTGCAAAACCCCGAGACGCGCAAACAGCGCGGCCAGGCTCACCTCGCACAGCTCAAAGGGCTGCTTTCCTGATCGCGCGGCCGCGTCGCGCTGCGCGCTGAGTCATAACCCGGCCACCATGTCCCGACCCGAACAGCTGATCCGCACGTTGATCGACAATGACAAGCTGTCGGAGGCTGTGCCGCTGCTGGAAGCGGCCTGTAAGCGCAACCCGCGCGATGCGCAAGCCTGGTCCTGGCTGGGCATAACCCACGCCCGGCTGCAGGCATGGCCGAAGGCCGAGTTCTGTTTACGCAAGGCACTTGCGCTGCGACCGGACGACGCCGATGCCCGCCACGCCATGGCAACGCTGCTGATCAGGAAACAGCGGTTCGGCGAGGCCACCACCCAGCTGCGGGCGGCGATGGCGCTGAGGCCTGACGAGGCCAGCCTGTACAACGATCTTGGCTACTGCGAACAACGCCAGCGACACATCGACAGCGCCATCGAAGCCTATCAGCGCTCCCTGCAACTGGACCCGCAACAGCACCTCGCCTACCGCAACCTCGGACTGCTCTACGAGCAGATCCATCGCCTGGAGGCGGCGCGGGACTGCGCGCAGCAGGCACTGTCGCGCGCGCCGGGCGATGTCGAGTCAACGCTGCTGCTGGCGAAGCTGGAGGCGCGGGACAAGCAGTACGCGGCGGCCCGGCAACGGCTTGCGCCGTTGCTGGACACCGGCCTGAGCCCTTTCCATCAGGGCGCGGCCAACCTGGCGATGGCCAAGATTCTCGATCGCCTCGGCGACCCGGAAGCGACCTTCCGCCACCTGGCGGCCGGCAAGCGGGCCTTCAGGGCGCTGTACCGCATCAGCGACAAGGACCTGCAGCAATATCGTAACGACATTCGGCGGTTTCGACAGGTATTTTCCGCTCCCCCACCTGCTGTCAGCCCGGCACTGGAGCCGACCGACGACGCCCTGAAAGTAATATTTCTGGTGGGATTCCCTCGCTCCGGAACGACGCTCACCGAACAGGTACTCGAAGCCCATCCGGACATTGTCGCCAGCCACGAACTGCCGGTGCTGATTGAGTTGACGAACAGAATCGGTGCAGTGACCGGCCGCCCCTTCCGCTATCCGGACGATGTGCACACCCTGAATCGCGAGGAAATCATGCTGCTCAGAGACGCCTACCGCCAGGCGATGGCGGCGGCGCTGGAGAGCCCGCCCGAAAAGGACCAGTTCGTTCTCGATAAGCTGCCGCTCAACATCGTGCATCTCGGCCTGATCGCACAACTGTTCCCCGAGGGGCGAATTCTGCTGGCGCTGCGTGATCCGCGCGATGTTTGCCTCAGCTGTTACCTGCAGAGCTTCGAAATGAATCCCGCCATGGCGCAATTCCTCAGCCTCGACGACACCGCCGCGTTCTATCGAACGGTCATGGTTCTGCTGCTGCACTACCGGGACACGCTGGGCATCAATATGCTCACCACACGCTACGAGGATATCGTCGACGACCTCGAAGGCGCGGCTCGCCGCATGCTCGATTATCTCGGCCTCGCGTGGAATCCCGCGGTGTTGCAGTATTACCGCGCCGCGCAGACGCGCCGTGTCTACACGCCCAGCTACCAGGCCGTGACCCAGCCGATTTACCCGGGCGCAAAAGGCAAGTGGAAAGGCTACGCGGCGCAGCTGGCGCCGATATTGCCGATGCTGGAGGAACTGGCGCGCGGCATGGGCTACCGCGACTGAGTAGCGGGCAAAAAAAAGGCTGCCCGCGGGCAGCCTCGTTCGGACTTGGCGAATCGCCGGCTTACTGACCGCTTTTCGACAGCATATATTCGATTGCCGCCTTCAACTCGTCCTCGGAGCAGTCACCACAAGTCCCCTTCGGCGGCATGGCCTTGAAGCCGTCGGTCGCGTGCGCCAACAGCGTATCGATGCCCTGTGCGGCGCGCGGCCCCCAGGCGGCGTTGTCACCGATCTTCGGCGCACCGGCCACACCGGTGCCATGACAGGCGGCACAATGGCCATTGACGATGTCCTCACCGGAACGCGGACCGGCGGCGGCAACCGGCGCACTGGGGGCGGCCGGGGCAGTGCCGACATTGACCTCGCCCACCGGCTTGATGTTTTCCTCGGTCTTGGCCTGGACAAGGGCATCTTCCTCGGGATTCGGCCCCAGGTCGTCGGTCACGGTGTCGGCGAGAAAAAAGAATACAATCGCGATTACCACCAGAACGGCCAGCACGCCAATAAAATTACCGAAAAATACTTTGTCTTCGTGGCTCACCTGAAATCTCCAAAATTCAATTGGTTACTCTGCGGCGGCTCCGCATCCGCGCGCGAAACCTGGGCAAAACTGGCGCGCAAGTATAGCCGCAAACGCCTGTTCACGAAAGGAAAACCCTTCGGACTACTAAAGTATTCGCCAGCACCGCCGATGATCCCTCACGAAGGACGAATGAAAGGCTAGTGGAGGGCCCTGGAGGCTTGAAGCTATGAAAGTAGATACATCGTTCCCACAGCCACCCCCGGTTCCGATACCCAATCGGTCGGCCGAGCAACAGGCCGAACAGACCTCTGCGCGTCCTGTCGACCGCCCACACCACGACGAAGCCGCGAATAACCAGCAAACCCGACAGGCTGTCCCGGGGCTCGAAGCCCGCGGCGACGCCGCCGAATCGCGGCGCGAGGTGAGCGAGCGCGGCGAGACCGAGCAGCGCCAACCCGCCGCCGCGTCGCCACAGGGCAGCAGCTTGAGTTCCAACCCCACCCAGCCGGCCGCCAAAGGCGAACTGCTGGATGTGATTGCCTAGGCGGCTGCCCATGAAGATCGACGGTGTTTTGTCCCAGGCCATGCTCGGTATTCAGCGCGGACTCAACAGCGCACGCGGGCATGCGGCAGAAATCGCCAGCGCCGGGCAGTTCAACAGCGACAGCCCGACCGACCTGGTCGAACCGATGCAGGGCCTCAAACAGGACAAACTGCAGGTGCAGGCCTCCACAGAGGTGCTGAAAGCCTACGACGAAATGATCGGCTCCCTGTTCGACACAAAGGTTTAGATTTCCCGCCCAGGCCCAAACACAGGATAGCCGCGCGCGGGGCCGGAGCCTTCTGGCTCCGGTTTTCTTATGCCTGACTGTCGAGCCAGGCGCGCCAGCCGCCGAAGGCCGATATATCTGTCGCCCCGTCGATACCGCCAGGCTCGCAGATAAAGCCGGTCACCCACTCCCCGTCTGCCAGCTCCACCTTGCCCAGACCCAGCGGTGCGGGGATCAGCTGCAGAAAACCGCCGACCTGGTGAGCCGGCATCGCCCAGACCTCGACCTCAATGGCGTCACTGTGCACGTCGCGCACCAGTCCGGGCCGCCTGGGCGGTCCACCCGGCAGTGCATACAGACGATAGTTCGCGGACGTCCGTGTCCGCTCCATCAGCCAGGCACCGCGTTCCACCAGCTGTGTGTTCAGAGGCAGACCGGACAGGTGCGCACCGCACACGGCGATCGGAACGATCCCCGGCACCGGCGGCCTTGACGCTAGCGCCGCAGGCAGCGCCAGGCCCGTCGCGCCCGCCGGCACACCCGCACTGCGATGCACGCGGTCGCCCAGGGCGGCCAGCGATGCGTCGGCAAACGCAGGCGCGAAGAGTGTGATACCAAACGGCAAACCGTCCGACTGAAAACCTGCCGGCACAGCAATGCCGCTAAGGTCCAGAAGGTTCATGAAATTGGTATAGTAGCCAAGGTTGCTGTTCAAACGCACCGGGTCGCCGTTGACTGCGTCGATACGGTAGATCGTGCCTGCGGTCGGCGTGAGTATCACGTCGACTTCACTCCAGACCCGCTCACAACGCCGCCGGTACTCCATCAGCCGGTACTGTGCCTTGAACGTATCGAGCGCCCGCGGTTGGTTGCCGGCCCCGACAATCTCCCGCGTCACAGCCAGCATCGCTTCCGGCTGCCGCTCGATGAACGCCTCGATCGCCGCGTAGCGCTCGCTTACCCACGGCCCTTCATACAGCAGACGCGCCGCGCCAAGAAACGGCTCGAAATCCAGCTCGACCGCTATACCGCCCAGCTCAGCCAGGCGCCCGACAGCCCCGCGAAAAAGCACCGCGGCCTCACGGTTACCGAAAAATTCCAGCTGTTCGGCGCGCGGCACGCCGAAACGGAAGCGCGCAGGACTGAACGAAGGGATACCGGCCCGCGGCTGCCGGGCGTAGGCATCCTGCTCGTCGAACTGCGCAGCCACCCCCAACACGTGCTCCGCGTCGTCGGTGGTGAGCGCAAAAACCGACACGCAATCCAGCGAACGGCAGGCGGGCACCACGCCCCGGGTGCTCAACAACCCGCGCGTCGGCTTGATGCCGACGATGTTGTTGAAGGCCGCGGGCACCCGGCCTGAACCGGCGGTATCGGTACCCAGTGCGAAGCTCACCTGGCCGGTTGCAACGGCCACCGCCGAGCCGGAACTTGAGCCCCCGGATATATACTCGGGATCGAAACTGTTGCGGCAGGCGCCGAAGGGCGAGCGCGTGCCCACCAGCCCGGTGGCAAACTGGTCCAGATTGGTTTTGCCGATGGGAATCGCTCCAGCGTCGATCAGGCGCTGAACGACAAACGCGTGCTCGCCGGGCGTGTAGGCATACTCGGCGCAGCCCGCCGTGGTAGGCGCGCCGGCGAGATCGATATTGTCCTTGATAGCGAACGGCACACCGTACAGCGGCAGTTCATCGACCGATCTGCCCTCGTGGGCATCGAGATAACCTTGCAGCTGTTGCGCTGTAAGCAGCTCGATCCACACGTTTCGCTCCGGCGCGCCGGCGATCCGCTGCAGAACCTCGTTGATGATGTCCTGCGGCGTAAAACGCGCCTCCCGGTACCCGGTCAGCAGCGCCTGTATATCCAGACTGCGTGCAGCATCACTCATCCGCGGCACACTCGAGTTGCAGGATAACCAGTGCCTGCCCCGCCTTCACCGGGCTGCCCTGGGAACAGAGCACTTCCTTAACACTGCCCGCTTCATCCGCCTCGATGGCGATTTCCATCTTCATGGCCTCGACCACCACCAGGTTGTCGCCGATGTTGACGCGCTGGCCGACCTTGACCGGTATATCCCAGACACTGCCGGTCACCGGCGAGGCCACGGCGATACAGTCGGCGGGGAGGTCAAAGGGCGCATCCGCGCTCGCCGCTTCGTCCGGCAGATCGGCGGCGTAGTGCGCCTGCCCGCTCTGCTCCCAGCGTTCCCGCTCGGCGTCGAACGCCGCCTGCTGTCTGTTCTTGAAGGCACCGATACTGTCGGCATTGGCGGCCAGAAAGTCATTGTAGTCGCGCAGCTTCAGCACCGTGTCTTCGACCTTGAGCTGCAGACCTCCCTGGATGAAAGCCTCGCGCATTTGCAGGATGTCGTCGCCGGAGACCGGATAGAAACGGATCTGGTCGAAGAATCGCAGTAGCCATCGCTTACCGTCGCGGAAGTCCGCGGTCTGCCGGTAGCGGTTCCACATCTGCAGCGTACGTCCGACGAACTGGTAACCGCCCGGCCCTTCCATACCGTAGACGCAAAGATACGCGCCACCGATACCCACGGCGTTTTCCGGTGTCCAGGTGCGCGCCGGGTTGTACTTGGTGGTAACCAGCCGGTGGCGCGGGTCCATGGGTGTCGCCACGGGTGCGCCGAGGTAAACATCACCCAGGCCCATCACCAGGTAACTGGCGTTAAACAGGATATCCCTGACCTGCTCGATCGATTCGAGCCCGTTGATGCGGCGGATAAACTCGATATTGCTTGGACACCAGGGCGCGTCGGGCCGCACCGATTGCATATATTTTTCGATAGCCAGCCGGGTTGAGGGATCGTCCCAGGACAATGGCAGATAAACGATGCGGCTGGGGACCTCCATGTCCTCGATGGCGGGCAACTCGTCCTCCGCGACGGCCAGCCAGCTGACAAGCTCGGCCTGGCTGACGACCCGGCTGTCATAGTGCACCTGCAGCG
>Ga0315540_10000564_pt1 | contig 21216 bp, 15 predicted proteins | sample SalMarSW160110MG_FD_203677 | JGI IMG/M metagenome (GOLD analysis project Ga0315540, IMG submission 203677) | Salt marsh sediment microbial communities from the Plum Island Ecosystem LTER, Massachusetts, United States - Salt Marsh Sediment SW1601-10 ...
GATCATGGTACAACAGATGCGATCTGGATTGTAAAGAGATATGACCCTAAATCACATTTTGTGCAGTTTTACAAAATTCAACCTGAAGATAAAATCGGCATTATCACAGTGAGGTGTGAAAAACTGGAATCCACAACGACAAATATTCGGGTGACATACAAATACTTTGCCTTGTCAAGATCCGGCGAGGAGTTTATTTCTGAATTTAATGAGAGTGCTTACGAAGAATTCATCTGCGAATGGCAAAAATTGCTTTCGAATTATTTTCAATCCAGAGGCTAACGATGCGTTTTAGTGGATACGGGTTATGAATATGAATGGGAATTGTTCTGCAAAAGGCTGGATGAGACAAATACCAGCTTGTCAGAGATTGGTCATCTAATTCTAACCCATCATCATTATACTTTTTAAGATTGAGGGATCGAAATGAAACCAGCTTTAATTATCGTAGATATGCAAAATGACTATTTTCCTGGTGGAAGGATGGAGCTTATAGGCATAGAGGAAGCCGCTGAAAATGCCCGACATGCCCTTGAGCTCTTTCGTGCTAAGAATTTACCGATCTTCCATATCCAGCACTTATCAAATAGAGCAGGTGCGACTTTTTTCTTGCCGGAAACAGGTGGTGTCGAGATACATGAAAGTGTGGCCCCCAAAAGTGGTGAGTATTTAATTCAAAAACATTTTCCAAATTCCTTCAGAGATACTTCTTTGAATGGGCAGCTTCAGAATCTTAATGTGGAGAAGGTCATTATTTGTGGTGCTATGACTCACATGTGCATCGATACAACAGTAAGAGCAGCTTTTGACTTGGGTTTTCGCTGTCTTGTGATATCGGATGCCTGTGCAACGAGAAACTTGGAATTTGGAGGGGTTGCCATTGAAGCGCAGCAGGTGCATGCAGCGTTCATGGCTGCGCTTTCCAATGCCTTTGCTCAAGTTATAGAGGCAAATATGCTTGAAGGCCTAAGGGTGTGAGCCATTGTCTGAACTGTTTGAAAATACAACAGATAAACTTGTTACCATTACAAATGATGATATCATTTTTCATCACTACTATATTCTCACAGGAAAGAAAAAGGTTGTAAGGATCGATAACATAGAATGTATCTCTGTCAAAAAACCAACCCTATGGAATGGTAAGTGGAGGCTGCATGGGACGGGAAATTTCAAAATCTGGTTCCCTAGGGACTGTAGCCGGCCCAAGCGCAACAGAATTTTTATTGCTGCTTTGAAAGATCAATGGGTTAATATCGGATTTACAGTTGAAGATGGAGATCGTGTAGAAGAAATACTGAGATCAAGAAACCTAATAAAGGTGAAATAGTCACCGAACCACGGGAAGGCCGCATGAAGCGGCGCGATGAAACGGCGGCAACCGGCATGATGAAGGGGGCCGAAAAGAGATCCATCTAAAGGAGGGAACAGCATGAAGAACGTTGCTGTCATCGGTTCAGGCTTGTCCGGTCTCTTGTGCGGTAATCTGCTCGCAAAAAAGGGGCACAAGGTTACGATATTTGAATCCCACCGCACGCCGGGAGGCTATACCGCAGGTTTCTGGAGAGAGGGTTTCTATTTTGAAAGCGGCACCGTCTCCCTGGAAGGCACTCCCTCCGTACACAAGGCCATGGAAGATATCGAGCTTAAAGGTAAGGTCGAGTTTGTGAGGCAGAGGATAAGGGTAGTGACACCGGAATACGATTTCATTCCTGAACGTTATGAAGAAGTGAAGGATCTCTACCTCAAAACCTTTACGGCCGATAAAGATAGTCTTGGGCGGTTCTTTGGCGAAGTCGATGAAATCGTCAACGCAATACCAGACACCGGAAAACCAATGCCCGCAATGTACGAGGGCACAGAATACGCGGCTGCCATGGCGGAGATGATGACATTGGGAATGAAGTTCATGGAGGTACTGAAGAAGTATGGCCAGCTCACCACTTCGGAATTCGTAGGAAGGTTCTTCGAGAAGGGTTCGCGCTTGTTTTCCCTCTTGAGCTCTGTTGCCTATCCCGACGCGGCTGCATGGATGATCGGCGCGTCTTATAAAAGCTTTCTGGAAGACTATTGGACGGTGAAAAACGGCATGCAGTTCTGGGCGGACACGCTCGCCCGGAGATTCAAAGAGCTTGGCGGCGAATTGAAACTCCGCTCCCTCGTCGAAAAGATCGTCACCAAGAGCGGTGCGGCAGTGGGCGTCGTTTCTCGGGGGATGGAGTTTCCTGCTGACTGCGTCATCTCTTGCGGCGACTACAAGAAGACAATGCTTGAGCTGGTAGACGATCAATCGTTGATTCCTGACGGTACACGAGACCACATAAAGAACGCAGCGGTATCCGAAGCGTTCCTCGTCACCTACCTCGGACTCAATATGACGAACGATGAGTTGCTGAAGTTCCTGAAGGTTCCCCTTGTCTCATATCATCCGAATGTTCCCGACATCGATTTCTTTGACACGGCGGATGAAAGGTATTTTCAGAAAGCAGGATGCATGCTGTACTCTCCATCACTGACGAATTCTACGCTCGCGCCAGAGGGGAAATCTTCTCTGATGATCGAGACCTTCAGCCCTTCAGGCTGGATGGGTGATTGGGGCGGCGGCAACAGAGAAGAGTATAAGAGGCTCAAGGGTTTGGCTGCGACCGGACTCATCGATACGGCATCAAGACTGATTCCCAATCTGAAAGAGAGGATACTCCTCAAAGATGCGGCGACGCCGCTCACCTTCGAACGCTTTACCCATAATACAAAAGGCGCCTCGTCGTCGTGGAGCTGGAATCCTCACAAAAGGTTCTATCCTGATCTGGCTTCACGGGGAACCGTCACGCCCGTCAAGAATCTCTTCATCGGCTCGTGCTGGTCAACGCAGTTTGGGGGAATTCCGGGGGCGATCAGCGGGGCCTACGAAGCAATGAAACAAGTGGGGGCGTGAGCAGCAAAGGCAAAGGAGACTTGCCACGAAATTCATGGTTGTTGTTTGTTCTATGAAGAGGGGCGACGCGACCCACGTAGTTGACTTAAGGGACACAATTCTACCGGTGGAAAGAAGATGCGGAGGTGACAGCGGACAACAGCAAATGCAGCAAGCATTGCCCAACAACTTGCCCGGTTCCCGTTCTCCCGGAGGTTCTGCAGGTCAACTCGGCATTGGGCAAACCAATCATCTGGAGAAATATATGAAACAAAATGACCCCAGCCTAACTGCACATAAAGTTGCGATGATGCGGGCAACACATCAGATTCTTGATAATCCAAAAGTATTCGAAGATCCGATAGCATTAAGTATTATCGGTACTCAAAGTACTTCCGACATTCGTTCAGAAAAGCGAAAGTTCAAGAAAAGACTACATAGCTATCTTCGAGCTATTGTTGTCGCACGTACCAGATTTGTTGAGGATGAACTTTCTGTAGCGATCAAGCGTGGTGTCCGTCAGTACGTTATTCTGGGTGCTGGGCTCGATACATTTGCCTATCGCACTCCGTATTCTACTAACGGTTTGAAAATATTTGAAGTTGACTATCCAGCTACTCAAGAATGGAAGCGGCAGCTGCTTAATGCTGCAAAGATATCCATACCGGAAACTTTAACTTTTGCTCCAATAGATTTTGAAAGTCAGGCATTAGCAGATCAGTTGCGAGAAGCCGGGCTTAGGATGGATGAACCATCCTTTTTCTCATGGCTTGGCGTAACAATGTATCTAACCCGCGAAGCGATGATGGCAACGATGAAATACATCGCCTCGTCTACGCCTCTAGGGAGCGGAATCGTATTTGATTATGTTATTCCGCCTTCTTCGCAGAAATTTTTACGTAGATTGGTTTTTCGCTTGCTATCTAATAGGGTAAAAAGCGCTGGAGAACCTTGGCAAAGTTTTTTTGATCCAAACTCACTGATAGTGGACTTGAAAGCCATCGGCTTCACACAAGCTGAAGATATTGGACCTGAAGAAATTAATGCACGATTTTTCAATGATCGAGCAGATAAACTTATGGTTGGAAATTTCGGGCATTTGATGAAAGCGCAGCTTTGAAAGGAATTAGACCGGAGCATGCTGATAAGCTGGAAAGGATTTTGGACCGTTTGAATACTGCCAATGAAATTAAAGATATAAAGGATATGCCTGCTATCCTTGTTGTGTCCAGGAAGACATTATCAAAAATTATTAATGAGAGAGGCTCCCTAGGCCGAGCTATCGCGATCCAGCTGGATCTTTAAGGCAGAACCTTTCAGTCCAACTGACCGGTGTTCGAATCATAATAATCATATGGAAGTGAGGACGTCCGAAAGTGAGAAAAAGAACATTACTCAGTTGGAGCAGCGGCAAGGATAGCGCATGGGCGCTGCACGTCTTGCGGCAGGACCCCACGGTCGAGGTGGTGGGCCTATTCAGTGTATTGAACGAGCAGTTCAACCGCGTGTCCATGCATTCCACAAGAGCGGAGCTGCTCTCGAGACAGGCGAAAGCCACCGGTTTGCTACTGCATACCATCAATCTCCCCGATCCCTGCACGAACGAGCGATGTGATGCGATTATGGGCGAGTCTGTCGCAGAGTTCGCTGCCAAAGGAATTGAGAGTATCGCGTTCGGCGACCTCTTTCTTGAAGACGTGCGTCAATACCGTGAGAAGCAGCTGTCCGGCACGGCCATTGATCCGCTCTTTCCACTGTGGCAGATTCCCACGGATACGCTGGCTGAAGAAATGCTCGCTGCCGGAATGGAGGCATACATCAGTAGTGTGGATCTCAAGAAACTGCCGGCGGGTTTCGCGGGCTGCAGATGGTCCCGCGACGTGCTGAAGGATCTTCCCGCGGGAGTTGATCCGTGTGGAGAGAACGGAGAGATTCACACGATCGTTGTCGACGGGCCGATGTTTGACAAACGCATTGAGGTCCAGATCGGTCAGGTCGTGGAGCGAAATGGGTTTGCTTATGCTGACATCATCCCCACGAACTGAGCAAATGTCGAAAGTAGTGTCAAGATTTTTGTGTGGAAATAGGGACATCCGTAAATAACGTGAAATATCCGAGCCCATTTATGAAAGAAGTGTCCCTGAGTATTTCCGGATATGGCTCAATCCATGGTTTTGACAAAATGCCTGAGTGCCTCTTCGTCCTTTAGCGCCGCAACAAGGCGGTCCAGTTCATTTTTGGTATTGTAAGGGGCGATGCCCACCCGGATCAGTCCGCCCCGATCCAAAAGCCCCAGCTGTTCAACGAGACGGATAGCGTAGAAATGTCCTCCCCAGACAAACAGTCCCAAGCTTCCCAGGTATCTGGCTACCTGGTCTGCACTATACCCTTTGTAGGTAAAAGAAACAGTGGAGGTTCGGGGATATCCCTCCGGGGGTCCGTAAAGCGTTGCCCCGGGGACCTCTCTATTGATGGTCTTGATGAGATACTCGGTGAGCGTTTGTTCGTACTCTTCAAAGGCTAGAAGCCCCGCACAGATCTGATTCCTTCGGGTCTTAGGCAGTTCCTCGGTTTCACCGTCACGATCCTGTCCGAACCTCAAACCCATATCAGCGATAAATTCCACTGCTGCCGCCGCTCCGGCAATCCCCTCGTGATGAAGCGTTCCGGTTTCCATCATGAAAGGAGGGTATTGGTGCTGAGTTCGCAGATTCAAAGGGCGCAACCGCTCAAGGATATCTTTTTTCGCATACAATACTCCGATATGAGGGCCGAAAAATTTGTAGGCCGAACACAAGAGAAAATCCGTATCCAGTTCCCGGACATCAATTGGCCCGTGAGCGGCATAGTGAACAGCATCTACCACCGTATATGCACCAGCATCATGGGACATTTGGATAATCTTGTGAACCTCATTGATGGTTCCCACCCCATTGCTGGCATAGTTCACAGCAACCAGTTTCGGTTTTCGTGAAACCTTTTCCTCGAAATTCCTCATATCGATCGTGCAGGTGTCTACATCCAGCGCCACCTCTTCCACCACAATCCCCCGTTCCCGGAGCTGCAACCAGGGCCCCCGATTCGCCTCATGGTCTATTTCCGTAATGAGCACCTTGTCCCCGGCCGTCATTTCCCGCATCAAGGCATGGGCCAGAGTAAAATTCAGAGTAGTCATGTTGGCGCCGAATACAACTTCATCCCAGGTGCAATTGAAAAAGTCGGCAAACACGGTGCGAGTATTCTGAATCATCATCGATGTGTTTTCGGCCGTTTCAAATTGATTCCCCTCGTTGGCATTCGTGTTGATAAAGTAATCTCTTACGGCGTGAATCACAGATTCCGGCACCTGGTAACCACCGGGACCGTCAAGATAGGCTATAGGGTTTCCATTGATTTCTCTCTTTAAGGCTGGAAACAACTTTCTTACGTATTCGGTCAGCTCATTGTTCATTCGAAATTCCTCCCTCAACTCGTGACTTCAAATCGGTATTTTCCCTTTACTGTTTTTTGTGGCTGCCGTCAAGCCAGGGACGATTAAAGGAGACGAAATAAAGAAAGGAGAAGTGTTCTTGCTTGGAGGCTCCTGCATGGCAAGGATGACTCAACGCCGTGAGACTGATGCCGGTGCCAACAGAATACGAGTTCGAACCAAGGTATGTGTCCCACAATACGCGCAATGTCATTCTATTTCTTTATAACTGAGCATATTCCCCTCCTTCTTTCACTGGCCATGCCGACGCTCTGGGGAACTGAGAATTTTACGGTGGCCTTTATTTCTCCCCTTATGGTCGCCGGCCTTGTCTATGGAGGAATATTTAGAATTCATGATAACAATTTAAACAGGTTGGGGAATAGCGAATAAATTCGGATTCACGTGCCGACCCCGATACTACGAAAATACGGTCACCGTGACAGGAAAAGGTCATTCGTGAAAGGAACGATAAGGAATTCTTGTAAAACCTGGTCACAACCTCTTCAATTTCCCGCTGGTTATAGGTGCCTCGCCGGCGCATGAGCACATCAACCTTGTTTTCCTTGAAATATTGATCCAGAATGTCATGCAGGCTCATTTCCGCGGCTATCCTCGTATATGCTACCTGAATTCTGGCCGGATCCTTATCGTCACCAGGGGCAATTTGCTCGGCAAGAGGTACCATGTGCTGAGTATCTTGCTCCAGCATTTTGGCTGGCACAGTAAGGTGAATGTCGCGCCACCCTTTAGGTATCAACAGGTTAAAGGTAAGATCCTTGCGTTTGAAAGGCCGGTAGGTGAAGTTGAAATAGGATTTCTTGATCTGTTGTTCACTCGGCAGTTTGTTCTGCTGGAATGCCCGCAGAGGAGCAATAGCGTCGGCGGCAAGAAGGATGGGAGCCTTTAGAGAAGTTTCTCTTATGGGTCAAGGACAAAAGGGACTGCGACAGTTACAATCGCACCAGCCTCCGCACAACTAGAAGTGATCACTTCCGTTATTCCCAAACCGAGTTGCGGCCTGGGACTGCGTAAGTGTAATTTGTGAAGAACGTTATATTGTGCACTTAAAACTTTGAAGATCTTCAAAAATGTTTTATTTTATTCTTTAAATCATTCCATTTATCATCAGTGAACCCTTCTGTGCCTATTTTCTTCTTTTTATTGTCTTCTATATTACAGGACCATTCAGGATAAGCAGGAGCAATATTTTTGTTTTTCACAATCGGGGGGACCTCATAAAGCGGCCGGTATGTTTTCTTGCTGCAGGGGGAATCAAGGGGCAAGTTTTCCCCCTTTTTCACTCCTGCCGCCCATTCCCATTCGATAAGACTCAGAGGCACCCATATTGCGTCTTTGTCGGAGGGATTCGAGGAAGGGATAAACATGAGGTAGGTCATAAAGTTGTCTTTTTCGTGCAGCTCTTTGGTCAGCTGTCCTAAATCAGAACCCGGGGTATCATCCATTGCAACCTTGAAGGAAGCTCGTATTCCTCCATAAGGGTATCGCTCGTCGTGGCACCACTTGCTGTTGTATCTTCTCCAGTATTCACCATTCAGATTTTCGAGAACATCTTCTTTGACCAGTTGAGCGTATTGAAGAAGATGGGGAGGTTGATTGTCTGTGGGCGGCATTTCAATTTCATGGGAGATGTAAATCCCGGGAGGAGAAGCCACAGGGGGCCATGTGCCGATATTGACGTTTCCCGGGTAAAGATGACATTGCGGAATCTGTCCTTTTTTATCGATCATCCCTCCGAGCGTAATCATCTTTGCGGGCATTACTTTTTCAGATTTTATTTTCGGTTTGAATACCTGAATAGTGGCCTTTGCTTCAATATCTTTTCCATTAACCTTACCTGTATATTTCACCTTCTGCGGTGCGCCTGCAAACTTGCCGTCTACCCAGAAAAACTCAATTTCAGATTTGTCAAAATCTTCGAAGGGCTTTAACTCGGCATGGTTTTTATCTGCCTTCCATCCGGAAACAATCTTCCCGCCAATTTCCCACTTGCCAGTGGGTCGGCCATATCCTGCAGGGAAAACCCTGGCCTCTAATTTTACTTTTCTCCCAACGATTGTCTCCTCTGACTCTGTATCGGTAATATCCTTATCCTTCCAATAAATTCGAACAATAGGTTTCACCTCTCCAAAAACCCATGATACTTCATACTGAGGGGGTCCATCTCCGGCTTCCGGCTGGTACCTGATATCACCCTGGCAATCCACAACGCCTAGCGTCCTTGCACCCCCTTGCCCTCCCCATTTATACGATCCAGACATTCCCCAGGGCTTGAGTTCTCTGAATCCTATGAAAAGACTAAAAGCCGCTTCGCCGGATTTCACATTGGTAAGTTCACAACCACTGTCAGATGTGGACCTGTATGTTATTTTCACGGGCACCAATAGTACTGCGCTGTAATTGTCACTGGGAGGCATCTTGTTCAGATTTTGAATATTTTCAGACGTGATTTTCCCTCCGCACTGCAGCAGCGCAAATTTTCCCAATTCTCCAAGTTTCACATCAATAAAAAACCCATCTCCAGTAACAGGGGCGGAGCCCGAAGTTTCTGCTTTTGAGATTACTTTTCCAGTACATTGATCACCAGGAGCCATCATGATGCCTCTATCTTCAAACTTATAAGTGGCATTCACGTTTTTGGAAACATATCTCAGAAAATCTCCATCCCTTTCACTCAGTTCAACCTCTCCTGAAACTTGAACGAAGTACGAACCAACCTGTCTCACATTAGTCTCCGGATAACCGTGATCCCAGTTGCTTTTCATAGAAATGGACACATGCATCTTTTCTTTGAACTTTTGGCCGGCGAACGCGCTTACTGGTTGACATACCAGCAAAATAGCAAAAAACAGCACGAATGGACAAAATGTAGGGCAACCAAGTAGCTGCCGGCTTACAGAAGATCCAGAGGATGGCACACTGAAAAGTTTTTTCATTTTTCTTCCCTTGTGCACGTTGCTTACAAATTACACAAACCGTGATTCGCGGCGGCCCCCTTCACATTTTCAGGTAATGGCCGAACTTGCGGAGACTCAGGGGGCAGAAACGGTCCAGCACGCTGGTCAGCTCCAGGCCCGGGACCAGCACCTTGACCACCGGGATTCCCAGCTCTTCTCTTGTCAGATCCACGCAAATGGGATGATAGCCGTTTCCGAGCAATACCTCCTCAAGGATTCGCAGATCCTTTGCTGCATCTCCTGATGAAAAACAGGGGAGTTCCCTGTCGTTGACGGTCCTTAAACCTTTCGGCGGAGCCGTCGATCCGAACCAGTAGGGATAGGGATAGGGGATTTCGGTCATGGCGGAAACCACGGCGCGCTTTCCGTCCAGGTTCGCCGCGGTTCCTTTCAGGATCACCCCGCCCGGCCCCTGGATAAAGGCCTTGTAGCAGGGGACCCCGAATTCCTGGGTCAGGTCAAGAAACTGGATCTGGATGCCCTTCTGTTTCATTCTCTCGATGGTGTCATTCACTTTCGGGTCATCAGAGCTGAGCAGGAAACAACGATTTTCCCGATACGGTACAACCTTTTCCGCATCCCTTTCGATTACCTCCAGGAGGCCGCTCAGTCTTGCCTCCTCATTGGTGCTGCCCGCGCCAAGGCCTGTTGAGGGAAGTCCGCTTGTAAGGCTTATCTCATCGAAATTGGCGAACAAGAAGACCATCTGGGCTGGAACCAGAACCCGCGAATACCCTTCCGGGCCGGCCTCTTCCCCGGCAATCCAATAGATTTTCTGGTCTTCATAAGGGACTTCCAGGAGGAACTCATTGGGATTTATTGCACCATGCTCTCTCAGATCCGAATAGGTTCCCTCCACCAGTTTCGGCTCTCTACGGTATCCCGGCAGTGCCTCTTCATCGGCCCGGCAAAAGGCGGAATACCGTTCCACCATCTCCATCAGGCAGGAGATCCTTGCCTGGTGAATATTCATGCCACGCCCGTAGCTTACCAGATCCCCCTGCAGTCTCCAGTTGTTTCTCCCCTGTTTCAGGGTTACGTCAAGGTTCCAGGGCCTTTCCACCGCGTAGGGACTTACCGTGGCCTCGGTCCTGGCTTCCCATCCCCTGAGGATATTCAAGCGTTCCAGTTTTTTCATCACCTCTCTGACGGCTTCTTTTGTCCGGGCCTTGGTATCTCTGTTATCGCCACCGCCGGACACTTCCGAGATATCTCCCACGGTGACCCGTCGGGTCCGCCAACGCTCTATTACTTCGGAATCGTAGGGAATGGAAAGGCCTGTTTCAGCAAGTGAGGGTAACCGCTTATGCCAGGTCATGTTTTCCGAGAACAGCCTGAGCCAGTCTTCATGGGATTCATGGCGGGCCGCCCTTGCCCAGCGCAGATAGATGAGAGGGCTCGAGAGTCTTTCTGTTTCAAGATCCATCCAGGCCAGACGCTCCCGGAGGGCCGCAAATTTTCTGGAAAGCAGTGACGCCTCGTAGGCCAGGACCCGGAGCAAGGTCTTCTGTCTGCCGCCTTTTTCCACAAAATCGACCAGTTCATTGGGCTCAAACTTTCCTATCCAATCCAAGGCGTACTGGCGCAGAAACTGGTCATGGGGATGTTTCTCGAGATGTGCGCTAAGATCCCTGATCGTAAAGTCTGCCGCAGGGACGCAGGAAAACCAGCCAACCCCCTGGCCCGTTCCGAGACGGGAGAGCGTGTACTCCAAAGGATCATCCGCGATGGTTCCAGGCGCACTGCTCACGGTCGGGCTTACCTTTCGATCCGCTCATAGATTCCCCTGACCCGGTCCTGGAGATACACAAAGTCGAATGCCCCGCCGCAGGCCTCGTCAAACCAGGCTTGTCCCAGTTCCCGGCACGAGGTGCATGCGTTTCTCGGGACATGCACGGCAAAAATGTGATTTCCCCTGCTGGAGGTTGATTCGATGGCAAGGGTGCCCGCACAATCCATGCACCGGCGGATTTTCTCCTGCTGCCGTTCCCGGATGTTGTCGGTATCGTAGTAGATCTCCCGCTTCCTTGGCACTATCTCACCAGGGTCATAGCTGTTTTTCTGGAACTCCTCGCGCAGGAACATCCCCTTCAAATCCACCACCTGCTGTTCAATATAACGGGTAATATCGGAGCGCTGGGCCTTGTAGTCCCGGTCATAATTGGGTTCCTTCACAAAGGTGGTATCAAGGCCTGCCATGGCCATGATAATTCCCACGTTCACATAGGGAAGCGCGTTTTCCACGGCATATCCCCCTTCCAGGACCGCGATATCCGGTTTCAACCGGGCAGTGAGCTGGGCGTATCCCCTGGCCGAAAAATTCATGTGGGTGATGGGGTCATTGAAGTGATTGTCCTGGCCTGCGGAATTGATCACCAGTTCCGGTTTGAACTTTTCCAGCAGAGGCATGATAAACTCTTGCAGTACATACAGGAACCCCTCTTCCCCTGTCTGGGGAGGAAGCGGGATATTCACGGTGGTCGCTTCCGCGTTGGGGCCACCCAATTCCTCGGGAAAACCCGACCCGGGATAAAGGGTTCGCCCGTCCTGATGCACTGAGATGTACAATGTATTCGGGTCATGCCAGAAGATATCCTGGGACCCGTCACCATGGTGGCAATCAGTGTCCACGATGGCAATTTTTTCGACCCCGTAAGTGTCGCGGATGTACTCCGTCATTACCGCTTCATTGTTGATGTTGCAAAAACCACGGTTTCCGTGCACCACCCGCATGGCATGGTGACCGGGCGGCCGCACCAGCGCAAAAGCGCTCTCCACTTCCCCTTTCAGAACCGCATCAGCAGCTACAAGACACCCCCCGGCCGAGATCAGGTGGCTTTCCGTGGTCACCGCTGCCTCATCGGGAACGCAAAAATGGATCCGTTGAATGTCCTCAGCCCCGGCAGGCCTGACCCGGTACTCAAGGACTCCCTCCACATCCAGGAGTCCCTCTTCCAGGACCTGGTCCTGGGTGTACAGAAGACGTTCCTCCCGCTCAGGATGGGTTGGACTGATGGCCCAGTCATAGGCCGGAAAGAAGATCAGCCCCATGCGTCTCGGTGCCTTTATCATGCCCCCTGCTCCTTTTTCCACTCCCGGATAATCCCCGGCGTTATGCACAGCTTTATGCGGATATTCTGCCCAGTACGTGAATACCCCCGAATCATGTTGAAAACCTGATGTTCAATAATGGATATCTCTAGGGAGTCCGGATCCGCCCCGATTTTCAGTGCCTGCTCCTTGAGCACCTCGTTGGCAAGGGACATGGCCTCCCCGGGCTGATACCTGAAGGGAATCTTCTGATCGATTCCCGCCTCCGGGATGACAAGCGATCCCCTTTCCGTGTCAGCCTGGACCGTGATCTCCGCAGTCACCCTCGCCACTGCTGCGCCAATGGCGTTCGCCACCCCGAAATGTTCCGGGACCCGATGTGGTAACCCCAGGGATTCACCAATGAAAGGGGCTACCTGGGGAGCGGGACCACCAATCACCACCAGTGAATCAGGAACAATTTTCTCCTCCTGGAGGACCTCATGGATGGTATAGACCGGCTTGGAATTGATCCTTGCCAGGAAAGCCTCCGCAGAATCGGCAATGGCACGGGCCATGGTTTCAAGAATGCGCTGTGCCATGACCTTCGAGGAAAACCCCATGGATTCCCCCATTTTTTTCATGCCAATGCTTGCCGCTTCCCGATCACCTGCTTCCAGCAGGCCCAGGGTAATCATTGCATCAGTCGGCGTTGGTACCCTGCCTCCAAACGCTATGGGTGGTCCCTGCCTCCGCGGCCCGACACGCAGGGTTCCTTCCTCCATCATAACTTCACTATCCCCGCCGATTCCCATGGAATGGGTGAGCAGGGAACGGACAAGGGTTTGATACAGCCCGATCCTGATGCCGCGCGGCTCCAAAAGGGGGATTCCATCCAGCACCACGCTCATATCGGTGGTGGTTCCCCCTACATCCAGCACCAGTGCCGTGCCGGGGCATCCGTCCAGTGCCAGAGCGCCCATGACGCTTGCCGCCGGGCCTGACTGCGCGGTTGCCGCCGGTGAATGCACAGTAGACGCAAGGTCAATGGTTCCGCCGTCCGGTTTCAGGAGGTATTGCGGCGCCTGAAGAGATTGTTCATCCAGGATTCGCGTGAGGGCATTCAAAAATTCTTTGTGTACCTGGTGGAGGGCGGCGTTTAGATAGGTCGTCGCTATTCTTCTGGGGAAATTGAGGTTTCCTGAGACCTGGTGGCCGAGCGCAATGGACGAAAACCGCTCCTTTATCCAATCGGCCATCTCGAGTTCGTGGGCCGGGTTTCTGACCGAGAATTTCCCCACAATCCCCACCACCGAGATCCCCTTTGCCAGGACAGCTTCGGCCGCCTTTTCAACTGCCTCCCTCTCCACCCCCATTGCCTCAAACCCCTGGTGGTCCAGGCATCCCCCTACAATATGGAACGAAGGCCCCACGGAAAACCACTCCGGGTTCATGCCCGGACCGGCAGAGACAATCATTCCAGCCGGTTCCAGCTTATCCTGGACAATGGCATTGGTGGCCACGGTTGTGGAAAAAACCATCCTCTTGATCTTTCCCGGATCAATGGCACCGGTAACCTTCAAAACGGCCGTTCTCAGCGTCTCAAGCAAATCCTCGCCGGTGGGTGTCTTTATTTCCGCTAAAACCCCCTGCTCGTTTAAAAGCACCGCGTCTGTCTGGGTGCCGCCTACATCCAGTCCCAGTATCATCGCATCACCATTCATCAAATACCCGTCTTCCGAGCAAACATAATTCCCTACGCCCTACGCTTGGCAACACTTTTCTATACCACGAATCCCGGGAAAGACCAAAGGGATATTGTGCATCCAGGTGCTGTGGGTGGAGAGGTCAACGTTCATCTCCCCGGCGCCAATACTGCGATGAATACGATAGCGCAAAAAAGACTTTTAAAGTGAAAATGGAGGTGGTAGGATCTCGTCTACACTTACACAGAATCAACCCAGCAGCAAAGAGGTGGCGGCAGATGAACCAGCGGGAAAATTGGGACCGCGCTTTCCCAGCAAACGAAATTTGCCAAATTTTGGCGGACAGGGGAATCATCACTCCCGGGCAACATAAGGAAATTCTCGCAAAACACTCCAGCGTCCGCCGAAAGATTGAAGCGGGCCAGCAGCGGCGGCGATCCACTGACTCAAGAACTTCCATTCCACATGCGCCTGTCACCATCGTCGACGTGATCGCATCCCTCAATCTCGAGAGAGCTGATAATCCGGGACGTCCCCTGGACGAAGATGTCATCGTGCAGACCCTTGCGGATCATTGGGGAATGCCTTACCAGAAAATCGACCCCCTGGAGCTGGACCTCAACCTGGTAACGGGAACGATCCCCCATTCCTTCGCCATAAAACACCTTGTCCTTCCCATTGAGGTAGAGGAAGACTGCCTCACCGTGGCAACGCCCAATCCCTTCAACCTTGAAGTCATCGAAGATATCGGCCGAGTCAGCCACATGAAGGTCCGCTTGGTGGTCAGTTCAAAGACCGATATCCTGCGGCTTATCAACGAATTCTTCGGCTTCAGGCGTTCCATTGCCGGCGCTGAACACCAGTATTCCGGCCTGCCGGTGGACCTGGGAAACCTGGAACAATACATCAAATTGAAATCTGCCGAGGAACTCCCGTCAGACGACAAGCACATCGTGAATGCCGTCAACCACCTCCTCAATTACGCCTTTGATCAACGGGCGAGCGACGTTCACCTGGAACCCAAACGGGACACCAGCATCGTCAGGATGCGCATCGACGGTGTCCTTCACACCGTGTATAAGCTTCCAAAGAATGTTCATTCAGCCATGGTGAGCCGCATCAAAAACCTCTCCCGGCTCGATATGGCTGAGAAAAGGCGTCCCCAGGACGGCAGGATAAAGACCGCCGGGAAAGGCCTCGAGGCGGAAATCAGGGTCTCCACGGTCCCGGTGGCGTTCGGGGAAAAGATCGTGATGCGGATCATGGATCCTGACATCCTGCTCCAGGACCTTGAAGGTCTTGGTTTCACCGAAGATGATCTTACCAGGTTCAAGCGATTCATCGGCATGCCGCATGGCATTGTGCTTGTCTGTGGTCCCACCGGAAGCGGGAAGTCCACGACCCTGTATTCAGCCATGCGATACCTTTCATCTCCTGAAATCAACATCACCACGGTGGAAGACCCCATAGAAATGGTCAACGAAGACTTCAACCAAATCGCGGTGCAACCGGTGGTGGGCATTACTTTTTCCACCATTCTCAGGAATATCCTCCGGCAGGACCCGGATATTATCATGATCGGTGAAATGAGAGACCTTGAAACGGCGCAAAATGCCGTTCAGGCGGCCCTCACCGGGCACCTGGTCCTGTCCACGCTCCACACCAACGATGCACCCTCCGCCATCACCCGGCTCCTAGATCTCGGAATTCCATCGTTTTTGATTCAGGCAACGCTTGTCGGGGTGCTCTCTCAGCGTCTTGTGCGCAAAATATGCCCCCATTGCAAGGAATCTTTCTCCGTTGATCCGGTCAAGTTGACGGCCATGGGTCTGGATCTGGGAGAAGAGGAGGTTACCGAACTCTGGCGGGGGAAGGGTTGTATCAAGTGCAGGGAAACAGGATATCTCGGGAGGACCTCTGTTTTTGAGGTGCTTCCCTTCAGCGACGCCTTTAAGCAGCTATTAGCCCAGGAGGTGCGTTTTGAGGAGTTAACCGGGCTGGCAGAGGCCGAAGGCATGGTCCGCCTCCGGGAAAATGCTGTCAGAAAAATGCTGGAAGGAATAACTACTTACCAGGAAGTTCTCCGGGTGACGTGGAATCAATGAAAAAATGCTGACCCGACTGACCATATCGAACTTTGCAATCATAAAGCACCTGGACATTTCTTTCCAGGCCGGTCTCAACATCCTCTCAGGCGAAACCGGGGCCGGGAAATCCATCATCATTAATGCCATGAATCTCATCCTGGGGGGGCGGGCCTCTGGAGATCTCATCCGAACCGGTTCTGACGAGGCCATGGTGGAGGCGCTTTTTTCCATCCCCTCATCCGGGCATCTCGCTTTACTGCTCCACGATCTTGCCATCCCTTTTGACGGTGAACTGCTGATACGGCGTTCGCTCCACCGGGAAGGCCGAAACAGGATATCCATGAACGGGACCATGTCCACACTCCAGATGCTTTCCTCTCTCGGTGACCACCTCATCAGCATTTCCGGCCAGCATGAACATCAACGACTGCTTCGCCAGGATCACCACCTGGCCATCCTCGATGGATTCGGGGGGCTGCTCCCCGCCAGAGAAGCGTTTGGCGGTCTTTTCAAGCAGTATCAATCATTGCGTGAAGAAATACAGGTCATTGAGAGACAACTCGCGGAAATGCAGGACAAACAGGAATTGGCTCGCTTTCAAAGGGAGGAGATCGACGGGGCCCGGATAGCGGAGCACGAAGATGAATCCCTGGCAAAAGACAAAATGCGGCTGGAACATGCCGAGCAGCTTCTTACCACAGTCTCAGAGACCTATCAGCAACTGTACGAAAGCGACCATTCCCTGCTTTCCGGGCTTTTTGATTGCGCAAAAAGGCTGGAAAAAGCCGCTCAAATAGATGACCGCCTTGAAGATACGGCGAGAACCCTTGCTGAAAGCCGACTGGCCCTGGAAGAAACCGCCCTGACTCTCAGGGAGGTCCAGGGGACCATTGAAATGGACCCCCAGCGGCTCGAAGCGGTCCGGGAAAGGCTGGAAATCCTGAACCGCCTCAAACGAAAATACGGGCCCACCCTTCCTGCTGTTCTTGCGTTTCGGGAAAAGGTAGCAACAGTGATGGATGCACAACATGAAAAGGCAACGCAAAAGCGCGAACTGCAATTCCGCCTCTCTTCCCTGGAAGACGAACTCCTGGAAGCGGCACACCGCCTTTCAGACAGGCGGAAAAAGGCCGCCCGGCGCCTGGAAAAAGCAGTAGAAAAGGAACTTCATGATCTCAACATGCCCAACACGCACTTTCGAGTGGCGTTTCTTGACCAAGAGGAACAGGCCCCGGGCACCCCGGAATCCCTTTCGATGCTCCGAAGCGAGGGGTTTGACCAGGTGGAATTTCTGCTGGCCCCGAATGTGGGGGAAGACCTCAAGCCGCTCGCAAGAATAGCTTCCGGCGGGGAGCTTTCCCGCATCATGCTGGCACTGAAAAGCATTCTGGCAAGGAGTGCGTCTGTCGAATCGGTCATCTTCGACGAAGTTGATGCTGGAATCGGAGGGGCCACAGCAGAGGTGGTGGGAGAAAAGTTGGAGGCACTTGCCCGATTTCACCAGATCCTGTGCATCACGCACTTGCCTCAGATAGCCAGCAAGGCCCATACCCACTATCAAGTCAGGAAAAGCGTGGTGGACGGCAGGACAGAGAGCTCCATCCTGGAGCTTGACGAAAAAGAGCGCATCGAAGAAATAGCCCGGCTCCTTGCAGGGCGCAAGATCACTCCCCAGGCCTTGGCGCATGCCCGTGAAATGGTGGGTTAGTGTTTGAGCAAAATAACCTGGCCGATGGTGAAAGGCCCGCCGGAAAGCGGCCTTGCTACGGCCTCCTCATCACTCACGGATACAATCTCAATCTCTCCCACTTTCTGGCTGCGGACAGGATAGGGGCGGCCATTCATAGCATTGATCCACTTCCCGTACGAAAATACCTCGAAGACATATCCCTTCTTTATTCCCACGTTACGCCCGCCATTCACCTTGACGGCCTTGTCCTCGGCTGAAAGAACCTTTCCGATCCAGGGTATCCCCTCAAGGACGTCTGTGATAGCTGACACCTGTTTTTTTAAAATCTTCGGCATGTGATCCTTTATCAGCTCTGTCATGAATTGCTTTTCACTGTCGGCATATTCTTCTTCAGAACCCGAAACTTTTTTCGATTCCAGCCGTGTAAACAAGACCGCGCCCGTGCTCACATCGATGAGGTTCACAACCACGGAGATCTCATAGAAATGGGCGTTCCCCCGAAAAGGCCAGATGCCGGTTCGTTTGCTGGTCACATCAACTGGATTGAGCACCCCGGTGATCAGGATATTCAGCCCGCGTTCTTCTGCTTTCAAGATAAAGTCCTTAGGTGTGACAATACCGAACCGGGGGGATTTCATATTGTCCGGCATGGAGAGATCGAAGGGCTTTTCATCCAGGATGACGAAAGGGATCTTCCGCATCTTTGACACGAACTCCCTGGTAAACGCATTCCCCAGGTTACCGCCCAAGTGTGTTTCGTCCAGAAACGGGAGCACTTTTACCCGCTTGGCGAGAACAGGCTCACTGCTGCGAATCTTTTTCAACAGGGAATGGGTAGAACTGCAGCCCCACAAAGTCCCCAACGCGATTAAGAGTACAAATACAAAAGTCCCTAAAAATCTCTTTTTCATTCTCTTCCTTTCTTCCGAAAAGCCTCTGCTCAGAACACAACATCAAACGTTTCAAATTCTCCCTGCCAAGGTTCCTCAATTTCCATTACCCGGTCGACCCTCGCACCGGACGGTCCTGCATGACACCACGCCACCAGCTTTTTCACCGCCTTCTCAGGCCCTTCAGCAAGGACCTCCACCGCACCGTCAGACCGGTTTTTCACCCAGCCCCAAACATCGAGCAGGTTTGCCTGCCTGCGGGTAGAGTCTCTGAACCAGACGCCCTGGACCCTTCCCTCAATAATCAACCTGACACGGAGATTATCCATGTGAAACCTCCAAGAACAATCCTGGGCCGATGGACCGGCTTTTCTCATCCTCAGATCTCATACCCCTTTGCGCGGGAATTATGCAAGACCCAATAGATCCAAAAGGGCTGTTTCATCAATGGTGGTGACGCCTAACTCCCTGGCCCTTTGCAGTTTCGAACCGGGAGATGTGCCAACCACCACATAGTCTGTGGTCCTGCTCACCGCGCTTGAAACCTTCCCTCCCTTGCTCACGATCAGGTTCTTGGCTTCAGCCCGCTTCAGGGTTCCAAGTGACCCGGTCAACACAAAAGCCTTCCCTTCAATGGGCGAAGACCCTGAACGCGCCATTGCTTCGAATGTAATCCCGGAGGCCAGAAGGCGTTCAATCAATTCCCGGTTGGACGGATCTTCAAAATAGGAGAGGATACTGTCCGCGATCTCTTCACCAATTCCCTTAATGGAAAGGAGCTCCTCCCTCGTGGCCTTCCGAAAATTTTCCAGCGTCAGAAAATGACTGGCCAGGAGCTGTGCCACGTGCTCCCCAACATGCCTGATCCCCAAGGCGTAGGTAAATCTGGCAAAGGTAGTTCGCTTGCTCTTCTCGATGGCCTGCAACAGGTTGGCGGCTGACTTCTGCTCGATCTTGTCCAGCTTGAGAAGGTCCTCCATGGTCAACCCGTAAATATCCGCCTCGTCATGAATCATTTCCCGCTCCAGGAGCTGGGCCAGGATTTTATCCCCCAGCCCGTCAGTATCCATGGCCCCCTTTGACACGAAATGCCTGAGTGACGCACGGACCTGGGCTGGACACGCAGAGTTCGGGCACCGTGAGATGGCCTCCCCTTCCTTTCTTTGTACTTTTGTCCCGCAGGCAGGACAGGCATCCGGCATCACATACGGTTTTTCATTCCCGGTCCGGCGCGAGACGATTGCCTTTACCACTTCCGGGATAACATCCCCGGCACGCTGAACCACAACCGTATCCCCTTCGCGAATATCTTTCCGGGTAATCTCATCCTGGTTATGAAGCGTGGCCCTCCTGACCACCGCACCGCCCACTTCCACGGGTTCCAGGTGTGCTACCGGCGTGAGCGCCCCTGTTCTTCCAACCTGCACTTCAATGTTCACGATCCTGGTGGTCTCCTGGACAGCCCTAAACTTGAAAGCCGTTGCCCACCTTGGGCTCCTGCTCTTTTCCCCAAGCCTGGCCTGAAGGTCCAGTCGGTTGATCTTGATCACCGCGCCGTCAATTTCAAACGCGAACTGAGCCCGCATTTCTTCCAACCGGTGACAATACAGTATCACGTCTTCAACGGTATCACAAACCCGGATATGTGGTCTGTTTACCCGCAGTCCCCAATCCTGCAGCGCCAGCATCAATTCGTAGTATGTTTGAAACGTCAGGCCGCTCAGTTCTCCCACGCCGTAGCAGAACATATTCAAGGGGCGTCTCGCGGTTATCCGTGTGTCAAGCTGCCTGATGGAGCCCGCCGCCGCGTTTCTCGGATTCGCAAAGGGAGGTAAATCCTGGGCCGCCCGTTCCCTGTTCAAGGCCCGGAAAGCCTCTATCTCCATGTAGATCTCCCCCCGAACTTCCAGGAGATCCGGAACCAAACGTTCCCCGCTCATTGATTTGAGCTTGAGCGGAATCGCCAGGATGGTCTTGGCATTCCCGGTCACATCCTCTCCCGTGTACCCGTCCCCCCGGGTAGAAGCAACCACTAACCGCCCTTTCTCATACACCAGCTCCACGGCCAGTCCGTCAATTTTCGGCTCAACCGTGTAGTGAAAGGGCCCCTCTTCCCCAAGAAACCTCCTCACACGGGAATCAAAATCCTTAATATCTTCATCACTGAAAACGTTCTCGAGGCTCAGCATGGGAAGCCGATGTTTGACCTGTTTGAACCCGGTCCGGGGCTCCCCACCCACCCGCTGCGTGGGAGAACCAGGGGTAACAAGTTCGGGATACTCTTTTTCCAGCGCAACGAGTCTCTGGAAAAGCCGATCATATTCCGCGTCCGATATCTCCGGGTCATCCAGCACATAATAGCGGCGATTTTGGTACCGGATCAGCTCCCTCAGCCGTTCAATTTCTTCCTGTCTCTTTTCCACAGGGCTATATTCTCCCTCTCATGGGCCTGTTT
>Ga0315540_10000566_pt1 | contig 21150 bp, 19 predicted proteins | sample SalMarSW160110MG_FD_203677 | JGI IMG/M metagenome (GOLD analysis project Ga0315540, IMG submission 203677) | Salt marsh sediment microbial communities from the Plum Island Ecosystem LTER, Massachusetts, United States - Salt Marsh Sediment SW1601-10 ...
GGCCGGTCTCGCGCACCAGGCGCTTGCAGAACGCCAGGCTGTCCGCCGCGCCTTCGACGCGCAGGAAGGCGTACATCGCGCCGTCGGGCACCGCGGCGGTGACGCCTGGAACCGACGCCAGTTCGCCGAGCAGGAAATCGCGCGCGCGGCGCAGGCGCTCGAGCGTGCGCGCGATCTGCGGCTCGCCCTCGTTGAGCGCGGCGATGCCCGCGCGCTGCACGAACACCGGCGCGCACGACGTGTTGTACTCAATCAGCTTCGCCAGATCGGCCGCCAGCGTCGGCGGCACCACCAGCCAGCCGAGCCGCCAGCCGGTCATCCGCCAGGCCTTGGAGAAGGTGTTGGTGCTTACCACACGCTCGCCCGGCCCGGCGAGGTCGAGAAAGGACGGCGCCACGCCCGAGGCCTCGCGGTAGGTCAGCCGCTCGTAGGCGTCGTCGGCGAAGATCCAGATGCCGCGGCGGCGGCAGTGCTCGAGAATCGCGCGCTGCGCCTCGCGCGTGACGCTCCAGCCGGTCGGGTTGTTGGGCGAATTGAGGTACAGCGCACGCGTGCCGGGCACGAGCGCATCGAGCAGGCGATCGAGGTCGAGGGTCCACCCCGCGGGCGAGAAATCGAGCGCCACGGTCGCCACCTCGGCGCCGAGGATCTTGGGGATCTCCTGCAGGTTGGGCCACAGCGGCACCACCTCGACCACGCGATCGCCGGGGTCGACCAACAGCTGCGAGGCGAGCATCAGGGCGTTCACCCCGGCGCTGGTGGCCGCCACCTCTCCCGCCGCGGTTGGACGGTGCAGGCGCGTGAGGTAGGCCGCCAGCGCCTCGCGCAGCTCCGGGATGCCGAGGTTGTGCGAATAGTAGGTCTCGCCGGCGGCGATCGACTCGATGCCCGCGCGGCGGATGAAATCCGGAGTTGGCTCGTCGGGCTCGCCGACCCAGAACGGCAGCACGTCCGGATTGCCGAGGCCCTCGTTCACCAGCTCGCGGATCTTCGAGGCGGCGAGGGCGCGCACCGGGGCGCGGGCAATAGGCATGGCTGCGAACGGGAAGCGGACAGCGGAAGGCGCCTATTGTAAGCTGCCCGGCGCAGATGAGTCTTCTCCGCGCCGCATCCAATCTCACCGGGCCGTCGGTAGAGCGCTGGTCGCTCATCGCCGCGCTCGCCATCATGGTCGTGTGGGGCGTCAACTTCACGGTCATCAAGTACGTGCTCGAGCAGATGGGCGTCGGGCCGTTCCTGTTCATCCGCTACCTGATAATGCCGCTGCTCGGCCTCGCGCTGCTGGCGGTCGTGTACCGGCGACACCTGCGCAAATCGTGGCCACGGCGCGAGGACCTGCCGCGCTTCGTCGCCTGCGGCCTGATCGGCCACACCGCGCACGTCGGCCTGGTCACCTGGGGCATTAGCCTGTCGACTGCGTTCTCGAGCGCGCTGGTGCTTACCAGCGGGCCGCTGTTCACGCTCCTGATCCTGGCCTTCGCCGGGGCGGAGAAGCTGCGCGCGCGCCAGCTCGCCGGCACGTCGATCGCCTTCGCCGGCATCGTCATCTTCCTGTCCGACAAGTTCGTGCGCGGCGTGGCGCTGGCGGGCGCCGGCGACCTGGTGCTGCTGTTCGCCGCCTCGCTGTTCTCGCTCTATACCGTGATCGCACGCCCGATCACCGCGCGCTACGGGCCGCTGCCGGTGCTCGCCTACACGCTCGTGTTCGGCGCGCCGCTGCTGGTGCTCGCGTCGGCGCCGGCCTTCTTCGCCGCGCCGCTCGCGCACCTGCCGCTGCGGGTCTGGCTCGGTGTGCTGTGGGCGGTCCTGATTTCGGCCTTCCTCGGCTGGCTGGTGTGGGCCTGGGTCAACGCGGTGCGCGGCGTGGCCAAGAGCGCGCCGCTGCTTTACCTGATCCCGCCGATCGCCGGGCTGGTGGCCTGGCTTTCGCTCGGCGAGAAATTCACCGCGCTCAAGCTCGCCGGCGCCGCGGTCACCATGGCGGGCGTGGCGTGGGCGCAATTCGGCGGCGGCCGCCCGCCGCCGCGCGAGACCGCGCAGGCCGACACCCCGTGAGCCCGGCCGCCTCGCGCCGCTCGCTGCCGCGCACCGTGTGGGCGCTCGGCCTGGTGTCGCTGCTGATGGACAGCTCATCGGAACTGGTCCACGCGCTGCTGCCGCTGTACCTGACCGGCGTGCTCGGCGCGAGCATGCTCGAAGTCGGCCTGATCGAAGGCATCGCCGAGGGCACCGCCGCGATCACCAAGGTTTTCTCCGGCACGCTGTCGGACTGGCTCGGGCGCAGGAAGCTGCTGATCGGGCTCGGCTACGGCCTGGCCGCGCTGTCCAAGCCGCTGTTCCCGCTCGCCAACGGCATCGCGCTGGTGGCCGGCGCGCGCTTCATGGATCGCGTCGGCAAAGGCATCCGCGGCGCCCCGCGCGATGCGCTGATCGCCGACGTGACCCCGCGCGAGGCCCAGGGCACGGCCTACGGCCTGCGCCAGACGCTCGACTCGATCGGCGCGGTGCTCGGACCGCTCGCGGCGGTCGTGCTCATGGCGCTGTTCGCCGAGAGTCTGCGCGCGGTGCTGTGGGCGGCGGTGCTGCCGGCGCTGGCCGCGGTGCTGGTGATCGTGTTCGCGGTGCGCGAGCCCGACGGCGCGCGCGCGGCAAAGGCGAAGGCGAAGAGCCCGCTGACGAAGACGATGCTCGGCCTGCTCGGCGCGCGCTACTGGCTGGTGGTCGGGCTGGGCGCGGTGCTGACGCTGGCGCGCTTCTCCGAGGCCTTCCTCGTGCTGCGCGCCGCCGACGTCGGGCTGGCGCAGACCTGGGTGCCGCTGGTGATGGCGGCGATGAGCCTGGTCTACGCCCTGGTCGCCTACCCGGCGGGAATCGCCGCCGACCGGGGCCGGCAGCGCGCGCTGATCGGATGGGGGCTCGCCGCGCTGATCGCGGCCGATCTGGTGCTCGGCGGCGCGCGCTCGGTCGGCGCGGTGTTCGCCGGCGTCGCGCTGTGGGGCGTGCACATGGGGCTCACGCAGGGCCTGCTCTCGGCGCTGGTCGCCGCCGCCGCGCCGGCCGAGGCGCGCGGCACCGCGTTCGGAATCTTCAATCTGGTCATCGGCGTGGTGCTGATCGGCGCCAGCCTGCTCGCGGGCTGGCTGTGGCAGGCCCACGGCCCGGCGGCAACCTTCTACGCCGGCGCCGCGTTCACCGCGATCGCGCTCTCCGGGCTCCTGGCGGCGGCCCGCTCGCGCTAGAATCCGCACCCGGTTCCCGCGACGGAGGAAATGCAATGTCGGGCGCGCACATCGAATCGCACGCAGAGCACAACAAGGGCATCGCCCTGCTGATCTCGGTCCTCGCGCTGGTGCTCGCGTTTTCCGAGACGCTCGGCAAGTCGGCTCAGACCGCGGCGCTCGACGCCAACATCCAGGCCGCCAACCTGTGGTCGTTCTTCCAGGCCAAGACGATCCGCCAGACCACGCTCAAGACCGCCGCCGAGCAGCTCGAGCTGCTCAGCACCAGCCCGGCTGCCAAGAAACAGGTCGAAGCGTGGAAGGCCAACGCCGAACGCTACGAGTCACAGCCGGAAAAGAGCGAAGGCCGCAAGGAGCTCGCGGCGCGCGCAACGACGGCCGAACAAAAACGCGACCGATCGATGACCTCCTACCACTACTATGAGCTCGCCTCGGCCGCGGTGCAGATCGGGATCGTGCTCGCCTCGGCCTCGATCATCACCGCGATGCCGCTGCTGGCCTGGATCGCCGGCGCGCTGGGCGCGATCGGCGCGGCGCTGTGCGTGGTCGGGTTCTGGTTCTCCGCCGCGCTGCACCTCGTCTAGCGGCGCATTGCAACTCCGAGCGCGCGGTCCGACACGTAGGGATTGCCTTCGCGCTCGGCGCCGAAGGTCGACGTCGGGCCGTGCCCGGGAATGAACGCAACGTCGTCGCCGAGCGGGAACAGGTTTTCCCTGATCGAGCGCACCAGCGCCGCCGGGTCGCCGCGCGGGAAATCGGTGCGCCCGACCGAGCCGGCGAACAGCACGTCGCCCACGATCGCGAGCCGGTTCTCCGGCGAATAGAACACCACGTGCCCGGGGGTGTGTCCCGGACAGTGGCGCACTTCGAGCTCGACGCCGCCGAAGCGCACCTTATCGCCCTGCTCGAGCCAGCGGTCTGGCTCGAAGGCCTCGGCGCCCTCGAAGCCGAAACGCTCGCCCTGCGCCGCTAGCTGGGCGATCCAGAACGCGTCCTCGCGCTGCGGGCCTTCGAGCGGCACGCCGGTGCGGCGGCGCAGCTCGGCGGCGGCGCCGCAGTGGTCGATGTGGCCGTGGGTGAGGAAGATCTTCTCCAGCTGCGCGCCCGAGCGCTCGAGCGCGTCGAGCACCCTGTCCAGGTCGCCGCCGGGATCGACGATCGCCGCCTTGTTCGTCGCTTCGTCGATCAGCAGCGAGCAGTTCTGCTGGAACGGCGTCACGGGAATGACGGCGACTTTCACGGCTTCAGCTCGTACAGGCCGCGCACCGCGGCCTTGTGCGCGGCGAGCGCCGCGGCCAGCTCGAACGCCGGCACCGGAATCCCCGCGACGCGCGCGAAGGCGAGCGGCGCCATTACCTGGGCCTCGATTTCCATCGGCCGGCCGCGCTCGAAGTCCTGCAGCATCGAGGGCTTGTGCGCGGCGCCGCTCGGAGCGCCGCCGGGCCGGCGCGGCGCGCCCTCGACCGCCACGCCGTGCGCCGCGGCGATCGCGCGGCCCTCGGCGCGGATGCGCTCGAGCTGGGCCGCAAGCGCGGGGTCGGCGCCCACGCCGGCCACCGTATCCTCGGCCAGCAGGCAAAGGGGCGAGCTCGCCAGGTTGAGCACCAGCTTGTTCCACACCGCCTGGCGGATGTCGCCGGTCGCGGGCGAACGCAGCTGCGCCGCGTCGAGCGCGGCGCGCAGCGCCGCCACCTGGGGCGAGGCGCGGTCGTCGGCCGCGCCGATCACCAGCATGTTGCGCCCTGCGGTGTGGTTCTCCACCACGCCGGGTGCGGTCACCTCGTTGGCCGAATAGACCACGCCGCCGACCACCCGCTCCGGCGCCACCGCGCGCGCGAGCGCACCGCCCGGGTCGAGGCGCGACAGGTCCGGCGGGCGCGGACGAGCCGCTGAGAGCCCGAGCGCGTACCACCAGGGAATCCCGTTCTGGCAGAACACCACCGCGGTGTCCGCCCCGAGCAGCGGCGCGAGGCCCTCGGCCGCCTCACCGAGCGCGGTCGCCTTGACCGTCAGCAGCACGATGTCCTGCGCCCCGAGCTCGGCCGGGCGGTCGCTCGCGCGCACGCGCGCGCTTACCCGCTCGGCGCCCGACACCAGCGTGACGCCGCCGGCACGCAGCGCCTCGAGCTGCGCGCCGCGCGCCAGCACCGAGACCTCGTTGCCGGCGGCCGCGAGCCGCGCGGTGACATGGCTGCCGACCGCGCCGGCGCCGAAGACACAAATGCGCAACACGTTCTCCTAGCGAAAGCCGCGCTGATTCTAACCTCGCTCCTGGTGTAGGATCGCCCCTGCCATGGACATTTCAGCAGAAGAAATCAAGCAGTTCTGGCGCGGCTGGTGCGAGCGGCGCAAGATCGCCGCCGACCTGGTCGCGAAGGGCGAGGCCGAGATCGACAGGGATCCGGAGCGCTGGGCCGACGAGACGATGGATCAGTTGCTCGAGTCGCTCAAGCGCTGAGCGTCCAGTCGCGGATCAGCGCCTCGTACAGCGCGACCGACTCGCGGATCCGCTCCATGCTGCAGTACTCGTCGGTCTGGTGCGCCTGCCCCGGCTCGCCGGGCCCCAGCACCACGGCCGGCGCGCCGCGGTAGACCTTGAGCAGGTTCGCGGCGTCGGTCATATAGGTAGCGGTCTTCACCTCGGGCGCAACGCCGAGCGCGGCGTTGCAAATCTCGAACACGCGCTGCATCCAGGCTTGTTGCGGCTCGGTCCATACCGGCTGCAGGTCGGAGAACACGTCCAGCTCGGCGTCGTCGAGCGTCTGCTTCAGGCGCGCGATCAGCGCAGCGTGGTCCATGCCGGGCACGGTGCGGATGTCGACCCCGATGCGCGCCGAGTCGGGCACCAGGTTTACCCCCGCGCCACCTTCGATCGTGCCGACGTTCATGCTCGGCGCGCCCATCACCGCGTGCGCGTGGGCGTGGAAGTCGAACTTCTCCAGCGCCGCAACCGCGCGCGCCGCCTTGTAGATCGCGTTCTCGCCCAGCTCGGGCATCGAGCCGTGCGCCGACACGCCGCGGAACGCGGCGTGGAATTTGAGCGAGCCCTTGTGCCCGACGTAGGGCTGGTTGGCGCTCGGCTCGCCGACCACGATCGCGCCGGCCCTACCCATCAGCGCGGGCAATTCGGCCAGGTGGCGCGAGCCGATGCAGCCGTTCTCCTCCGACGCGGTCAGCACCAGCACCACGCCCGGCGTGCCGGCGAGCTTGCCGGCGAAGGCCCTGGCCGCGAGCAGCATCGCCGCCACGCCCGCCTTCATGTCGGACGAGCCGCGCCCATAGAGCCGGTCGCCGTCGGTCTCGCCCGCGAAGGGATCCCTGGCCCACTTGCGGGTGCCGAGCGGCACCACGTCGAGGTGCCCAGTGAGGCACAGCGGCGCCTTCGCCTCGGAGCCGCCGGCGCGCGCGATCACGCTGGTGCGGCCGGGCTCGAACTCCTGGTACTCCACCGCGTAGCCCCAGTCCTCGAGCAGCCCGCCCGCGTGATGCGCGCAGTCGCGCTCGCGCCCGGGCGGATTGACCGTGTCGAACTGGAGCAAAGACCTCGTCAGCGAAATGGCGTCCTGTGCACCCATGCGATGCATGATAATCGATTCCCGTGAAATTCGATCGAACCGGGCCAAAACCATGACCGATCTCCTGCACGAGGTGCGCGACGGCATCGTGTACCTGACCTTCAACCGGCCGCAGGCGCGCAACGCGCTCACTTTCGCGATGTACGACCGCCTGGCCGAGATCTGCGAGGAGGCCAACCGCGACCGCTCGATCCGCGCCATGGTGCTCACCGGCGCCGGCGACAAGGCCTTCGCCTCCGGCACCGACATCTCGCAGTTCCGCGCCTTCGACAAGGAGCAGGACGCGCTCGACTACGAGGCGCGCATCGACCGCGTGCTGGGTGCGCTCGAGGCCTGCCGCGTGCCGACCATCGCCGCGATCCAGGGCGCCTGCACCGGCGGCGGCGCCGGCATCGCGGTGTGCTGCGACCTGCGCATCGCGATCAAGGGCGCGCGCTTCGGCTTTCCGGTCGCCCGCACGCTCGGCAACTGCCTATCGATGAACAACTACTCGCGCCTGGTCGCGCTGCTGGGGCCGGCGCGGGTCAAGGACATGATCTTCAAGGCGCGCCTGATCGAGACCGACGAGGCGCTCGCGATCGGCCTGGTGGGCGAGCTGGTCGAGGACGGCGCCGCGCTCAGCGCGCGCGCCGAGGAGCTCGCGCGCCACATCGCGAGCCTCGCGCCGCTCACCCTGCAAGCCACCAAGGAAGCCGTGCGCCGCCTGCGGCCGACCATCCCGCACGGCGAGGGCAACGACCTGGTGCTGATGTGCTACATGAGCGAAGACTTCCGCGAGGGCATGGACGCCTTCCTCAACAAGCGCAAGCCGGTCTGGAAGGGGAAGTAGGCGCGCGGCGCGCTTACCGCGCCGCCGGGTGCGCCGCGCGGTAGGCGTGCACCTGCGCCGGATGCATCGGCTTGCTGCGCGCCTGTGCCACCGCTTTTTCGTCCACGTCGACGAAATCGGACGGGCGCAATTCGGCGTTGTTCCAGGCCGCGCGCACGTAGCCGATGACCGCCGCCACTTCGGCGTTCGACAGATGGTCGAACGGCGGCATGACGCCGTTGTAGCTTGCGCCCTTGACCATGATCGCGCCCTCGAGCCCGTTCAGCAGCACATAGACCGGGAACATGCGATCGCGGTAGAGATCGTGGTTGCCCGCAAGCGGCGGGAAGGCGCCGGGCAGGCCGCCCCCATGCGCCTGATGGCAGGCCGAGCACTGGCGCTCGTACATGGCCTCGCCGTCCACCGCGGGCGAGGGCGCGCCGCTCGGCGCGGCCGCCTTGGGCGGGTTGGGGCCGAGGTAGGTGACCAGGTACTGCACGATCTTCTTGCGCTCGTCGTCGGGAATGCGCAGGCCGTACTGGCCCATGTCCTCGATCAGCGCTTGCCAGTTGTCCGCGGTGATGCCCGCCGACTCCTTCACGTACTGCAGGTCGTGGCAGGTGCGGCACTTGGCGTAGACCAGGTCGCGGTTCGGCCCCTCCGGCAGCTCGATCCTGTCCGCGGCGCGGGCGGGCAGCGACAAAACGGCGGCGACGGCCGCGATGAACAGCACAAATCCGACACGCGTCATGCCGTGTCCTTCTCCAGAAAAATAAAAAGGGGCGCCGCAGGCGCGGCGCCCCCGGGGACTTCGTTAGTTAGACGTTGATCAGCACGCGGTCGGCGCCGTTCCACTCGTAGCCGCGCGGGTTCCAGCGCGTCAGGCCGTCCACCGGCTGCGAGCGACCGAGCGCGTCGGTTGCGAGCGACATGAGCGTGTTCTGCCCGGGCTTGAGGCTCGCCCTGACCGACCAGTGGTACCAGGCCCAGGGGCTCTCGGCCGGCTTGATGGTCGCCGCCTGCCAGCTCTGGCCGCCGTCGGCCGAAACCTGCACGCTGGTGATCGGCGCGGTGCCGTCGTTGAACGCCACGCCGGTGATCTCAACCCCGCCGCTGCCGGGCTTGTCCTCGGGCAGGGGCGAGAAGATCACGCTCTTGATCTGGTGCGCGTAGGTCGGGCGGCTGTTCTCCAGCGTGTAGTCGTTGGCCTTGAACTGGCCGGGCTCGACCGGGCGCAGCGGGAAGCGGTAGCCCATCGACTGGAATACGCTCGGCGATTGCTGGTCCATGAACATCAGCTTGGTCAAAATCTTGACGTTCATGTTGCCGTAGTAGCCCGGGATGATCAGGCGCAGCGGCCCGCCGTGCGCGGCCGGGATCGGCTCGCCGTTCATCTTGACCGCGAGGATCGCGTTGTCGAGCGCGCCGTCCTCGATGTGGTAGCTCTTCGAGAAGTCCGAGCCCTCGGGCGTCGCGGGCTGGTCCCAGCCTTCCGCCGTCAGCCACTTGACCGAGGCCGCCGGCAGCACCTTCTGCTCGTCGAGGAAGTGGCGCAGCGGCACGCCTTCCCAGACCACGTTGCCCATGCCGCCGTTCTTCCACTGCCCGCCGCCGACCTTCTGCTTGGCGGCGTAGAACGAGCGCCCGTTGCCGGCGCACTGGATCACCGAAACGCGCTTGACCATGTCCATCTTCTCGATGTCGGCCAGCTTGACGATGCGCGGCCGCGCGACGAGGCCGTCGATCTCGAGCGTCCAGTCCTCGCGCTTGGGCGCGTTCAGGCTGGCGTACCAACCCGCGTTGCCCTCGTGCGGGTAGTGGAAGCGGCAGAACAGGATTTCCTTCGGCGTGTGCGCGTACTGGCGCAGCAGCGTGAGCGGGGTCTCCATTACGCCCAGCTTGGCGTTGTGGATGATCATCTCGGCCGACTTGCCCGGAATGATCTGGTCAGCGGTCTCCGCGGCGAGCGCGCGCAGCGCGTAGGCCGGCAGCATGCTGCCCGCGGCGGTCGCGCCGGCCAGCTTGCCGAACTGACGCCTGGACATCTGACCAAAAGCGGATTTCTTTTCCATCGGTGCCTCCTCCTCGTTCGAATTTATTTATTAAGTCAGTACGTAAGTATTTGACGGTCGTCAAATATAGTCGTCCGCCTGACGCCGCGGAGCATGAGTTTTGAATGAGGGCGTCAGCCCATTTTATGCGCCTGCATGTGCCGGATTCGTGCCAGATTTCTGCCTCATTGGCAAAGTAGAATCGCCCCGATGGCTCGCCGCAGAAGGTTCAGACCCTACTTTCGGCTGGGGTTGCTAGCGCTTGCCCTGCTCGCGGCAGGCTACGTGCTTTACCTCGACCTCCGGGTGCGGCACGAGTTCGAGGGCCGGCGCTTCGCGCTCCCGGCGCGGATCTATGCCCGACCGCTCGAGCTGCACGTCGGGCTCAGGGTGCCCGAGGACGACGTGGTGCGCGAGCTGCGCGAGCTCGGCTACCACCCGGTGGCGCGCCAGGACCGATCCGGCTGGTACGTGCGCAATGGCGCCCAGCTCGATATCGCGCTGCGCCCGTTCATCTTCTGGGACGGGCCGCAGCCCGCGCGCGAACTCAAGGTCGGCTTCGAGGCCGGCGCGGTGGTCTCGCTCACCGACGCGAAAGGCGCCGACCTCGCGCTCGCCCGCCTCGAGCCGCTCGTTATCGGCGGGATCTATCCGACCAACAACGAGGACCGCCTGCTGGTGCGGCTGGGCGAGGTGCCCAAGGTGCTGGTGAAAGAGCTGATCGCGGTCGAGGACCGCAACTTCTACACCCATTGGGGCTTCGACCCGCGCGGCATCGCCCGTGCACTGCTCAGCCTTCCCACCGGCCACGTCCAGGGCGGCAGCACCCTGACCCAGCAGCTGGTGAAGAATTTCTTCCTCAGCCCGGAGCGCACCCTGCGGCGCAAGGCGCTCGAGCTGGTGATGGCGGTGCTGCTCGAGCTCAACTACTCGAAGCAGGAGATCCTCGAGACCTACCTGAACGAAATCTACCTCGGCCAGGACCGCGACCGCGCGATCCACGGTGTGGGCCTGGCGGCGCAGTTCTATTTCGACAAGCCGGTGCAAAGCCTCACCACTGCCCAGAGCGCGCTGCTGGTGGGCCTGGTGCGCGGCCCGACCTACTACGACCCCTACCGCCACCCGCAGCGCGCGCTCGAGCGGCGCAACCTGGTGTTGCGCGAGACGCGCGACGAGGGTTTCATCAGCGCCGCCGAGTACCAGGCCGCGCGCGCGAGCGGCCTCGGGCTCAACCCCAAACCGTCGACCGGCACCACGCCCTACCCGGCGTTCGTCGACCTGGTGCACCGCCAGCTGCGGCACGACTACGACGAGGACGATCTGCGCTCGGAGGGACTGCGCATCTTCAGCACGCTCGACCCGCGCGTACAGGCGGCCGCCGAGCACGCGCTCAGCGACCGTCTCGCGGCCTTCGACCGCAAGGGCCGTTTCGGCAAGCCGGGGCTGGAGGGCGCGGTGGTGGTGGCCGATCCACAGAGCGGCGAAGTGCAGGCGCTGGTCGGCGGGCGCGACCCGCGCTACCAGGGCTTCAACCGCGCGCTCGACGCCGAGCGCCAGGTCGGATCGCTGCTCAAGCCTGCGATCTATCTCACCGCGCTGCAGGACCCGTCGCGCTACACGCTGGCGACGATGCTGGACGACAGCAAATTCGTCTGGCAGCCGCGCAACGCCGAGCCGTGGCGGCCGGAGAACTACGACAGGCAGTACCACGGCCAGGTGCCCCTGTACCTCGCGCTGGCGCATTCGTACAACGTCGCCGCGGCGCGCCTCGGCACCACGCTCGGCCTGGACAGCGTATTCGCCACCGCGCGCAAGCTCGGCATCGAGCGAGCGCTGCCGCCGTACCCCTCGACCCTGCTCGGCGCCGCGAACCTGACGCCGATGGAGGTGGCGCAGATGTACCAGACCATCGCCAGCGGGGGCTTCCGCTCGCCGCTGCACGCGATCCGCGACGTTACCACCGCGGACGGGCACCCGCTCAAGCGCTACCCGCTCGCGGTGGCGCAGGCCTTCCCGCCCGATCCGATGTACCTGCTCACCGCGGGGCTGCAGGACGTGGTGCGCGAGGGCACCGCGCAATCGCTCGCCAACTGGCTGCCGCCCGTGCTCGGCGCGGCGGGCAAGACCGGCACCACCAACGAGCAGCGCGACGCCTGGTTCGCCGGCTTCACCGGCGCTCGTGTCGCCGTGGTCTGGGTAGGCTACGACGACAATCGCCCGGCGCGCCTGCTCGGCGCCACCGCCGCCCTGCCGGTGTGGGGCGAGATGATGGCCGCGCTCGAGCCCGAGCCGGTCGCGTTTCCCCAGCCCGAGGACGTCGAGAAGGCGACGATCGACCCGCAGAGCGGCCTGCTCGCCGACAGTGCCTGCCCCGGCGCGATCGAGCTGCCATTCGTGAAAGGCTCGGCGCCGAAGGACCGCGCGCCCTGCGCCGGCAACCCGGTGATGGATAATGTGAAGGGCTTCTTCCAGCGCCTGTTCGGCAACTGAGCCTGCTATGAGACTACTGCTTGTCTTCGTCGCCCTGCTCGCCGGCTGCGCCGCAACGCCGCCGACGCAGACACCGCCGCCGCAAGAGCCCGCGCCGGTCGAAGCCGCACCCCCGGCGTCGCCCGGCGTGCCCGCCCCTCCCGCGGCGCCCGCGGCCCCGGCACCGAAGGCGGCGGTCGAGCGCCTGATGGCGAGCGCTCGCACCGACGTCGCCGCGAGCCGCCTCGGCAGCGCCGAAGCCACTCTCGAGCGCGCGCTGCGCATCGCGCCGCGCGACCCGCGCCTGTGGCAACAGCTGGCGCGCATCCGGCTGCAGCAGGGCCAGTACCGGCAGGCCGAAAGCCTCGCCGCGCGCTCGAACACCTGGGCCGGAGCCGACAACGCGCTGCGGGCCGAGAACTGGAGCCTGATCGCGCAGGCCCGCGACGCGCGCGGCGACAGAGCAGGCGCCAGCGCCGCGCAGCAGAACGCCGAGCGCTACGGCCGCTGAGCGGCCGCGCCGATCAGGCGCGTGCTGCTCACCGCGGCGGCCACGAGCGCGATCACGGCCGCGCTGCCAAGCGCCCACCAGGTCGCGTGCGCGCCGGCCAGGCCGAACATCAACGCCACCAGCGCCGCGCCGCTGGTCTGGCCGAGCAGGCGCGCGGTGCCGAGCATGCCGCTCGCCCCGCCGCTGCGCGCGGGCGGCGCGGAGGTGAGGATGGCGCGGTTGTTGGGCGACTGGAAAAGCCCGAACCCCGCGCCGCACAGTGCCATGCGCCAGGCGATGTTCGCGTCGCCGGGCGACGCGGGCAGCAGCGCAAGCAGCGCCAGGCCGGCGGCGAACGCGGTCAGGCCAAGCGCGCCGAGGATCCCGGCCGAGTGCCGGTCGGCCAGCCGCCCGGCGATCGGTGCCATCACCGCCGCCGCGACCGGCCAGGGCGTGATCAGAAGGCCGGTGGCCACCGCGTCGCGCCCGAGCACGTCCTGAAAATAGAACGGGATCGCGACGTAGGCCAGCATCTGCGCCACGAATGAGCAGACCGAGGTCCCGATCGAGAGCGCGAACAGCGGGATGCGCAGCAGGTCGACCGGCAGCAGGGGCGAGGCCTGCGGCAGCTGGCGCGCCACCAATGCGACCCCCGAGAGCGCCGCGCCGGCGAAGGCGGAGAGCACGATCAGCGCGCGCTCGCCGTGGCCGATGCTGTCGATCGCGATGATGAGCAGGCCGAAGAACAGCGCGTTGAGCAGCGCGGAGAAATAGTCGAAGCGCCGCACCGCGCGCGGCGTGCGCGGCAGCGCGCGCGCCGCGTAGAGCGTCGCGATGCCGATCGGCACGTTGACCGCGAACAGCCACGGCCAGGTCGCGACCGACAGGATCGCCGCCGCCACGGTCGGCCCGACCGCGGCCGATACCGCCACCACCATGGCGATGATGCCGATGCCGCGTCCGAGCCGCTCGCGCGGATAGATGAAGCGCACCAGCGCGGCGTTGACGCTCATGATCCCGGCCGCGCCCACCCCCTGCACCACCCGCGCCAGCGCGAGCGCGAGCAGCGAGTCCGACAGCGCGCAGGCGAGCGACGACAGGGTGAACACCGCCAGCCCGATGCGGTAGATGCGGCGGTAGCCGACGATCTCGCCCAGCGAGGCGAGCGGCAGCATGAGGATCGTGATCACCAGCTGGTAGGCGTTGACCACCCAGACCGAATCCGCCGGACTGGCCTCGAGGTCGCGCGCGATCGTCGGCAGCGCCACGTTGGTAATCGTGCCGTCCAGCACCGCCATCATGATCGCGAGCCCGATCGCGATCATGGCCCAGCGGCGCTGCGGCAGCGGCAGGCCGTCGGGCGCTTCAGGGGCAACCCGCATACCGCATCATAGCTTGCGCTGTATCAATATCCGGTGCCGGGTTCGAACGATAGAATTTCATCAGGGGGCCAGAATGAACACCGAGCTGATTGCCGAAACCTGGGGCGCCATCGACGATCCGATGGCCTTCGTCGAAAGCTTCTACGCCCGATTTTTCGAGCGCTTCCCGGGCTACCGCCCGCTGTTTCCGCAGCAACTCGATACCAAGCACCTGGAGAAAATGGTCCAGACCATGGCGCTGGTGGCGCGCATGTCGGAGGACCGCGGCATCATCGCGCCGCACGTGCACAAGCTCGGCGCCGCGCACAAGCCCTACGCGCTCGAGCCGAAGGACCTGGCCAACTTCAAGACGGTGTTCGTCGATATGCTCAGCCTGCGCCTCGGCGCGGGCTGGTCGCCCGACGCCGCGCGGGCATGGGACCAGGCCTTCGACGAGGTCATCATCCCGCTCATGCGCGAAGGCGGCGCCGCCGCCTTACGAACGTAGCACCGAGCCTACGCCGACCCCCGTCAGCGCGCCCGCCTCCCAGGTCGGCACGCCGTTGACCAGCGTCAGCTCGACGCCGGCCGAGCGCATCACCATGCGCTTCGCGCCGCCCGGCAGGTCGTAGCAGCGCTCAGGGCGCCCGACCGAGCCAATGGTAGCCGGGTCGAACACGACCAGGTCGGCGGCAAGCCCCGGCGCGATGCGGCCGCGATCGCGGATGCCGAAGAAGTCGGCCGGGTCCGAGGTCATGCGCCGCACCGCCTCCTCCAGCGAAAGGACTTTTCTTTCCCGTACCCAGGTGCCGAGCACGTAGGTCGGGTAGCCGGCGTCGCACAGCATGTCGAGGTGCGCGCCGCCGTCGCCCAGGCCGAGCAGGATCGAGCGGTCGTTCAGAAGCTCGGCCATGCGGTCGACACGCGTGTTGAACGACTGCATGGTGAACTCGTTGTCGAGATCGTCTTCCAGCGTGACGTCCAGGAACGCGTCCACCGGGTCCTTGCCCAGCTGCGCCGCGAGCTCGGCCACCGTGCGCCCCTCGAGGTGCTTCAGCGCCGGGTTCTTCACCTCGTGCAGCGTGATGCGCGCCCAGTTGCTCGAGGTCATCGGCCGCTCGAGGTCCTTTCTGAACTGCGCGCGGAACGCCGGGTCGCGGTAGACCGCCGCCTGCGCCGCCTTCGACTTGTCCTCGAACACGCGCTTGAAGGACGGGAAGGCGCCGAAGGAGAACGGGCTGCGCATGCTGAATTCGCGCGTGAGCGGCAAGGGCGAGGTCTGCGGCCGGGCGCCGCGCGCGATCATCGGCGCGGCCTTGCGCAGCGTCTCGCGCACCGCCTCGGGCAGGTCGTCGCGGTCGAACAGCGCGATGAAGGTCACCGGGCGGCCACTCTCGGCGAGCATGAAATCGAGCAGCTCGAGCTCCGGGTCTTCAAGCACGCCGATCTGGCGCGTCATCGCGATCTCGATCGCGCCCTTGCCGCGGCTGCGCAATGCGTTGCAGTAGGCCTTCAGTTCCGCGCGGCTCGCGTTGCGGCAGGCGAGCGGCCGCCCGCCGTAGCCCATGTGCTGGTTGAGCAGCGTGCTGGAGAAGCCGAACGCCCCCGCGTCCATCGCTTCGCCAAGGAGTGCTTCTATCTTCTTTGTCTCCTCCTCGGTTGCCGCGCGCTCCATCGACTGCTCGCCCATCACGTAATGCCTGAACGGCGTAAGCGGCGCGAGGAAGGCGAGGTTGAGCGCGGGCTTGCGCTTCGCCGCCGCGTCCATGTACTCGGGGAAGCTCTCCCAGTCCCAGGTGATGCCCGCCTTGAGCACCTCGAACGGGATCGCCTCCACGTTGACCAGGTCGCGCATCGCCACCTCGCGCGCTTCGGGCCGGCACGGCGCGATCCCCACCCCGCAGTTGCCCATCACGACGGTGGTCACCCCGTGCCACGAGGACGGCGTGGTCGCCCCGTCCCAGCAGATCTGCGCGTCGTAGTGCGTGTGCGGGTCGATGAACCCCGGCGCGACGACGAGCCCGGCGGCATCGATCTCCTTGCGCGCCGGACCGAGGTCGCCGCCCGTGGCGGCGATCCTTCCGCCCGCGATCGCGACGTCGGCGCGCCGGGCGGGCGCGCCCGTGCCGTCAATCACCGTGCCGTTCCTGAGGAGGAGGTCGTGCTTCATGCGCTCAACGCGCAGCATAACCCGGGCGGGCTCGGCGCATACAAATCTGCTGTCAGGAACTCGCCCGCGTACTACTATCCGTCCGCGCTCGAGCGGACCGGACAGGGCCGCCGGGCGCGCTCAAACAAATCAACCATAAAAGAGTATCGGGAGGGTTCACCAGTGAAAGCTTCTTCGTTGAGCTTCAGGGCTGCCGTGCTGTTCGTGATCGCGGGAATGATATGGGGTCTTTACATGGCGATCTCGGAGAACCACGCCACGTTCCCCGCGCACGCCCACCTCAACCTGCTGGGCTGGGTTTCGCTGTTCCTGTTCGGCATCTTCTACCACCTCCACCCCGCGCTCGACCGCAGCCGCGCCGCGCGCGCGCAGGTGTGGATCTGGATGGTCGGCGTCGTGATCCAGGTCTTCGGCGTGGCCAGGATCTTTACCGGGCACCCGAGCGGCGAGGCCTTTGCCGCCACCGGCTCGTTCATCGTGCTCGGCGCGATGATCCTGTTCGCCTGGCTGGTGTACCGGCGCGAGGGCTACGCCGCGACCTGAAGAATCCTCGCCGGCGCTCGTACAACGCGCGCGGGGCTACCGCGCGACCGTCGTGGCCGGAAGTGTGGTCTATCGCGACGGAGAAGGAACCCGGAGCCTCCCGGGCCGACTGGTTCGGGGCCCGCGCGCGGCGCGCTAGCCGCAGGCCGCGCGCACCTGCTTCATCGTGGTGAGACCCATCAGGGCCTTCTCGATGCCGTCCTGCCGCAGCGTACGCATGCCCTCCGCGAGCGCGCGCTCGCGGACCGCCTCGGGTTCCGCGCGCCGGTGGATGAGCTTCCTCAAAACCGTGCTCGTCAGCATGAGCTCGTGCAGGCCGAGGCGGCCCTTGTAGCCCAAGCCGCTGCAGTTCTCGCAGCCGGCGCCGTGCATGGAATAAAGCCTGCCCTTCTTGCCCAGGCGCCGGCGCCAATCGGCCACGAGCGCCGACTGATCCGCGTGCCCGCCTTCGGCGTATTCCAGCGCGATCCCCGCCACCTCTTCGTCCCGAAGCTCGACCGGACTCGAGCAGGTCGAACACACGCGGCGCACGAGCCGCTGCGCAAGTACGCCCTGCAGCGAATCGCCGAACTTGAAGGGATCAACGCCGAGGTCCAGCAGACGCGCCACCGTTTCCGGCGCGCTGTTGGTGTGCAGCGTTGAAAACACCAGATGGCCCGTCAGCGAGGCTTCGACTGCCGCCTGCGCGGTTTCCCGGTCGCGAATCTCCCCGACCATGATCACGTCGGGATCCGCGCGCAGCAGCGAGCGGAGCGTCTCGGCGAAAGTCCAGCCGATCTTCGCGTTCACCTGCACCTGCGACAGGCCTTCCTGAGTGATCTCGATCGGATCCTCCGCGGTCCAGATTTTTCGCTCGGGCGTATTGATCAGCGCCATTAGGGAATGCAACGTGGTGGTCTTGCCCGACCCGGTGGGCCCGCACACGAGCAGCAAGCCGTGCGGTTTCTCGACGACCCCCCTCAAGCGCTCGAGCACTTCCGTGCCGAGGTGAAGCTTGTCCACCGGCAGCGGCTTGGACGAGGCGAGCAGACGCAGGATGACGCTCTCGAGTCCGTTGACGGTAGGAATGACCGCGACGCGCAGTTCCAGCTTGGCGGGACCGAAACGCGAGAAGTCGATCTTCCCGTCCTGGTGCTTCCTGTGCTCGGCGATGTCGAGACTCGCCATGATCTTGATGCGCGAAACCATCGCGGAGCGGAAACGTGCGGGAATATCGGCGTAGTCCGACAGCGCTCCGTCCCGACGCATGCGGATCCGGATTGGACGATTGCTCGAAGCCGGCTCAATGTGAATGTCCGAGGCGCCGCTCTCCATCGCATCGAGGATGACCTTGTTCACCAGCCGTACGAGCGTCGAGTCGCTCTCGCGCACCGCATCCGCGGGCTCCGTCTCGCCCGCAGCGGGCGTCTCCAGCGTGAGTCGCGACATCAGCTCGTGGACGCCGGACAGATCGAACTCGATCGCCTCGGGAGCGGCATCGTCCGCGTCCGGCTGCGGGGCGACTCGCGCGCCGAACTCCAAAGGCGCTTCGCCCTCCCATGCGTCGATCGAGCCGAGCGCGACGCGCATATCGCGCCAAGCGGCAAGCACCGGTACCGCCCTGCGGCCAGAGCTGAAACGCACGGCGTCCAGGCTGTCGCTCGACATCGGGTCGTCCATCGCGACGACGAGGCCTCCTTTCGCGTCGAAGCAAAGCGGCACGACGCGATGGTGGTAGCACTGCGCGCGGGGAACCAGGCGAGCCGCCGCGGGATCCGGCGGGAACCTCAGAACGTCCACGCGCAGGATGCCCAGCTTGCGCACAAGCACGTCCTTCAGCTGCTCCGGCGTGACCGCGCGCATGTCGAGCAGCACCTTGCCGAGTGGCACATGCTTTCGAAAGCGTAGTTTCTCGACGCGCTGGCGCTCGAGCGCCAGCTTGAGTTGCGCCGGCGCGAGTACGTTCGCCCTCACCAGCGCTTCGCCCAGCCGGCGGAGCGGGTTTCGCCCGGCCTTGTCCAATGCCTCGAGCAAGGCGGGAATGGACGAGATTGCCCGCTCGGGTACCGGCGGCCCCGGGGGCGCCTCCGCCGCCGGCTCGACGTTCTCGATTGCGAGCTGCGCGGGCTGGCGAGCGGCTTCGATCCAGTCGAACGACCGCACAAGGAAGCCGGGGATCAGCATCCGCGTCACGGCGGCGTTGCCGGCCGGAGGATAGAGAAACAGCGCCGAATCCCAGCGCACCGCCCCGGCGCTCTCGCCCTCCACGACCCGGCCGTCTACCAGCACGACGCGGTAACAGCGCCGTAGCCCGTCCACCCGCGCGGGCGGAGCGGCGAAGGCAAGCGAACGCGTCAGGACGAGCCGCTGCAGGTCGGAGAACCCGACCCAGCGCACCCCGTGCGCATCTTTCGGGCGGAAGAACAGGCCCCGGCCTTCGCTCAGCATGAGCGCCTCGCCCTCCATCGCGCCGTCCTGCAGGCTCGAGAGGTGCGCGCTCTCGGGCGTGTTGCGCAGCTCCCCCTCTGCCCAAGGTAACAGCGGCGGCGCCGGCCATTGCGCAAGCATGTTTCCGCTCGAAACGACGTGCAGCTTCACCGCTTCGCCGCGAGTCGCCTGAGATTCGCCCTGGGCCGCCTGCGCCTCGCGGCGCGCGGGGACGAGATCCACGATCGTGTCCGATGGGATCAGGGCACCATCTCTCGAATGCTTCATGATCAGCTCCCTCCACGTCCTCTGTCCGCCACTCGCACAGTGCTTCAGAGTCCGCTGCAAGCAATCATGTCACTCGGCGGAGTTCCTGAATGTAAGAGTTAGTCAGTAACGTGCAGCAGGCCCCAGATTCCGGCGCAAAGAGGTGAAGGGGGCTGTCGCCTCTACTCGAACTCCCTTTCCTCCCACCAGACCAACCCGCTTCGCGAACACCACCGCGCAGTAACGTGATGCCGAGCCAATTTCATTCCGGCATCAGGCCGCTGATGGTCAACAGGATCATAATCACTACTATGACGATCGCCGCGCCAAGCCCGGCGATGCCGATCTGCAAAGGCGAGAAGCCCTTCTCTTTCGGTTCTTCGGTCATGTTCCCTCCCTCAGAGTCTGGTCGCCTCACGCGCCGCGCCGGTCCTCAGCCGCCACGCTTTCGAGCAGCGCGAGCAAGGCCTTGAGCAGCGCGGCCGGCGAGGGCGGGCAGCCGGGAATATGCAGGTCGACCGGCAGCACCTTCGAGACGCCCCCGACGCAGGCCGGGCTGGCGGCGTAAAGGCCGCCGTCGCGCGCGCAATCGCCGCACGCGACGACCCACTTCGGATCGGGCGTGGCGCGGTAGGTGCGCTCCAGCGCTTCGCGCATGTTCACGCTCACCGGCCCGGTGACCAGCAGCACGTCGGCGTGGCGCGGCGAGGCGACGAAGCGCAGGCCGAAGCGCTCGAGATCGTAGAGCACGTTGCCGAGCGCGTGGATTTCCAGCTCGCAACCGTTGCACGAGCCGGCATCGACTTCCCGGATCGACAGCGCCCGCCCCAGGCGGCGGTGGGACGCGTGGCTCACACGCGCGGCGAGCTCGGCCAGCGCGCGCTCGTCGGCCGCAGGCGCGGACTCGGTGAGCGTGCCTTGCACGAAGCTTTTGAACAGCAATCTACGCATGCCGGGTCACCCTACAGGTCGTGTCCGGAGTAGGAACAATTGAACGATTTGTTGCACAGAGGGAAGTCGGCCACGATGTTGCCCTCGATCGCCGCTTCGAGCAGCGGCCACTGGAACCACGAAGGGTCGCGCAAGTGGCAGCGCTCGACGCGCCCGTCGGGCGCGATCCTGACCCAGGCGAAGATGTCGCCGCGGAATCCCTCGACCAGCGCGGCGCCCTCGCCCGCATCGCGCGCCGACCGCGGCGCGACCGGGCAGGCGAGCGATCCGTGCGGAAGCTGGGCCAGTATCTGCTCGATCAACGCGAGGCTCTGCTGCGCCTCGCGGATCCGGATCCAGACGCGCGCATTCACGTCGCCCGCATGCACGACCGGGACCTCGAAATGAAGCGCTTCGTAGGGCGCGTAGCCGGGTGTGCGGCGCGCATCGAAGTCGCGCCCCGAGGCGCGCCCGACGAAGCCGCCGGCGGCGTACTGGCGCGCGAGCGCCGGCGTCAGAATGCCGGTTCCGACCGTGCGGTCCTTGAGCGATGCGGTGTTCTCGTAAACTTCGATCAGGTCCGGAAAGTCCTTGCGAGCCTGCGCCACCAGCGCGCGCAGCCGTCGCTCGCCGTCGGGCGGCAGATCGCAGCTCACGCCGCCGGGCACGACGCGGTCCATCATCAGCCGGTGGCCAAAGCAGGCGTCCGAGGCACGCAGCACCCGCTCGCGCAGCAGGCCGAATTGCGCGTGCATGATGGCGAACGCGGCGTCGTTGCAGACCGCGCCGATGTCGCCGAAGTGATTGGCGAGCCGCTCGAGCTCCGCCAGCAGCGCGCGCA
>Ga0315540_10000568_pt1 | contig 21138 bp, 23 predicted proteins | sample SalMarSW160110MG_FD_203677 | JGI IMG/M metagenome (GOLD analysis project Ga0315540, IMG submission 203677) | Salt marsh sediment microbial communities from the Plum Island Ecosystem LTER, Massachusetts, United States - Salt Marsh Sediment SW1601-10 ...
TGTCTGACCAGCAAAGCCGGTATTTCATTCTCGGCTTTACGCTTGTCATCATCGTGCTGACCATTTTTGCAATTGTGGTTGTGCAACAGGGACGCCGAAATGTCCCGGTCATGTATCCAGGACGCCGTGTCGGCAACCGGATGTCCATGCCAGTCAAGGGTACGCTTCCTCTAATGGTCAATCTGGCGGGTATGATCCCATTGATCTTTGCGAGTGCAATCTTGCAGTTCCCTGCGATCATTTCCAGCTATTTCCTCCAATCGAAGATAGCGTGGGTGGCTCGTATTGCCACTTCGACCCAACAAACCTTCAATGGGAACGGCTGGGTTTATTGGTTCCTATATTTCCTGATGGTGGTAGTCTTTACCTTCTTCTACACCGATGTATTATTCGCACAGCAGAATTATGGTGATAACTTGAAGCGAATGGGTGCGCAAATTCCGGGTGTCAACCGGGGTGCTCCAACGCAGCGTTATCTGACTCGTGTTCAGCGGCGCATCACGCTACCGGGAGCTTTGTTTCTGGGCTTGGTGGCGATTCTACCGTTCTTGATCAATCTGGTCCTTAACCTGGGCTCAAGTGCCGGCCTGTTCCTGGTCTCTTCGGCCGGATTGCTGATTGTGGTCGGTGTCGTAAGAGACACTTTCCTCAATATTGACGCCGAGCTAAAATTGCACGGCTATCAGGACTCGCTGCTGGTGCGTTAGGAATACATCTTTCGGGGAGGAGAGATGCCGACTTACATCGTACTGCTCGGACCTCCAGGCGTAGGCAAAGGAACGCAGGCCGAAATTTTGGCCGAGAAAACTGGCCTGGCACATATCTCCTCGGGCGATTTGTTCCGAGAGAACATTAAGAATCAAACAGAGCTTGGTAAGCTGGCTCAACAGTTTACGAGTAAAGGTGAACTGGTCCCGGATGATGTAACCATTGCAATGATCCGTGACCGTTTGAGCCGCCCAGACTGTCAGAAGGGAGTCATCCTGGATGGTTTCCCTCGAACACCGGTCCAGGGGGAAGCCCTGAAAAAGATGCTGGCTGAGTTTGGTGGTGAGGTGAATGTCGTCCCTTTCATCACAGCCCCCGACGAGGTGTTGATTGACCGGCTAGCTGGTCGCTGGACCTGCAGGGCGCATGGACACATCTTCCATGAAAAGTATAACCCGCCGCAAAGCAAAGGTGTATGTGACCTGGATGGCTCTGAACTTTACCAACGCGATGACGATAAGGTCGAGACCGTCAAACACCGCATTCTGGTGTATCTGGAGCAGACCTCTCCCCTGATCAATTATTATCGTGAACGTGGAAAATTGGTAGAAATTAATGGTGCGCAGCATATTGAGGATGTAACCGAAACCATCATGGCTGCACTAAAGGAATGATTGAATAATGGATTGGGCACGCCAGATACATATTAAAAGTCCAGCTGAATTACAACTCATGCGCGAAGCTGGACGCATCAATGCGACCGTTCTGGCGGCCGTTAAAGCTCTTTTACAACCCGGTGTAACCACCGCTGACCTCAACGCGGCTGCTGAGGAAGTGTTGCGGGAACACGGATGTGTATCGCCATTCAAAGGATATGGTTATCCACCATTTCCGGCTTCGATTACGGTCAGCATCAATCGAGAATTGGTGCATGGGATTCCGTCCAAAAAGCGCAAGCTAAAAGCCGGAGATATTGTCTCAATCGATTGTGGAACCGTATACCAAGGCTTTGTGGGCGACTCGGCATTTACTGCCGGGGTTGGGGAAATATCCTCAGAAGCCCAAAAGCTGCTGGAGGTCACCGAAGGTGCATTGCAGGCTGCGATTGAGAAGATGCGCTCAGGCAATCACACCGGTGATGTCTCGGCGGCGATACAGCAATTTGTCGAAAGTCGTGGTTATCACGTGACGCGCGAATATACTGGCCACGGCGTCGGACGACAGATGCATGAAGGTCCACAAGTGCCAAATTACGGCACTCCCGGGCGCGGTATGCCTCTTCGTCCCGGCATGACCATTGCCATCGAACCGATGGTGCTGGTGGGAACACCGGCAACGCGCTCACTTTCAGACCAGTGGACAGTAGTCTCGGCTGATGGGTCATTGACGGCTCATTTTGAACATTCAGTAGCCGTTACCGAAGGAGACCCTCTGATCCTGACTGTCCTGTGATCCAGAAGCAGGCTGCTGATAGTACTGGACTAAATAGTCAGATACGAGTATAATTCAACCTTTGGCTGTCGAAATTGGACACCAGGTGTGTAAGGAGAACTGTAATCATGAAAGTTTCACCGTCTATTCGAAAGCGCTGCGCGAAGTGCAAAATCGTGCGACGTAGAGGCAGATTGTATGTGATCTGCGAAAATCCTAAGCACAAACAGCGACAGGGATAGTTGAACTATGGCGAGAATTGAAGGTGTCGACCTGCCCCGTAACAAACGGGTAGAAATCGGCCTGACCTATATTTATGGGATCGGGTCAACGCGTGCGCGCAATGTTCTGGTAGCCGCTCAGGTGAATCCGGATACCCGGGTAAAAGATCTGACTGAATCCGAAGTGGCTGCGTTGCGCGAATTTATCTCGAAGAACTACAAGGTCGAGGGCGATTTACGGCGTGAGGTACAACTCAACGTCAAGCGCTTGATTGAGATCGGGTGCTATCGTGGCCTGCGCCACCGTCGCAATCTGCCGGTGCGTGGACAAAATACTCGTACGAATGCCCGCACCCGTAAAGGTCCCAAAAAGACAGTGGCCGGGCGCGGTCGCCGCCGCGGTGGCAAGAAGTAATCCTTGAGAGTTTAGAGAGGGAACATGGCTCAAAGTGTACGTTCAACGCGCCGTTCTGGCGGTGCTAAAAAAGTAAAACGCACGTTGTCTTCCGGGCAGGTGCACGTCTTTGCTTCATTCAACAATACCATTATTACAGTGACCGACAATCAGGGTAATACTGTTGCCTGGGGTAGTTCTGGGTCAGCCGGTTTCAAGGGCTCACGCAAGAGCACTCCGTTTGCCGCCCGCCTGGCCGCCGAGCAAGCTATCAAGGCGGCGCAGTCTTTGGGCATCCAGGAAGTTGATTTGTTTGTCAAAGGCCCTGGCCCCGGTCGCGAAAATGCAATCCGTGCCGTACAGGCAATGGGCATCAAGGTGCGCTCGATTTCGGACATTACACCGGTACCACACAACGGTTGCCGGCCTCCGAAGAAACGTCGCGTGTAATTCTGGTTGTGAGGAAAGTATTCTATGGCGAAGTATATTGGACCGGTTTGTAAACTCTGCCGGCGTGAAGGCGAAAAATTATTCCTGAAGGGTGAACGTTGTTTCTCCCCGAAGTGCTCATTTGAGAAGCGCAGTTTTGCTCCTGGACAGCACGGTCGTTCTGGTAGTCGCGGTAACCGTAGGCGTTCTGGGCGCGAATCCGATTATGGCCGCCAACTGCGCGCCAAACAGCGCGCCCGCCGCGTTTACGGCGTGCTGGAACGCCAGTTCCGACGTTATCATGAAGTTGCGCTCAAGCGCCGCGGCCTGACTGGTTTGAATCTCTTGCAGATTCTCGAGTCCCGCTTGGACAATGTCATTTATCGTCTCGGTTTTGCTTCGAGTCGTGCTCAGGCCCGTTTGATGGTGACCCATGGTCACTTTGTTGTCAACGGCCGCCGCACCGACGTGCCTTCCATGCTGCTCCGTGAAAGTGACGTGGTGGCAGTACGCGAAGGTTCAGGCGATCTGACGTATTTTAAGGATCTGTCCGCAGTTGTAGAGGCTCGAAATGTCCCCGATTGGCTGGCTCGTGACACGAAGAAACTTTCAGGTTCGGTGCAGCGCCTGCCAGAACGCATCGAGATCGACGGCAATCTGGACGAACAGCTCATCGTCGAATACTACTCACGGTAGTACGTAGTTATCCTTTGGTTGGTGAGACAAAATTGCCATCAGCCAAAGACTGTTCTACATAGACAGGGAGAGGTGAACCGTGACGGGTATCACGAATATGGTTATGCCGAAGATCGAGCGTGAAGCTGAGGCTCGAAATTATGGCAAATTCATCATCAGCCCACTTGAGCGAGGTTACGGAGTAACCGTCGGCAACGCATTGCGCCGTGTACTCCTGTCTTCGCTGGATGGGGCCGCAGTATCCTCAATTCGCATCGCGGACGTGCTGCATGAATTCAGCGACATCCCCGATGTGCGCGAAGACGTCATTCAAGTGACATTGCAGATCAAACAATTGCGTTTGAAATTAGACGGCGTTGAAAGTACGCGCATGCATTTAGAGGTGCGTGGTGAGGGTACGGTTACAGCTGCTGACATCATCGCCCCGCCGGAGGTGGAGATTGTCAACCCCGAACTCTATCTCTTTACTGTAGATAACAGTAAAGCTAAACTTGATATCGAGTTCACGGTGGAGCGTGGTCGTGGTTATTCCCCGGCCAACGAACGCAGTGGGCACATGCCGATTGGCGAACTGCCGATCGATGCAATTTATAGCCCGGTTAAACGCGTGAACTGGGAAGTATCCTCGGCTCGTGTGGGTCAAAGTACTAATTTTGACAAACTGGCGATCGAAATCTGGACTGACGGCACTTATACACCAGAACGTGCATTGAGCAATTCAGCCAAGCTCATGATCGATCACCTGCGTTACATTGCGGGTGTCAGTGAAGAAACCCTGGCCGTGACTATTGAGCAAGAAGTGACTGGCAGTCATTTGACCAGTGAAGTGGCTGAAACCCCGGTTGAAGCCCTTGATTTATCGGTACGCGTATTCAATTCGCTGAAACGGACTGGCATCACCACAGTTGGCGACGTCCTTGATTTGCTCGAAAAAGGCGACCAGGCGGTCATGTCCATCCGCAACTTCGGTGAGAAAAGCCTGGACGAACTGCGGCAAAAGATGCAGGAGAAGGGCTATATGAAAGATGAAACAAATTCTGCGGAGTAATTAAAGATGCGACATCAGATAGCAGGTTATAGACTCGGTCGTAGTAAAGGTGCTCGTATCGCGCTGCGCCGTAACTTGATCAAACAATTCTTCGAACACGAGCGTATCAAGACCACCCGCGCGAAAGCCGCTGCAATCCGCGGCGAAGCCGAGCGTTTGATTACAATCGCACGCAATAGTGCTGATGCCGAAGAAGCGGACAAAGTAGCCGCCCGACGTTTGGTGGCTGCTCGCATGGGCAACAATTTGATGGTCAAAAAACTTTTCGATGACATTGCCCCACGCTTTGCCAACCGCCCCGGAGGCTACACCCGCGTTCTCAAACTAGGTCCTCGCATGGGTGACGCGGCCGAGATGGTGTTGTTAGAATTAGTTGAAGAGTAGTTTGTTTTGTTCTACTCAGTGACCGCTTTCTGCTGAGGTCACTGACATGGCACGTTACCAGATGATCCTTGCTTACGACGGTACCGACTTTGTCGGTAGTCAACGACAGGCGAACCCCAGAACTGTTCAGGGAGAACTGGAAAAAGCCCTGCGCAAATTGGGATGGTCCGGGAATTCGGTCCTGCTGGCCGGGAGAACCGATACCGGCGTTCACGCTGCGGGTCAGGTCGCTGCTTTTGACCTGGAATGGGCGCATAGCCCGGAAGATCTGCGCAATGCCTTGAACGCCAACCTGCCGCTTGATATGGCAACGCGCGAAGTCAGGCTTGCTCCTGGGAAATTTCACCCGCGCTTTGATGCCGACTTCCGGCGCTATCGCTACCGCCTGTTTTGTGCACCGACCCGCAATCCATTGCGTGAACGTTTCGCCTGGCGGATCTGGCCTGCGGTAAAAGTCGCTATGCTTGCCCCTCTGGCCCAGATATTCATCGGGACACACGATTTTGCGGCTTTTGGGTCTCCGCCCCGATCCCATGCCAGTACTGTACGCACCATTTTTCTGGCCGGTTGGCAGCAGGTGGAAGACGAATGCTGGTTTGAAGTTCAAGCCGATGCCTTTTTATATCACATGGTACGCAGGCTGGTCGGTACTCAGGTAAAAGTTGGGCAGGGTAAACTTTCAGCGGAGGATCTGAGCCAGGCGCTCGCCGGACAGGCGAAAGTCTCAGTCGGACTTGCACCGGCAAACGGGTTGACGCTTCTGGAAGTGGGCTACTCATCTTTAGTGGATCATTCATCTGGTCAAAATTAAATAATCGGCAGTGAGTGGAGAAATAACAGTGTTTAAAACGTATTATCCAAAAGCAGGCGAAATCGAGCACAAGTGGTATGTCGTGGACGCCAACGGCGAGAACCTCGGACGTTTAGCAACCAAGATTGCTTCTGTTTTGCTCGGTAAACACAAACCGACTTTTACCCCCGGTGTGGATATGGGCGATTTCGTAATCGTCATCAATTCCGAGCGTGTGGCGGTCAAAGGCACGAAGACCACCTCTAAAATGGACACCAAGTTTTATCATCGTCATTCCGGATATCCCGGAGGCCTGACGACGATTTCGTTGCGTGACCAACTAACACGATTCCCCGAGCGCGTGATTCGTTCTGCGGTTTGGGGTATGCTTCCACACAACCGCATGGGTCGCGCGGTGCTCAAGCATCTGAAAATATATGCGGGTCCTGACCACCCGCATGGTGCGCAGAAACCTGAGCCTCTGGCCTAGAAAGAGACGGAATAAAATATGTCTGTTCAATATTACGAAGGAATTGGTCGCCGCAAGGAAAGCACTGCCCGCGTGCGTGTGATGAGCGGCTCCGGTAAGTTTATGGTCAATGGGAAGGAAGCTGAAGCCTACTTCACCCGCATGGGTGATCTTCAGGCAATTTTGGCTCCATTTGCATCGATCGGCCAGGATTTTAACCAATACGATGTCTCCGTCATGGTCAACGGCGGCGGTGTAACCGGTCAAACCGATGCCGTGTTATTGGGCCTGACCCGTGCTTTGGTAAAGATCAACTCGGAATGGACCTCGGCCATGCGTAAGGGCGGTTTCCTGACCCGTGATCCGCGCGTCAAGGAACGCAAAAAGCCAGGTCTCAAGCGCGCCCGCAAAGCACCGACCTACACCAAACGCTAAAGTTCTCGATAAAGACGAAAGACGTAATGCGTATTACAATCTTGTTTTACGCATTACGTTTTGTATTTAATCTGGAGGTAAGATGCCTGGAATTACACTGCTCGGGCTTGGCCCCGGCAATCCGGCTCAATTAACGTGCGAAGCCTCGGAGATCCTGTCGCAGGCTGATGAAATCTGGCTGCGCACACAACAGCACCCGACCGTTCAGCGACTCCCAGCCTCAGTCAAAGTGCATTCATTCGATGACCTGTACGCTCAGGAAAATGATTTCGAACAGGTATATGTGGCAATTGTCGAAAAGGTGCTTGAACTCGGACGCCGTCCGGCCGGAGTCATTTATGCCGTACCGGGACATCCCTTCGTGGCCGAAGCGACTGGTCCAGAAATTGCCCGCCTCGCACGGGACGAGGGGCTGTCCCTGCGCGTCGTGGAGGGGATTTCGTTCCTCGAGCCGACTTTCTCGGCCCTGGGTCTTGACCCGTTCCCGCGCATAACCCTTTTTGATGCGATCGAACTGGGCAGCCTCCACACACCGACCTTCCCTCCGGATATCCCTGCGCTTGTGGCGCAAATTTACTCCAGTATTGTGGCCGCCGAGGTCAAGCTGACATTATCGTCTGTTTATCCGGACGATCATCCAGTGCGACTGGTACACGCGGCAGGCACAGACCAGCAGTTGGTCGAAGATCTGCCCCTGCATGAAATCGATCGCAGCGAAAACTTTGGCCTGTTGACCGCACTCTACCTTCCGCCGCTGGGAGAGGGGACTTCGTTCGAGGCATTTCAGGAAATCGTAGCACACCTGCGCGCGCCGGACGGTTGTCCCTGGGATAAAGAACAGACTCATCAATCCCTGCGCAAACACCTGTTGGAAGAAGCGTACGAGACGATTGAGGCCATCGACTCAATGGACTTTTCTGCCATGCGTGAAGAGTTTGGAGATCTGCTCCTGCAAATTGTGCTTCACGCGCAAATTGCAGGCGAAGCGGGCGAATTTACCATGGCGGACATCATGCGCGGTATTTACGACAAGATCATTCGCCGCCACCCGCATATCTTTGGCGATGTGGAAGTCGATGGTGTGGGCAAGGTTTTGCAGAATTGGGAGAAGCTCAAAGACGCCGAGCGCAAAGCCAATGGTCAACCCGAGAAGGGCCCATTGGACGGCGTCCCGTTGGCGCTGCCGGCGCTGACCCAGGCGCAGGAATACCAGGATCGCGCTGCGCGAGTCGGCTTCGACTGGCCCGAGATCGAAGGTGTGCTGGATAAAATTTCAGAAGAAATCCAGGAGGTTCGCCAGGCCGGGAATATTAAGGAACTGGAAGCCGAGATTGGCGATGTGTTCTTTGCGCTGGTCAACCTGGCGCGCTGGAAGGAAGTGGATGCCGAATCGGCTTTGCGCGCCACGAACATGAAATTCAAACGCCGTTTCGCTCACGTGGAACGTGGCGCACGGGAGCAGGAGCGCGCCTTGAGCGACCTGTCGCTGGAGGAGATGGAAGCTTTTTGGCAGCAGGCCAAAGAGGACGAAAAATAAAGACAATAAAGAATATCAACAAAAATCGCCAACCGCTTTGGTTGGCGATTTGTATCTAAAAGCAACTATTTTTCCAGATATTTTTTCAGGGCGGTGAGCATCATTTCCCAGTTTTCTTCGGAGTGTTTTCGTTCCTCTTCTGAAGCATTGTGGTCCTGCGTCAGTGTGACCAAGGTCTGAGCGCCAGCGTCTGATAATTCGATGGTCACGATATGGTAATTTTCCGGCTTGTCTGGGAGCCCGGAGAGCGGGCTGAAATGGCTATATTGGATAATTCGCCCGGGTTGTATTTTGAGGATCGCGCCACTATCCTGGTAAGGTTTTCCCTGCCATTCTCCCTTCCAGATAATGGAACTCCCTTCGTGCCAATCTGAAACGACGTTGGTGTCAAACATGTACTGCTTGATGGCATCGGGGTTCACCAATGCCTCCCAAACTGTATCTTTGGGAGACTTAATATTTATGGAGGCCCTGGCAAGAAGATCTTTCTCCATTAGGAAATCCTTTCCGTAATTCAAAGGTTTTGATTTTGTGGTTCAAGCCTCAGCCTCCAGCGATAGCGCCTACGATCAGGAAGGGTTCCGTTCCCTCGACGACCGGCTCAGGCAGCGGCTCATCCGGTGCTTGGTGGGATAGATCTTCCCGGCAGGCGAAAAAACGCAGAAAGTCCCGGCGTTCTCCGGTGAGGTGGTCACGGATCGTTCCACGCAGCATCGGGTAGCGTGCTTCGAGCGCCTCCAGGATCGCGCCTTGCGTGACGGGTGGCTTCACTTCTACTTGCACTTCAGCCCCGACCTGCGCCAGCGTCCGTAGATGGGGCGGTAGCACGACCCGGACCATGTGAGGGGTCATGGTAGGGTTTGTACTTCGACTGACAGGACAGCCGGCAGGTCGCTGACGATTGCTGCCCAGTTGTCCCCGGAGTCGGCCGAGGCGTAGACCTGTCCACCGGTGGTACCGAAATATACCCCGCACGAATCGAGTGAGTCGACCGCCATGGCATCGCGCAAGACATTGACGTAGCAGTCGCGTTGCGGTAGGCCTTTGGTCAGCGCTTCCCACTCGTTGCCACCCGTCCGGCTGCGGTAGACACGTAATTTGCCCTCGGGCGGATAATGCTCCGAGTCGCTCTTGATCGGGAGGACATAGACTGTTTCAGGCTCATGCGCATGAATGTCGACCACGAAACCGAAGTCAGACGGCAGGTTTCCACTGACTTCATGCCACGAATCGCCGGCGTCGTCGCTGCGCATGACGTCCCAGTGTTTTTGCATGAACAGCACACCAGGACGCGAAGGATGCATGGCGACATGATGAACGCAATGTCCGATTTCCGCCTCAGGTTCCGGCAGGAATTCGGACTTCAGACCACGGTTGATAGGTCGCCAGGATTCGCCACCGTCGTCGGTCCGGAATGCGCCAGCCGCTGAAATGGCAATAAACATTCGCCTGGGGTCGCTGGGATCGAGAATGATCGTATGCAGGCACAAACCGCCGGCGCCTGGCTGCCAATTGGGTCCCGTGCCATGACCGCGTAATCCGGCCAGTTCCTGCCAGGAGCTTCCACCGTCGGTTGAACGGAATAAGGCCGCGTCTTCTACACCGGCATAAACTGTGTCTGGGTCATCCAGGGAGGGTTCGAGATGCCAGACACGCTTGAACTCCCAGGGGTGGGGCGTGCCATCATACCACTGGTGCGTGCCGGGTACGCCCTCATAGGTGAACTCATTTCCAACCGGTTCCCAGGATTTTCCGCCGTCGTCCGAGCGCTGGATCACCTGGCCAAACCAGCCTGTGGACTGGGAAGCGTACAACCGGTTGGGCTCAACCGGAGAGCCTTTGAGGTGGTAGATCTCCCAACCCCCAAAATGGGGGCCGTCGACCTGCCATTTTTCGCGTTTACCATCCGATGTCAGGATGAAAGCCCCTTTGTGCGTACCAACCAAAACCCGAACTCCGCTCATCGCATGCTCCTTATTGGTAAGATGGTTTCATAGGTTGCTGCCGGACGTGACTGTGTGTAAATAGCACAAATGTGCGAGTATTTGTCATGATTATAATGAACCTGGGGAAAAAGTCAAGTGGATGTAAAATTCAAGGTGGTTTTACTTCGATCGCGATGGTTGAATCAATGGAACAATATTTGCGTTAAAATCGTCTGTGTTTTGAAAGGAGTAACAACCATGAAACGTTTACTGGTAGTTTCAACAATGATAATTTTGCTGGTGGCAGCTTGCGCGCCGCGCGTTCCTTCTACACCTCCATTGGCTACACCGCCGAGCGAGCCTACCCAGACATCCAGCCCGGCACCGGTCGACCAAACCCCGTCAGAGCGGGCCGCGATCCAGGCTCTAGCAAAGTCCTTGGGCCTCTCCCCTGACCAGATCGCAGTCGTCAGCAGCCAAGCGGTGCAGTGGCCGGATGGCTGCCTGGGTGTTCGTAAAATCGGGGTCATGTGCAACCAACTGGTCACGCCCGGTTTTCGCATCGTACTGGCAGCGAACGGGAAGCAATATGAACTGCATACCAACCAGGATGGTAGCGCGGTCGTGCCCGAGCAACCATTCCTGGCTTCCGACCAGGCGGTCAGTGTTGCGCGTAAGCAATTGTCGACGATGCTGGGCATTCCCGAAACTGGGATCAACCTGGTGCGGACGACGATGGTCGAATGGCCTGATTCCTGCCTGGGCGTTTCCCAGCCGTATCTGATGTGCGCCCAGATCGTAACCCCCGGCTACCTGATCTCGCTGCAGGCGAACGGCCAGCAGTACGAGTATCACACCAACCAGGATGGCAGCAGTATTATCCCGGCGACGCTGGCTTTGACCTGGCAGCGGGAGGGTGGCATCGCTGGTTTTTGTGACAGCCTGGAGATTTATCTCTCAGGCGAGGTTTACAGCTCCTCCTGTAAGGCGGGGGGAACGATGAAAAGCCTGGGGCAAGCTCTGTCTGCCGACCAATTGGCGCAGTTCAAGAATTGGATGACCCAGTATGGTCGCGTCAACCTGGATGCCTCCAATCCGCCGGGTACGGCTGATGGCATGCAGATCAAAATGTCCCTGAACGGTACCGGAAATCAGCAGCCGACCCAGGCCGAGCAGCAGACCCTGCTGGATTGGGCGCAGGCCGTCTACAATCAATTGAACCAGGCACAATGAAAAACAAAATTATAAAAACAACCCCCTGCTTTCTTCCTGGGCAGGGGGTTGTGCTTTCCTTTATGCGAATCAATTGCCGCTGGCGGGACCACTTTTATAGATATCCGGCTGGTCAGGTCCAGCAACTTCCAGGTAACCGGCCAGTCCGCGTTCCAGTCGAGATAAAGCGTGATCGACCAGAATGTATTTGCCGGGTACTTCCAGCTTGAGCTCGACCACGGTCGCGCCGCCGGGCGGGACCAGTGTGGTCTGCACGTCGGTCATGGGTGGGGTGGTCAGCGAGGCCAGATTGTAGACCTTGTCGAGATGCTCACCGATGACGTGGAAAGAGGAGATGAAATTGGGACCACCCACACCGAAGTAGATCCGGACGGTGTCGCCAACATTGGCCTTGAGCGGGTGGTCAGTGGTCAGCGCACCAACGGCACCGTTGAAGACAAAGTATTCGGGCTGCTCATTCAGAAGTTTGTCAATGTCAACGGTCAGTTGGCCCTGGGTGCCGAACTTCTGGGTCGTGTAGATCTCGTTCTGCATGATGTAGAACTCGTGGTCCACCCTGGGCAAGCCGCCTGCCGGCTCGACCAGGATCATACCGAACATGCCGTTGGAGATATGCTCGGCTACCATCGGCGTGGCGCAGTGATAGACGAACAGTCCGGGATGCAGCGCCTTGAAGGTCATGACACTTTCCTGACCGGGAGGGGTCTGCAGCAGAGCCGATCCGCCGCCGGGACCGGTGACCGCGTGGAAGTCGATCGAGTGGGTCATGTTGCTGTGGGCCGGGTTCTTCAAGTGGACTTCGACGGTATCCCCGACCCGCACGCGCACAAAGGGGCCGGGCACTTTGCCATTGAAGGTCCAGTAGTTGAAGGTGGTACCGTCGGCCAGTTTGCCGTTCAGCTCGACCGCTTCAAAGTCGACCCGCACGGTGGTGGGACCACGGTCACCGATCGGGCCGGGCAGGTCAGTCGGATCACGCACGATGTCGACTGCGTCCGCGGCGGCTGGAGCAGGAGGTTGGCTGGCAGCCTGGGCTGCTGGCTGGGAAGCCTGACTGCTCGGTGCGGCTGCAGCCGGGACGCTCCCGTTCTCATCCGCCACCAGCAGCTTGCCTTCCATGCCCGCCTGGCGATGTCCCGGCAGGGTACAGAAGTAAGGGAAGGTGCCGGTCTGATCGACCGTGAAGCTGAGCGTGACGCTGTTCCCCTGACCAGTGACGTGCTCGGAGGTGGCGTTGAAGTCCGGGAAAGAAATATCGTGCTCGGCACCTTCGCCGCTGGTCAGTTTGATGTTGAGCGTGTCGCCGAGCTTGGCTTTCAAGTTTGGGTTGACCTGGCCGTCGATCTCGCCGCCGACGCCGATGAAGACCATCTTGCCGTCCTTCAATCCGCTTTCCAGGGCGTAAGACAGCGTCTGGCCGCTGGGGACGGCTACGTTTTGGCTCCCGGAGGCGACCGGACTGCTGGCAGCCGCGGCCTGGTTGCCGCAGGCAGTGATCGCCAGCATCGCCACCAGGCACAATACCAGGAATTTTGGGAATGATTTCATGAGGTGCTCCTTTGGGGTTATGTGATGTGCAGGACGAGCCGCAATGATTCCAGCAGCGTTTCCGGATCCAGATGGTAATAGTCCGCCACTTCTTGCAGGGTACAGAAACGCTGCAAGTAGCACCCGACGCAGGCGGTCTTCAGCTGACTGAATACGCCGACAGTCTCAGGCCAGTTCTGCTGGACCTGGGCCACGCTCAGGTGGAGGGAGAGTTGCGGCTGGTTCATTGCCTTAAGATACCCCCAGGTTCGAAATCTGTCTTTGCGCTGGCGCAAACAAAATAGGCACGCAAAAAAAGCGTGCCTCAGAGTTCAGAGATAGAAGGCTATTCGTCCAATCCTTCGGCGATCTGCACCAGGCTGTGCGGCTCGCAGATCGTAACTCGTTCGCGCCCGGTTTTCAGGATGCCGCGTCGTTCCCAGTCCGACAGCGTGCGGCTGACGGTGTAGAGCGTCGTGCCGGTCATCTCAGCCAGGTCCTGGCGCGAAAAGGAAAGCTCAATATCCTTTTCGGGATCCAGGCGACGCCCGAGTTGGGCTGTCAGGCGCAACAAGGCGCGCGCGATGCGCTGCTCGACGCGCTCCGTCGCCAGTTCGCGATAACGTTCCTGCATTTCCTGGATGTAGGCGGTCATTAAATGCATTAAGTCGAAGGACAGGTAAGGACGCGTTTCCATCATCTGATGCAGGAAGCTGCTTTCCATAGCCAGGGCAGTGCTGTCCTCCAGCGCTTGCGCGCTGGCCGGATAAGTCGCCTGCCGGTGCACTGCGCCTAAAGCGCCGAACATCTGCCAGGGATTGATGGTGCGCAAGTTGACCTGCTGCCCGGCTGGATTGTTCTGCAGTAATTTGACGCGACCGGAGGTCAATACGTACAGGTAGTGGGCTGGATCGCCCTGTAGAAAGAAGTAGCTGCCATCTTCGATTGAACGAGGTAGGGCGTTTCGGGCAATCTGCGCCAAGTCTTCGTCGCTGCCATTGCGGAAGACCACCACCCGGCGCAGGTCCTCGATCTTGATCTGCATGCCATGATTGTACACTTAATTCGACAAGCTCGATGTGATTTCACTTGACAAGCCGGGTGGATAGTCCTATAATAACCCTACCCCCCTGGGGGGGGGTAGGAGAGAGCCAATGAAGAGTGACGATACACTGCGACGACTGAAAACTATCGAAGGGCACCTGCGCGGTGTGATCCGCATGGTCGAAGAGGATGCCTACTGTATCGATGTCATCCGCCAGATCCAGGCGGTGGAGGGGGCGCTCAATAAAGTCAGCGCCAAGATCCTGGAGGATCACCTCAATTCGTGCGTCATCACCGCCATCCAGGGCGAAGATATGGGTGAGCGCCAGCGCGTATTACAAGAGATTACCGAAGTGTTCGACATGGCCAATCGTGTCTAGCCATGTTAAAAATTCAGATAATAAGGAGTGAGCCATGACAACCGTAAATTATTCCGTTCCCAATATTTCCTGCGGACACTGCGTCCACACCATCCAGACCGAAGTCGCGGATCTGGCTGGGGTACAGTCGGTCAAGGCTGATGAGGCCACCAAGATGGTCGAGATCGCGTTCGATACCCCGGCGACCGAGGAGCAGATCAAGGGCCTGCTGGCCGAAATCAACTACCCGGTTGCCTCCTGAGGGGGGGCTGCGGGGCGCATAACCCGCGCCCCTTGTAATTATCGGTGCGTATATTTTGCACCAAAAGGAGTACCAACGATGTCTGACACCAAACAACTGACCCTGCCCGTCACCGGCATGACCTGTGCCAACTGTGTCGCCACAGTCGAGCGCAATCTCAAGAAGCTCGACGGAGTCGGGACGGCGGTCGTCAACCTATCCTCAGAACGTGCCACGGTCGACTTCGACCCGGCACTGGTCGGGTTGCCCGAATTGATCGGCCGGGTCGAGCGTGCTGGTTATGGCATTGCCACCGGTGAGGCGGATCTGATCATCAAACGACTGGCCGATGACAACGACGCCCGACGTCTTGAAAAGGCTTTGTTGACCTTGGACGGTGTGCTGGCTGCCCAGGTGACTTTTACCACCGAAAAGGCGCGCGTCCAATACGTGCCGACCATTGTCACCCAGGCGGAGATCCGCCGGTCTGTGGCCGCGGCCGGTTTTGAAGCCCTGGAACTGGGCGGGCAGGCCGAGGATGCCGAAGCCCTGGCGCGCCAGCATGAAATCGACGAACAACGCCGCCTACTGATTACTGGCCTGGTCTTTACAGTGCCGCTGTTCCTGTTCTCGATGAGTCTGGATTTCGGCCTGTTGCCGATGGCCTGGATGGACGCGCTGTGGGCTAAATTGCTGATGTTTGCATTGGCAACTCCGGTGCAGTTTTATGTCGGCTGGCAATATTACGTCGGCGGTTTTAAGTCCCTGCGCAACGGTTCAGCTAATATGGACGTGCTGATCGCCATGGGCTCGTCGGTGGCATATTTCTACTCGATTGTGGTCATGCTGGGTTTTGTCCCCGGCCATGTCTATTTCGAGACTGCGGCCGTGATCATCACCTTGATCCGTCTGGGAAAGTTTCTGGAAGCGCGTGCCAAGGGTCGTACCAGCGACGCCATTAAAAAGCTGATGGGTCTGCGGGCCAAAACCGCTCACATAATCCGTGACGGGCAGGAGCAAGAAGTTCCGGCAGATGATGTACGCGTGGGCGACCTGGTGCTCGTCCGGCCTGGCGAGAAAATCCCGGTCGACGGGGTGGTGGTCGAAGGGCGCTCGGCTGCGGACGAATCGATGCTGACCGGGGAATCGCTGCCGGTCGAAAAGGGACCCGGTGATCCTGTCATCGGCGCCACGCTCAACAAGCTGGGCTTGCTCAAGATCGAGGCCACCAAAGTCGGTAAGGAGACCGCCCTGGCGCAGATCGTGCACCTGGTCGAACAGGCGCAGGGCAGCAAAGCCCCGATCCAGAAGCTGGCCGACCAGGTTTCGGCAGTCTTCGTTCCCGGCGTGATTGCCGCTGCGGCACTGACTTTCCTGGCCTGGTACTTCCTGGTTCCGGCCCCAGTGGCCAGCGCCGATGTGAATGGTTTTACCCGTGCCCTGATTAATATGGTCGCCGTGCTGGTCATCGCCTGCCCGTGCGCCATGGGACTGGCTACCCCGACCGCGGTCATGGTCGGGACCGGTAAGGGTGCCGAGAATGGTATCCTGTTTCGCAATTCCGAATCACTGGAACGTGCCGGTGAGATCAGTGTGGTGGTGCTGGATAAGACCGGTACGATCACCAAGGGACAGCCGGCGGTGACGGATATTGTGATGCGGAAGGATTCCAGCCTGACCGAAAACGAACTGCTGCGCCTGGCGGCTTCGGTCGAAAAGGGCAGCGAGCATCCGTTGGGTGAGGCCATTTGGGCCGAAGCCACGACCCGCAGCCTGACCCTGGGCGAGCCGAATGGATTCAAGGCCGCGGCCGGACTAGGTGTCCAGGCTGAAGTCGAGAATCGGCATGTGGCAGTTGGCAATCCTCGTATGATGCAAACCCACGAATTTAACCTGAACGGGTTGGAGTCCGAAATCGAGCGTCTGCAGTCTGAAGCTAAGACTGCCATGCTGGTGGCAGTCGATGGAGCAGTGGCAGGGGTGATCGCCGTGGCCGATACGCTTAAGGACGGCTCGAAGGATGCCATTGCCGAACTGCACCGCATGGGATTGAAAGTGGCCATGATCACTGGCGACAACCGTCAGACCGCGGAAGCGATTGCCAGACAGGTCGGGGTGGACACTGTGCTGGCCGAGGTGTTGCCGGATGGCAAGGCGACTGAAGTTAAAAAACTGCAGGAAAGCGGTGCGGTGGTCGCCATGGTTGGGGATGGCGTCAACGACGCCCCGGCTTTGGCGCAAGCTGACGTGGGTATCGCCATCGGCACCGGCACGGACGTGGCCATGGCCGCCGCCCCGGTCACGCTGATGAGCGGTGATCTGCGCGGCGTGGCGCGCGCTATTGCGCTTTCGCGCAAGACGCTTGGCACGATCAAACAGAACTTGTTCTGGGCCTTCTTCTACAACGTGGTTCTGATCCCGGCTGCGGCGCTGGGCTTTCTGATCCCCATGCTGGCTGCGCTGGCAATGGCCTTCAGCAGCGTCTTCGTGGTCAGCAACAGTCTGCGTCTGCGTGGGGCTCAAATCTGAGCCAGGGGCTGTAAGAATCAATACCAGCTTCCGGGAGCAGGCTTGGTCGCCAGGGAACTGGTCGTAAAAAAAACGTATCTACGGCGGATTAAACGCAAGGAGGCACCAGACTAAGGGCTGATGCCTCCTGTAATGTCAAGATTGGATTGTGATTCCTGCTGGCTTATTCGTCCTGTGGCCCCTGGGCCTGTTCCATAGGTGGGGCTGTCTGAGTCTCCGTCCCCTCCTGTGCTTCCTGCTTCTTTTCCTGGCGGCGCCTTAACTTCTCGTCGTGTTTCTTTTTCTTAGCAATGTCCTTCTGGCGTTTGTTATGTTTATAGTTGACCTTTGGCAACGGGTGCTCCTTTCTGGAAAGGGGAATGTAAGTGCTTAACGTTCTGACTGAATGATACCAGATGCGGCCTTGATTATACCAACCCGGTACCGGTTTTAGTGATGTTAGACAATTCGGTTAACAATTCCTTTTCTATTGCGATGCAAGTATACTTGGCTGGCATAGCTGAGGAGAGTGTATGAATAAAGGTTTTTGGTACGCAATTGGGGCCTACCTGACCTGGGGGATGTTTCCCGTCTATTGGAAATGGCTGGAGCAGGTGCCGGCCATCCAGTTGATCGGCCACCGCATCGGATGGTCATTCGTCATGCTGTTGGGGCTGATCCTGGTCACTCACCAATGGAAGAAATTTCGTACGGCAGCCTTGACCGGGCGTGTGCTGCGCATCTATTTCGTCTCAGCCCTGCTGATCGGTGCTAACTGGCTGATCTACGTCTGGTCGGTTAACGCCGGCTACATCGTCGAAGCCAGCCTGGGCTACTTTATTAATCCGCTCTTCAGCGTGCTGCTGGGGGTCGTCTTCCTGCGCGAGCGTCTGCGCCCGCTACAGTGGCTGCCGGTTGGGTTGGCAGCTGCCGGCGTGCTCTACTTGACCTTCGTCTACGGCTCGCTGCCCTGGATTGCGCTTTCGCTGGCCTTCACCTTCGGTTTGTACGGGCTGGTCAAGAAGACAGCTCCACTCGGTTCACTCTACGGCCTGACGCTGGAGACCGGCCTGCTGTTCCTGCCGGCTCTGGCTTACCTGCTATATGTCAATGCAACCGGTAGCGGTGCCTTCCTGCACAGTAGTCCCAGCGCCAATTGGTTGATGGTTGGCGCCGGCCTGGTGACGATCGTCCCGCTGCTGATGTTCTCGTCGGCTGCCCGGCAAATTCCGCTCTCACTGGTTGGCATCCTGCAATACATCACCCCGAGCATGCAGTTCCTGCTGGGGGTTCTGGTCTACCGCGAAGCATTTTCTTCCCATCAATTGCTCGGTTTTGGAATCGTCTGGCTGGGGCTGATCATCTTCTGGGCCGAGGGATTCTTCGCCCACCGTGCTGCGCAGCCGATCATTGCTCCGGCTGATTAAGGGAAAGATCTACCCAATCAGGTTCTTGCCTGTCATTGTATAATGGGGAAAATAAAAACAGGAGGCAGTTATGGCGCGCAAAGGTGTGATCGCAATCTTGACCGGCGGGGGTGATGTCCCCGGCTTGAACCCGGCCATTCGGGCGGTGACCATCCGTGCCTTAAGGGAAGGTTACCAGGTAATCGGCATCCGCCGCGGTTGGGCCGGGGTGCTGGACATTCAGCGCGACAAAAAAGCCGATAATAGCCATAATTTCCAATATCTGACTGAGGAAATTGTCAACCGTGCTGGACGAACGGGCGGAACTTTCCTGCATACTTCGCGCACAAATCCCAGCAACGTCCGGCGGGCGAAGGTCCCTGGGCACTTGCAGGATAAATTCACCGAAGAGCGCAACGATATCACCTCAGAAGTGCTCAAAAACCTGGACTTCCTGGGCGTGGATTACCTGATCCCAATTGGCGGCGACGACACGCTTAGTTACGGCGTGCGCCTGTATCAGGAGGGTGTCAAAGTGGTGGCCATCCCCAAGACGATGGATAATGATGTGCCCGGTACGGACTATTGCATCGGCTTCAGCACCTGTATCACGCGTACCATTGCCCTGACCAACAACCTGCGCACGATCGCCGGGTCGCACGAACGTTTCCTGGTGCTGGAAGTCTTTGGGCGCTACGCCGGTTACACAGCCATGCTGCCGACCATGGCAGGGGCAGCCAATCGCTGCGTTATTCCGGAGTTTCGCTTCGATATCGATCACCTGGCTGAACTGCTGACCAAGGACCGCAACCGCAACCCAAGCCGCTATTCCATCCTGCTGGTATCGGAGGGAGCCATGTTCGAAGGCGGCGAAATGGTCTTCGAGGGCCGCACCACCGATGCCTACGGGCACGCCAAGCTGGGCGGTATCGGCGACCTGGTGGCTTCTGAGTTGAAGGAGCGTTCGGCCAAGTACAATCACGGCCAGACCATCGACGTGGTTAACCAAAAATTGGGCTATATGGTGCGCGGCGGCGACCCGGACGCCATCGATTCGATCGCTCCAATGGCTTTTGGAAACCTGGCTCTGGACCTGATTCTGAGAGGCATCCACGGGCGGCTGGTGGTGCTCAAGAATGGCCGCTACGACAATGTTCCCCTGGACGTGATCGCCTCGCGCAAGAAGGTAGTCGACGTAAACCTCTCCTACGATGTCGACCGCTACCGCCCGAAGTACGAGAACTTCGAGATGAAGCCGCTGTTTATCATGACCAGCGAAGTTTGATACGGCTCGACTAATCGCGCCTCGTCTGCTGAATTCAGACGAGGCGCTTTTTTTTTGTGGTATCCGCAGTATCTACGACGCTATGGATGTGTTTTCCATAGCGTACACATCGACTGGAGGTGCATTGCATGGAACAAAATAGTTTTAAAGTCTACCCATATCGCTGGGTGATGCTGGGTGTTTTTATGTTGATCGTAGCCGCCAACCAGCTTTTGTGGATCACCTTTGCAGCCATTACCAGCGCCGCCGTCAGCTTTTACGGTGTCTCTGATCTGAGTATCGGCCTGCTTTCATTGAGCTTCATGGTGGTTTACATCCTGGTTTCGATCCCGGCTTCCTGGGCTATCGATACCTATGGCGTGCGCACCGCAGTTGGCATCGGCGCGGCGCTGACCGGTATCTTCGGGCTGGTACGCGGGCTGGTGGCCGCGAATTATGGGCTGGTACTGGCTTCCCAGGTTGCGATCGCTGTCGGGCAGCCTTTCCTGCTCAACGCCGTGACCACGGTCGCTGCGCGCTGGTTCGCGCCGGATGAACGCGCCACAGCTGCCGGACTCGGCTCGCTCTCGATGTATTTGGGGATATTGGGGGGCCTGCTGCTCACGCCGTTCCTGACGCTGCGATCCGGGATTTCTGGCATGCTGCTTACCTACGGCCTGATCTCCATCCTGGCAGCGGTCGTCTTTTTCGTCTTTGCCCGGGAGCGGCCCCCATCCCCACCCTGCCCCCCGGGACAGGAAGAGCGCTCGCTGGTCTTCGACGGCCTCTCCCGCATCCTGCACCAGGGTGATTTTATCCTGTTGCTGCTGATCTTCTTCGTCGGCCTGGGCGTGTTCAACGCCGTCACCACCTGGATCGAGGAGATGCTCCAGCCTCGGGGTTTTTCGATCACCCAGGCTGGGACAGCCGGCGGCTTGATGATCGTCGGTGGGATTATAGGCGCTGTCATCCTACCGGTGCTTTCCGACCGCTCGCGTAAGCGCACGCCTTATATAATCGTGGCAGTCATCGGCGCGACACTGGGTCTGGTAGGCATCACTTATGCCGGTTCGTATGGGTGGTTGTTAG
>Ga0315540_10000570_pt1 | contig 21128 bp, 24 predicted proteins | sample SalMarSW160110MG_FD_203677 | JGI IMG/M metagenome (GOLD analysis project Ga0315540, IMG submission 203677) | Salt marsh sediment microbial communities from the Plum Island Ecosystem LTER, Massachusetts, United States - Salt Marsh Sediment SW1601-10 ...
TGCTAGCTGCGCATATAGCATTTTCCATATCCATCTTGTTTTTCAAATGATGCTCGATAACTCTGAAGATGGCCTCACTGTCAACCTGCCCTTTCCTGGGCATGTTATACAAATCAAATAAAGCATCATCGTTGCTAATAACACCATTATGTACACCAACAACTTTGTCTGTGACAATAGGATGGTTATTATGGGATTCGTACTGAGTGCCTTTTGTTTTAAGTCTTGTATGACCTAAAATTATTATGGGCTCAGAGTCCGTCCCCATTACAATACGTTTATTGACAGCATTAATATAATAATCCGTTTCAATAAATCGCTTGGCTCTAATATGGTGTTTGATAATCATAGCGTCATGTAAATCTACAAAGGAGCAGCCCGTGGCGGTGCCGCCTCGAACTTCCGACTCTACAAATAGTTTATGCAATATATCTTTGACTTCTCCTGAATCTTTCATCGTATGCCCTCTTTGAAAGGCCATGCCGAGAATTCCACACATGATAACTCCTTATAATTTTATGACTGAGCCTAACGAATCTGACCAAATCATCTCACCATCGTTGCGTTTTCTGGTGATATAGTCTTCGATCCGAGCGGTCAATTCTTTTTCAGCGAGAACTTCCAATTCACTGTCTTCAGCGAGGATGTGAGCAGTTTGAGCTATCCATTCGTCCAAACTCTTACATTCGGACACATATCTTAAATCAATGCCCTCATCAATTGCGATATGCAATCTGTCATCCTCGGTTGTAACAACGCATAAATCTTCTTCGATTTTCTCCCAAGAATCACCATCAGCCCGCCGCAGCGAACACGGCTTTTCGGCCAATTTTTCCAACACATCATACGCCGGCCCCATTCTTAACAGAATGTGTTTAACCTGACTTACCAAAGCAAATGCTTCAGTAGATAACGCATCATAATATTTGGCTAAATTCTTGGTACAGCTGAATCTTTCACCGTCATAGCTGCCGGTACCATTCAGTAATTTGTTTTTGATGGTTCTGCTTTGCTCCATCCACGTGCTGTCTCCAACCTCAATGATTCCATATCTGCTTATTTCAACAGCTTTAATCATCATGGCGTGGAACAAGCAAGCTGTGGCTGCCACAGCGCTGGGCGCCAATAACATGTCCGCCACTCGCATTTCCAAATGAAGTCTATTTATATCACCCAGTGGATTGAACGATGTGTAGTTATAATTTACCCAGCCGTATTTATTCCCACCGGCATTGCTGGCGACCATATCTTTGACCGTACTCATGGTATTCAATATTGCTGATATTTCAAGGATAGATACCCTGAACTTTTCCCATCGAGTCAGGCGGTGTGGCTCATCCAGGCCGGTCGTCATCCATGTTATTGCGTTTTGGTATCTTCTACACAATTGGTGGAAGTTGGCCAAGATTATCTCCGGCATGGCCCTTTCTAATTCATTTATCTGACTTGGGATGCCCACTGCTTCGGCGTCATCATTTGAAAATATTTTACTATAATAGCTGCCCAGCAAGTGCATATGAATACTACACCTTTCATTTGCCCATGCGCCCTTCTCAACACAGTTGTCGATAATTGTTTTTGCCATCTTGAAGAATTCCCAATAATCGACCCTTCTCCCGACAGTTATGATTTCAGCGCCTTTTTGACCCAACAAACTTCCATCAGTTGTGATGCTATGAACACCGAAATCCCGAATTTCGCCGTAACTATTGCTTGGCTTCAATTCCTGATTGATCCTAGCTCTAATTTCATCAGGATTTTTCTTTGGATCGTATCTGTTGGAACAGGTTTTACAATTAATGTCGAAATCCTCACATGCAAAACATGCGGAAACAAAGCCGACGCAAAACATTCCGGGACAATCAGCTTTCGAATTTTCTTTGTAGTTCTTGCACTCCAGGCAATCTTCAGGTTTACATTTCTTTGTGACATTCGCACACATTTTAGGATTGCGAAGATAAGAACACTTGCCGTCGCTGAGACACTTCATCCAACATTCATCAGTAGACATCCGGACACATGGACAGGCATTACTATCACCTTTACACGTGCCTTTTTGGTCTGGCAAATTGAATTCAAATTCCAAGCCAACCTTCAATATCTTTTTCAGCGTTTCTCTCCAATAATTCATGTCCGCTGTATTTATTTTGGGTTTGGCCTCGTCGTGGCTAATGCACGTCCACTGATCTCTGCTGTCCTTCATAGTGGTTCCTCCAATTGCTTTCAACATCGCTGCTGAATTTGGTTTTGACGTGTTTAAAATATTCTTCTATGGCATGTGCCCTTGCTCGGTAGCCGATCATTTGCCTGACGTCATTTATAATAATGTCGAGTTTGGCCTCAGCGGGCACAATGTTTGGTGATACAATTGTTTGGTAAATCTCGGTAGGAGGCGGGATGTTTGGGTATATTATGCTTAGGCTTTTATCCGGCAGCATGCTTTCAAGGAACGAATAATTCTCCGTTGCTTTCTTCACTCTGCTTACAACATCTTCTATTACGGCAGCACCTAAGCCTAATATCCCTTCTGCCAATATCGGATGTCGCATTAATGTCCCGCCCGGAAGTCTATATTCCAGAGTCCTATTATCCAGAATGAAATTGCCTGGTTTTCCATAAGCACTGCCGACAAATGTCCTTCTGAAGAAATCCTCTCCACCTTCTGGAATTATTGCTGGTATTCCAACATAAAAGTCCAAAGCTTTTACTATCTGGCGAGCCAATAATTTAGTAATATATTGTCCACCTAAGAGCTGTTGCGGAAGGCCAAAATGAAGATGAAACCCAGCAGCTACACTCCTATAAGAAGATGCAGCCACCATTCTTATTGAACTTGGTTGTGGTATAGGAATACTGTTTATAACTTTCACCCCCGCAAATGTATTCAAATGATTTCTTGCTTGAACAATTAGCGAGAACAGATTATTCGTTACGCCTTCTTCCCTTGTACTAGGCATCGGACGAAACTCCATCATTGGCCCATCATAACCAACATTTGAAAACCTGCGAAAAAATCTGTTAGCATAAATAATATTTCCTTTGGCGTCCACCAGGAACAATTCTGGGTCACAACCTAGCGTTATGCCTTGAACTAATTCTACATTTTGTATCTTTTTATTAGCAAGCTCTTTGCCAACTATTTTAGTAGCAGCAAAAATATTGCTGGTAAGGTAGGCGGAACTGCTGTCCGTCTCTGCATCTTCCTTATACGCAGGAAGGATGCGTAATGCAATTATTTTCCCATCGGCTCCTCTGAGCGACACATAATCATGCAGACTGAACATAAAATTGTCTCGGAATTCTTTTGGCATCCTTATCACTCTATGCTCATCTGGATCTGATTTGCTCCGCTCATTCATTGTCTCAGAAACTGTCAAAAGTATTTCCATAAGTGCTCCACTATGTTTTAATATGGTTCAACATTGACCCCTAACCTCTCGTACGCAGCATATCGGCACGGACCTGTCCGACTATAGAACTGATTCTGTATAACGCCGATATTGATATCAACATAATCGTACACTAATGCATCTTTTTTTCCAGGAGCCGGTCTTTGTATCCTTCCTATTATCTGCTCACACTTCGCTTCTGATCGGAAGGGCGCTCCTAGGAATGCCCTGTTCAATGGGGCATAGTCAAATCCCTCACCAAGGAGCTGGTCTGTACAAACTAATACGGTAATTTCTCCGCTATTTAATCTTTCAATCTGCTCACTGACATATTTCTTGTTGTAATCTCCAGTGGCGATGCCGGTTTTATCCCAACCTATCGAAAGTAAATCATAGAGAATTTCGCAATGTTTCTTTCTGTTAGACACAACAATGCAGATATTATCCTGCGCAGCTTCCCGCAGAACATCTCCAACTATCATATGATTCCGCCGGTCATTCACCATTATGTTGTTTGTCATAATGCGATTTGTATTGGCATCTTCTATATGATGCGGATGTTTGAATGCTTTATATTTTACAGTGGGCCTCATGGCACCCCCATACTTCTCAACTTCTTCAATAGGTATCCTGACTATTTCATCCCCAAGAGTTTGAAACATTAAAGCTTGTAATGAATCTCTCCTATATGGAGTGGCTGTTAAGCCATACATCTTTATAGGATTGAAGCAGCCTATCACCTTCATAAAGGTCGATGCAGGACAATGGTGAGCTTCGTCCAGTATTAAAATACCGAATTCATTTTGTATTTTGTGCAGCTGTGGTATTCGCCGCACCAACGTTTGCACCATCCCCACGGTGAACAAGTTTCCAATTTTCCACTTGCCTCCTCCTATTATTCCAATATCGTCTTCGGTTAGTGAGGGTAAGAAGAAATTAATTCTGTCAACAACCTGCTCAGCTAATGGTCCAGTATGAGTTAACCACAGCATAGGCAAACCATATAGAGGAAGCATGCTTATACCTAATACTGTTTTACCACTACCTGCTGGTGCAACTAGTACACCCTCGTCGTGCTTGGTCATGGACATCACGGCATCATATTGGTATGGTCTATATCTTATTCTGTTAGAATTAATGGTATAATATGGCTCTATCTTAGGTCTTTTATCAGTCACATTGCCAGTGATGCCCATTTCAAACATGGCTTTAAATAATTTCTGGCGGTAGCCCCTTGGTATTCTCAGGCTATCGTCAGGTAATATATCGAAGTTATTTATAAATGGGTTTATTTTCCATGTACTTCTTCCAACACGGATAGCTTCTTCATATTTTGGATTTTTCAATCTAAGTTCTGTGATTAATCTTTGCGTTAACTCAGACGGAGCCTGCTTGAGTCTTATTTTGTTCTCTATTACTATCTCCATCCGCCAGCATCCTCTCAATGACCTTTTTCCAAGCTTCATTTTTACTCATGAAAGCTGTTGGGTAAGGTTTCACGATGTATTTTTCAGCTTTCTTCTTAGATAGTTCTCCCCTAATTTGTTTTAGATATTTCTTCCGTTGTTTCCCGCTTTTAAATCTGTACTTAAGGCCTGTTTTTCCCCCCTCTCCATCTATTTGCGCTTTGAAATCCATCCAGCATGCTTGTAGATAGTTACAGTTGCGCCGGAGCTCTTCGCTGCCACAATGTGGTCCTAAGAAGTTACATACGGCGTATCTGAATTGCTCAGGATCGAATTGCAGACCTTGGCCTCTTTTATTGTTCCACTTCTTCACCTCCATAATAGCAGGATGAATTTCTTTTATAAATGTGGAAGGAGAGGTTTTGTATATTTCAGAATAACAAGTTGTGGGAGCACCCAAACAAAGTAAGCACTCCCGACAGAATATATTTGTAAATTCTTTCTTGTTATAAGTCCTGTTAGGCTGTTTCTGTTTCTTTTTCTTGTTTTTGTTCTTTCCCATAGCTACCTGTTTTTGAATGCGTCTTTCGCTGAACGGCCATCGGGCAACTTCCAAAATACCCAGCCGCTTTTTCTAACAATCCCGCTAACATCCTCAGCAGCAGCTGAAAGAGAATTGTATTTTACGTTTCCCGCATAGTAACCATCTTCTTTCACGGTTAAAATTCTTGGGAAACCTGCTTTATCCGCTCCGACAAAGCACAGGTTGTAAGGAATCCCATCTTTGTTTAGTGATTCGTTATAAGCATTATCTCCCTCTTCAGAGACGCTTTTAACCATTAACAACCCAGCATTTATTTCGAGGAGATTCTTTACCATAGCTTCCAGCATGCAAACCCTATCTTCCAAAGATTTAGGTTTAATTGCCAACGCCGTGCCTTTTTTCGGTATCGCTTTTCCTAAAGTCAAGCTTCTTTGCTTCTCAAACATTTCTTTTTAGTCTCCTTATTTACTTTCTTCATCGTATTTAATCTCATAATCAGAGCCTTTGCACGTTGAACATTCAATAACGTTGATCAACATTGCTTCTCGTGGTTTCATCTCCCTTATAATAGCTTCTTGATCATGTCTTCCAAATGAAATGTCGAGATCTGTTGTTACTACTGCCTTTACTAAGAATGCTGAACTACCACATGTCTGACATTCTAAGCGAGTCTTGCCGCTTTCATCCAACAAAGCCTTAACAAATTCTTCTTCTGAAACTGTGGTCATTAATGTTAGACCACCAAAAGGCAGTAATTCCATTGTTTACTCCTAGCCGTCGACGTATGTCCCGCCACCGAGCTTAAGCATGGTCATTATCAAGCCACTTTGTTCGGCTCCGTCCTGTTCCCAGGTGTCATAGTAGGCCCGGACAAGGACTTCTTTACCTGCTTTAACCCACTTCTTGATTGTGTTTTCAGTCTTCGTGGGGTTCATGTTAATAATTGTAACGAGCTTTTTATGATCTGTCCACTGGCCATTGGCCCCAAGTTGTGGAACATATGTCACAACTCTGAATATGGCGCCCTGGCCGTTGCCCAAATCAAAAAATGTTGGATCTTCTGCGACTCTTCCTTGAAAATTGCACTCATTCTGTGTGATTCCTTTAATTTCTGCCATCTTGCTTCATCTCCTTTTTTATTTTTTTCGTAGTCAAAACATTACGACCACGATTTTATTTTTTTTGGCTGTTAAAGTTTACGACCATCATGATCCTTGACTTACAACCTTCATCTTTAAAATTTTCATATCATCGTCCATTCCTACAACCAACCAGCTGAAGAATGGATTTTTGTGGTATCTGTTCTTTTTGACAAATGCCACGTTATAGTTTATAATGTGATTTCTTAAATTTCTTATGAGACCGGAAATATTGTTTTGGTAACCTTTATATTTCAAATCTGTCCATGCGGCGCTTTCCACATCAATTTCAGCATAACTATCATACATGGTTATTGCCGAAGCGTACTGCTCGACAGTAGCATCGTAAAAAGCCCGTTGATCCAGGTAATCATCATAAGATACTTGAATAAATATGCCCCAAAAGACCATGATTGCAAGAACAGGCCAAAATATACATAAGAAACGCATTTTTACCCGCAATTTCTTTGTATGCCAATCTGGCTCTGAATTGTAAAGAAGATTACCAATGAAACATGCTAAAGCTAACAAAGAAAGTATGATAATCATGCCGCTTTACCTCCATTATAATATAAACATTATTATAGATTTGTCAAGGGAATTATTTGACTTTTTTGAGAATTTTAGTCGGGACCATTATACAGTAGCCAGCTTTGCCTAAGCCATCAGCACTACATCCATCGACATGTTCATCGAGTTCAACGAACGCTATTTTAGAATTGGGAAGCTTGCTTAAAAGCCTGCAATTTTTACCATTCAGATCTCTTTTCTTAAAGATAAATTCCCCGCCTATTTGCATTTTATTTCCGAAATCTGGCGAGACAAAATGTCTCATAAAAAAGCCCGTAGGCACCCACAGGCCGTAACCGTCGTTACACTGGCCGCCGAGATCCCCCCAATCCATCAGAGCTATATCACTCATAATACCAATATGGGTGATTATGTTTTTACCATCTTTAAGAACGTTGCGTATGGTATAGAAAGCCGGGGGAATCAGAATCCCTTCGAACTCAACATGTCGTGTACTCCTAACTTTATCCCCAATTTCAAATTCTATCTTCATGTTAGGCCCCTTTTTGATCGAGTCTTCTTGCTGCTTTAAGCGCTGTCAGACAATTTAGCGCCCTTTCTTTACGGTTTTTAATTGGCTTTATTGTATTTATAAGTGCACAATCAATATAATCTTGAAGTGCTTTCGCCGCACACCTATATTTATCCACTCTTAGCTTGGTCAAACAAGCTTCTTGGACATTCTTATCTAATGGTGTGACGATGGTATTGGCCACGCCGGAAGAAACCCATTTGAGCATCTTACTCGGTACATCCACGGCGGGCTGATCTAAATGATGGAGTAACGCACAGCATTCAAGCTTAGCTCTACTAGCAAAATAAATCTTATTCTGTTCTCTTACTATACGATTTACTATACTACTAGTGCCGTTCTTTTTGGCCCACGCATGATACCCTTTGAGATCATGAACGCCGAGCCCTCTCGCTTTTTCTGCAATGCAGTTACAGATTATGGTTGAAGTGCTTCTCTTAAATCCATGGTCCGCTAGCGTGTCAACATCTCCGGAACATATGGCGTCTATGACGATGTCGTGGAGAGATTTTACCCCGTGCTTCTGCTTGAATACAGAGTTTCCAGTTTTGTCCAGAAACACTTCGATAGCAACAGCAGTTTTCTGGTCATTAGCGACACTGGAATTCTCGATGATCCGCATGATATTGTAGGCCAATGCAATTACCGGTCCTGTATGTGACTTTACTCCGGTGGCACGGCGCACTAGTTCCGCATGGGATTCATTGTCCAGCGGCAGGAATGGTTGAATGTGGTAATCCTGCAGATTCATGCATTTGATGTGCGGTGCGCCTGCTTTCTTATTAAGCACACGTATAACATCGTAACAGGATTTGTTTGGGTTTCTCCATTCCTTTTTCAGCAACTTCTTGGCTTCGGGGGTGTGGAAAGACGCAAGATAGATGGTGTCTCCATCATGATCTAAGCCGGTAGAAACCAAGCTGTTACCGCTGACCCGAATGGTAAATTTTGCCAACGGATCGTTTGTTATATGAACCTTCTGCGGCCTCACAGACATAAATCCCAAACATGGAAATCTCTCAACCAGCACAATGTCACCATTTACAACCCGCAAACCAGCAGCCATATCCTTATGGATTTCAACTGTATTTTTGGGGATTGCGTTAGTAACAGTAGCATATGCTTTGGCAGAATATGGGTATCTTACGGCCATTCCATAAGTGCTGATGTCGCCACGCTTGGTGCCCATCATATTAGCAACTCGTCTGAAATATTCAGAGACGGCGCCAAGGTATAAGGTATAATTTACTGCATCCTGCGGTCTCAGAATTATCCTGTGGCCATGCAGGACTATATTATTTACCAGTACCCCAAGTTCACTCAAACCAAGTTTGCCAGTATCGTGTCTCCAGCATTTTCTGAGATACGCTCCCGGAATGTAGAGTGCTTTAGTGAGATATATAGCGCCTTCTGCTATTGGTGGTCCATTTTCCGCTCTTAATTCATTCGGCGACACTTCTCTTGGCAGGCCTTCTGATACCACTTGCAGCCGGTCGTTTATAACGGTTTGGAATGGGATGGGCAACGTCATCATAAATCCGCCCGGATAAACCTGCTCATCCACTACCGTCCCGACGATTTCTTTAGGATCAAGTATAATACTTGCAGTCTGATTGACCGGTTTAAGACTTTCAAGGGCGACCTTCGGTTTTCCTGCAACTACCTCACCACGTTTGGATCTCATAATGTTAATCTTGTCATGAAGATCTTCCGTGCCTTGAGCATAGGACATTATTTCGTCCAGTATTGCATTTTCTTTGCCGAACCTGGTTTGGATTGCCCTGAATTCGACTGTAGAAAACTTCAAGCCGGCCGTCCTTAATTCTCTACCATTCTTTTTGGTAGTGGCTCCTCTATCCCACAAGGCTCCTTCTGGCTGTGATATGACGCCCCAGAACACTGTGCCACACACACCGGTCAACTCACCGGCATAAGTGTTGCATATCCAAGCTGCGTCTTTTGGAAAGCCTTTCTTTTCCAAAGCTTCTTCAAGAAGTTCCATCGGGCATTCATAATTATCCGGCAAGACAATCCCTTTTTCATCAGTGATGTTGTTGCAAATGGCTTCAAGGATTTGACCCAGATTTCGCCTTTTCTTTACAGAAGTACACGCAGAAATGATGTCTATCTTTCTCAACTCACCGGTTCTTGGGTCTACTGCATGCCCCAAATCCTCAAACCGCACAACCCCTTTATTTCCATGGAGATTGGTAAGCTTGGTGCCGTCCTTGAACTTTCTTATGAACTCGATTGTGATGTTATAGACCGTCTCTTTTACGCCGCCCACATTGGCCTCGTCTTCGTTTATAGCCACAACTCTTGCGCTGTCTGCAAGTGTGTCGAAGAATTTAGTGGTGCCGTCGGGGGCTACGGAAAGTTTGTGTCCTTTTTCAAGTCTTGTTCCAATACCCACCAATATTTTGCCAAAGCACTGAATGCGGCGCTCATACCTAGTAAACTTGTCAAGATGCCTGTTATCTACCAGTATTTGATCTTCAAACACTTCTGGGACATCGACGAACAAGGTGAATAGGTTCCAGCCTTTGCGGCTAACTCCCTGATCCATCAGATTTTGCATAGATTCCGATCTAACAAGCGGCCTTTCTTCTCCCTTCATGCCCAGAGTCGAAAACAGATTCCTGCCGGGATTGTGGTACTTCATGCCGAAAGGAGTCAGCTTCCTTATATCATATGTCAAGATATAATTTCTGGTTGCCAGACTTCCATCTGACAGACCTATAGAAGTCCAGCCTTTGGGAAAATACGCCCTGTTCTTCTCAACTTGATATGCAAGCTGCTTTGCCGGATCTTGGAGCTCGTCAAATGCAGGATCAACAATCATCAGGCGCCTATTCATTACCCAACTGTTCATGTCGGTTTCATGTAGAGGCATTTTGTTAACAACTTCATTTATTGCTCGTTGTAGGTTGTAACAAACGATTGCTGTGTTGTCATATTGAGAGGAGTTGATAATTCTTTGAAGATACGGCGTGCCTTTTACAAATGAAGGCGGGACAATGCCTGTGGGGTCGTCGCACATAATGAGGTGCATAGCAGTAATATAATCTACTATTCTCTCTTCCGCTCTTATATAATGAGGGCAAATGGCTCTTTTAACATCATTACTGCTGATGAGAGCCACAGCATTTTCCATATAAGGAACGGGTATTGTGACGGAATGCGTATTGTTGTTTTTGACAAAATTCAGCCAAAGCGTCTTGTTTTTAACCTCCATCACCAGCTTTAGGCCGAAATCTTTCCCCGTCTTCCTACCTTCGACCTCCGTTCGAAGATAGAACTGTTTGAAAATGTTATCACACAAGAATTTGAACTTTTCCTCGCTGACCATAGTGGTATCGGTCATTTGGCCTCCTTTACTACGTAAGTTTAGGGTTAATGTATATAGCTATATATTTACCTTCACTTCACGGGCCGGAGAACCTCCGCCGCACGTCCATTATTTCTTATATTGAATAATTTGGTGGCTCTTTTTCTTAAAGCAATCCTCGTTAATTCCAATCTCTCGCAGACTGGATCTTGTTTGCCATTGCAATATTCACGCACGAGATTCATGTTATGTTCAAATACGTCATCTCTGAAGAAATTCTTAGTGGCTTCCCTGAAAAATACATCAAGCATTAAATGATCTTTTTTGACATACTTGCCAATTTTGAATCCGTGCGCAACAAACCGCTTTTGATTTAAAGCTTCTTTTGTTCTAGCGCTTAAAGAAAATACCTTTAGCGCTTTAATTAACTTATGTTTCTCACTTTTCTCCTTTAACATTATTTTGGTCAAGTTTCTTTTAGCTTTCTTGCTACTAACTATAGATCTAAGGCTAAGAATGTATGGCAACAAACTCTTGTCGACTTTTTTCATGTGCAGCGGGCCCAATTGGTTGAGAGCCGTACGAAGAGTGAGATTAGAAGTTACAGCCCTAAACCATGCCTGAAAATTCGTTTCATTCAGGGACATTATATTAAGGGTGTGGATATTTGAAGGAGCAAGAATTACGGTAGCGGTTTCTTTAGGTAAGCCTAATTGTGATTTGAAATACATAAGTTTTGGGTTGTTTGCTTCTTTATGAAAGGCTTTAATGTAATTATCTAAAGCGAGGCCAATATTTCCTGCATCGGTTGTTGGAAAGAAAGGCAGAAGGGCCATAACTACACAGCGCTCTGCTGTTTCTTTTTCTTTACCAAAACCGTATCTCGTAAGCAGCAAATCAATCCGAGAAATGGTAACTGAGGGGCCAATAAATTTGTAAACATAAGCATTACTACAAAAAGAAACATATCCTATGCTGCCCCGTCTAGGCCCAAATTTGTCGGTGCTTGTGCTGGATAACACAACGATTTTTGTTCCTAATTCGAACATTTCTTCCTCCAGTTATTTATTTTTTGTTACCGGTTTCATCGTCATCTTATCAAGCCATTGGAGTCTCTTTTCGTAGTTAGTCACAGTTGCTTTGGCCTCCTCTTTATCTGTAACCACAAAATATTTGTCATTTGTATAGACCATGAACTTTGCAGAATTTAGTATTGCAGATTCCACTCGTTTATGGTATAATATAGCTGCTTTGGCGCTCGCACATTCTAGCGTCCTTATCTTGGCAATGAACTGCTCACGAAAGGCAACATTCGCAGCGAACTTTTCGATGGTTGCTTTGGGGTCAGATTCAAAGTATTCTGTGAATCTTGCTGCGGCTACAACGGGATCTTTATTGCTGTTTGGCCACAAGGAAGTAATATTTTTCTTTGCGAAAGTAGTGGTTAAATAATTCATGTAAAGTGCTCTTGCACATGCCCAGCCCAAGAAATTTATATCGTCCATGTCTAAAACGTGTGCTGACGGCATTTTTTCTTTGTCAACGTGAACATAATATTTCCTGCCAACTGGTAAATAGTTTTCATGCTCCAACATTCTAGGATCTCTGAATATAGGCAGGGACAGGCTATTAACATTGATTCTATCCATCCCAGTTTTGCCACGTCTTATGACGACTGCACGCACCCTGACCACATCTTGATAATCATTATCAGGCTCATTCATGTGCGCCATATATGCCAGAGTGCCTGGAGTGAACGTAGTGTCCTTTACATCAGCATTCACTATAATTTTGTCACCTGTTTCAGGCAAACAACACTTCAATAATTCTTTCATTATTCAACCTCTTTCTCTTTAATAGTCAGCCAAGAAGTTGGCCCGGTGAAAGACGCCTCTTTGCCTTCCTTTTTAATAACACTTATGTAATCCAGAGGCTCTGTTACTAGAAGCTTTTTAATACAACACTCCACACCAGCCTTCTTCTTTACAGCCACGACCAGCCTCAGCCCGTCTAACCCTTCGTGCCCATCAAAAGCTTTGCATTCGGTTATGTTTGTTAAAGGCATAGTGGCTTTACTCAAACATCTGGTTTGAACGGCCTCACTTCTGAGTAATGCATTAAACTCAATGGCGTCGATTAGCCCCAACAGCCGGCCTTCGTATTTTCTTGGCTGGTTTTTCGAACCGATGTATAAATCCAATTCCACTATTTTCTTTTTAACTGGCATTCTCTCTCTCCTTTTCATGAGTCTCTATCGCTTTTATGACTTTGGCAACATTCTTAGCTTTTTCTACGACTCCGTCGCCGTCTACACTGTCAGGGTTTATTGCTAAGCAAACTTCCAATTCGTGTCCGTATAATACGAAAACATCGTCAATAGTGACTCTCATGGCCGCCGTAAATTCATTATTCCTTACAACCTGCTCGACGTCCGTCGCCAGCATATCTACATCACCTTCACAGTCCGATTCATAAATGTACCCATTGAGATAAGGAACATGACCTCTATATCGCATTTCTAGTGCCAAAATAAAACACCGAATGCCTTTCAAATCGGGTGGAAGAATGTGCGCCGGCATTAAAATGCCGTGATAAGCTTTTGTAGTGTTATGTTCATCAGGATTTAATAAAGAGAGATATTCCTGCATGGTAATGAAGTCGTCGTGTATATCAATCTCGCCATAATTTCCTTCATCCTCTGCTACAACAAACACTTCTATACCCAATGATTTGTCTATATTCATGCTTCAAACTCTCCTTTACATTCCTCGTTTAACAAATCGAAGATGGTGATGTTAAATTCTTCCCAAGCGCCGCTTCGCACATCTTCTACTATTCTAATAAATGGCATGGGCATTACATCATCTTCACCATGTTTTATGCGGAAGTCTACCGTTTTAGGATATAGTATTTTATATATAAGTATTTCTATTTTATTATCATATGCAGCACTATAATCCCAGGCAGGCGTAGGCCTTCGTGCAGTTTTATCTTCAACTCTTGTCAGCAGGTGCTGGATGTTTCCCATTTCCGGCATAACACCAAACTTTTCTTTTGCTAGGCGGAACATAACAGCTTTGGGGTTAATGGGTCCATAAGAAACAGATCTCAAGGCACCGAACCATTTGGTAGGGCCGGAAGTATATATTCTCCTGTGTATCATAAGCCTACCATCAGGAATGACTACTACTCCACAAACCCACCTCGATTTATATAGATTCTGAAATCCCGTTACCATTTTCTTCTTTGGTCTCCGTGTACAGTTTGGTGAATTCTTTGAAAGGCATTTCGTACATTCTTCTTACCATTTCATGGAAGAAAATTCTGCCATCTTCTGATTTTTTCAACCATTCTGGATGCCACTGGACGCCAACCGCCATGGCCTTTGGAAATATTCCAGCTTCGATCTCCGGGCCATCCCAACTAACCCTTTCATCTTTGTTTCCAAAGTAAAATTCGGAGCGCTTTTCAGCTGACCAAGCAACAACTTTACAGTTCTTTCCTGGGATTACCATTTGATGGTGATAAGAGTTTACCGTGCGGATTATGTTATCTTTGACGCATTCCATTTTATGATAAACACTTTCATGATTATCAAGATGGTGCATCATTTTTCCGCCATTCATAACATTGAGAAACTGGAATCCTCGGCATATACCAATCATCTTGACCCTATTTCTCAAAGCAACGTGATAGACGTAGGCCTCTTTTAGATCTCGGTCAATGCTGGAATAACACATTGGTCTGAGAGAGCACACATCCCCGTAAAAACTTGGATGTACATCGGCACCGCCGCAAAATAATACGGCAGAAAATTTTTTTGGTTTTGCGATGAAATCATCAATGTAATCTGTAATCCGGCCAAAGTCCTTAACAACTGATCCATATTGTGCACTGCCCAATACTAAGATATTATTGCGCTTCATCAACTTCCTCCTGATCGTCAGGCGTTTCGGTTAAGAATGCCATATCTTCTGGCGCTTCGTCATCATCTTTCTTTTTCTTCCTGAAAGATTTGGTATCAACACAAACTTCCGACGCTTCGTGCATAGGAACCAGCCTTCTTACATCGCTATCCACCATTGCAACGGAGTAACAAGGCCCTTCAACCTCAAAACCTTTGTTATACAAATTTCCTGATCTGTGAAACAATATTTTGTCCACAACTAAAGCATCGTCCAAATGGACCGGTGAATGCCCAACAGTGTAATTTTTCCCGCTTTTTGTTGTTACCGCAACAATTACCATAACTGCTACCTCCCTTTGGTTTTAGCTTTTTTAGCCTTTTTAGATTTTTTCTTCGCTTTACTTATTGACCTAGCCGTAAGCCGAGCCTTCTGGGCAATCTCCACATCTGTCAGCGTTGGGGGCTCTATATATACATTATACTTTGCTGGTGTGACCGCCGGCTCAACCAAGCTTGCACTTATAAGCTCTGCCGGGTCGCTGGCGACCTGAGCAACAATTTCCTCCATGAACTCCTCAGCAGCGCTTACGCCAGCTTTATAAGCCTCCCAATTGCTTTTTGGCTTGGCGGTTTTCCAGGTGGCGACATCTCCTTTGGCATGCATAGATTTGCTTGCATGCTTCATTTTCCTATTATCTAGAAACCGCTGCATGTAGGCTCCCAATTTTTGGATATCACTTAATTCGGGGGAATTATATGAAAGCCATCTTGGATGTGAGGAAGGGACTTCTTTCAGTCTAATGTACTGCTCTTTTCTGACGCTCTCTATTATCATCTCAAGCGGCCGCACAAGAATATGTTTCAATTCTTTTTCTATTTGTACAGTATAGCCGCCCCTTTCACAATCAGCAAATACGTTAAAGCCCAACCTCGGGTCCAGCGGCCCGGCTGTTGCAGGAGCGGACCGTTGTTGCAGCTTTTCCTTCTTTTTTAATTTTTCTTTTTGCTTCTTTATTTCCGAATCGACTTTTTTGAAATTTATCTGTGACTTCCAGCCCCGGAGCTTTAACTTTTCAACCCGCTCTTTAAGGTTGTTGAATCTGTTAGGATTTTTTACCTTATTTGCCACTAAGACTTTTTCTTTGCAGTCTATATAAGCGCCGTCTACTAATTCGAACACTTTTCCAAGACAATTCATTGCAATAGAACAGCATCTTATGTCTGCGTCCCTAGCTAGATCAAGAGGTACCTTTAACGGATCGTTGTGCTCGCTCCCAAAATCAGGGACCGCTTGGATGAGTTGTACTCTGGCACAATCAAAAGTTTCAAAACTAACTGTCTCAACCATTGGTATATCGGCTTCTTTGTATGGATCTTTGAGGCCGGCTATAGGCCGCCCAAAACTTGGCTTATATCTTGTTGACGCCGATGACATTGGTGGTCCGCCTTTAGATTTTTTAATGGGTGCAATCCTAGGCACTTGCGCTCTACCATTCCTGCCAACTCTTGTCCATTTTGCCGACGCTTGAAAATTTGAAACAGCGCCATGATAAGAATGATAACTTATGACGATATCTAAATCACCACCCATTGGCAAATCGGCGATTATATCTCTCAAAGCACCGCCGTATACTAAAGCGTTTTTGCCTGCTAGTTCTAGAGCATCGTCGAATCTTTCGGCGATTACCTCTATTACATGTGGTGAGTTTATAATTCTTATAAATTCGTCTTTAGCCATATTAAGTACTCCCTGAATTTTTGGCTGAGCTTATTTTCATAATGCATATTGTAGGTGGATTCATGGAATAGATATTTAATTCTTCATCTTCAAATTTGTCCATAACATATTCAAATACCCATGGAGCTAACGGCGTAAGTGCCCTACTGTCCCCTTTTTCATCTAGCTCCAATCTTTTTCTTTTAATATACGGAGCTAGATCCGCCATAACAACACTGTAATAAGATTTCTGACCATTTGAAAGCTCGGTTTCAATATGCCACTTACGTGTAAGCAGACTTCCGCCGGATTTCTTTTCTTTATCCATCGTCTTCCGTCTTTCCAGCCTCTTTGGTTTTGGGCCCCGGTTTTCTTGCCAGCTTCGGCTGTGATTCTTTTACAACCTCAATGGCCGGGCGATTTTTGTTGTCGAAAAAGGTTTTCAAAAGCGCAGTATCTTTGAGTTCTTCGGGGTGCCACTGAACAGCTGCAACCCTACTTTCTCCCCAGTCCCGGATCATAATTGCTTCGGCGACTCTCCACTGCACCATACTCTTCGTGCTTTCCAAGCCATACGCTGCCGTGGCGGTAACGATAAGACCCCCCAAATTGCGAATTACTTTGGCTTTGGGGCTTTTGCTTATCGGCTCCAATAACAAGGCCTGATGGTGCATGCTGTTGACAAACATTCGTTGGTAAACCGGATGATCTTCGCCGTATAGGAAGTTTCGATCAGCGTATATGCTGTGTGAGAACGCAAAGCGAGGGATATCCAGAGAGTTTACGAGCGAATGATCATTGATATGTTGATAATAAACAGCGTGTACATTTATAAGGGAATCCGCAGGCTGTATCTTTGTATACTCCCTTACAATAAGCTGAAACCCTCGGCAAATCCCAAAAATTGGTTTGCCGGCGCCGATGAATGCATGTAAAAGAGATCTTTCAAAATCATCTTTTCCAGGGTCAACTGCGAGTGAATGGACATTGTCTTCCCCATAAAAAGTTGGGTCAATATCTATTCCACCAGGGAGCAACAGGCCGTCGCAGATTTCCGCTACTTTTATCGGGTCACTCTTTTCTGCAAACATTGCTGCAGTATATCCGGCTGTCTGTACGTAATCAGCGTAAGCTTGGTTTAGAAAGTACTGGATTTTACTGCGACTTGTCGGGATGCAGATTACTTTGGAATCTTTCATGTTTTTACACCTCCAATTGCCATTCCTTTACAAAGTTGTAGTTGTTGATATTTGTTAAGCAGGTTTCTAAATAATGTCGGGAATCCTCACTTAACAACGGGGTAATATAACTCTTGAGAGCAGCCTCTGCTCTCTCTGTTTGTCCTTCGTTTATGATTCTTTGTACTACATCCGGACCGCCAATTCCTTCGATGAGCTCAACTTCAGCCTCTTCTCTCACTACAGATAAGGCATCTGTTGTTAGGCTGTCCATAAGCATTACCAACTCCGGGCTCTTCAACCAGAAGTTGCTTAATACTCTATATTCAACTCCGTCATAATGGCCGCCAGCATCTTTGATAACCGGCCGATGACAGCCGGCTTTGCCATATAATTTCCTTCTGGCAACGGCCTCCGGGGAGTTGTCAAGAAGAACAGATATTATACCATGAATGCAATCCATGACTTTTACTAACCGTATCTTCCCCCAAGGATCTAACAGAAAATCATTGTTATCTCCTTCGACCTTACCAACATGAATGTGACCGCCGCAGGATCTGAAGTTCGATTCCGCACATCTTGGAGGATCATTTTCTTTCGGAACCCAAGCATCATAGTCAGGGCTACATCCAAATGCTTGGGCCGCATCACAAGCCAACTGATCTTCGTCGAAATATGCTGATGGCTCTGCTAACAATTCGTGATTTTCCGGCAGTTTAACGAGGACGTCTTTGAATGTTTCTCTGATTTTATTAACCAAATCCATCCCGTTTTCTGCAGGCGCCGTGGCGAATTCGACAGCAACGTTGTCAAATTGAAGCTGGCCACCTTTCGGCAACTTCTCTGGGTCATCTTTCGTCCCTTTTATATGGGGGATTGCAGATATTAATTTCCCATCTTCCTTTCTTCTAAGGAAAAACTCAGGGTCAGTCCCTATTGTGAATCTTTTCATCTTCCACCTCTATTATGTTAGTATTATAACGGGTTGTGGGGCAGAGGTAAGCCCCGTCAGTTTAAAGAGATGGTGCTCCTACTTCTTTTTTATATTTGCTTTCTGCTCTCACCTTTAATCTTTCTTGTCTCTCGAATACATATTTTTTCCAAGTTTGCCCCATTCTTTTATCCAAAGCTGAGCAACCGGAAGCAAACGAGCATAATTGATATATCCCACCATTTGCATGCACAGAACCTTCTTCTGGGTAAGCATCTTCCAGCGGGTCTATAAAAATTTCGTCGAAATATTTCATCATCATATAAAATTTCTGATACGACCCTCTGAGATAATTTTCCATATCCCAATCTATGTTCACAACGCCGTCCTGCTTTCCAGCATCATAGTCGGTGATAATACTATCAAACCATTCTTCGATATCGTCTATATCGACGAAGTTAATAGGACCATAATTCGCTATGACTCGAAACAAGAGAGTGACCATCGAAGTTAAGTGGGAATACCGCAACCACTCTTCTGGCCCTGTTAGGAGCCAAGAGTTTTTAGCAGTACCTTTCTCCAACCTTACGGTTGTTATAACGGAAGTTTTCTCCCAGCCGGCAATTTTTTCATAAAAGTTTAATAGCCTTTTAGCAGAAAACAATTTTTCTTTGAAAGCATACCGATCTTCCCTATTTTTACAATCTCGTCCAATCAAGAGACGAAGTTTCGTAAGATCGACTGCGTCGGAATATTTATTACTTTCCGTTTTTTCATGTACGCAATCTCTCAGGGTGTCGTTTATGAAGTCTCTACAACTATAGAAGGGGGTGGCTTGTCGTCTCAATTTTATTTCTTTACCTTCTTCCATAAAAGAGAGTGGCTTTGACACCATAGCAAAACGTATATGAGAATTGCGGCTACTAGAACTATAAGGATCAGTCCCCAATCCTTTTATTCTAATTAACGTTTTTCCGGTGTACATCCCCGTATCGTCTACCATAATCTACGTGCTCCTTTTGAGTTTCTTTAGCTCTTTTTGAACAAGATCCTTTACCACTTTGTTTGGCGAGATAAACCGGCAAAGACTTTGGATGCCACAACAGTTATGCCATGTGCCTGTAGGAACGTTTTTATCGAAGTATATAGGATCTAGGTCGTTCTTATCCAGAGCAAATATCTTGCCGGCATTTTTCAGGACAATATCCAATTTGTTCCATATATCTTTCAGATATATCATATCATTGTCCATGCCGGAACCGGCTTTCTGCCGCTTATCTATCTCATCTTTGTAAGCTTTCACCAACTCATCATTGTTCTTGAACTTCAACTTTTTGTCGCCCATTCTTATCAAATAGGTATAAGCAGAGACCAAGAACGGCGAAGATACCCATATGGGATGTCCTCTAAAAACCGCAACGGGATTTCCCCATTTATCCTCATCGTCAGTAACGACGCTTTTTGGAATCTTCATCATCTTTTCGTAATGATGCAGGAGCTTTGAAGAATGCTCCATCAACTCCCGGAACTCTTTTACCTTCGTAGCTTTTGCTGTACCTGTCAAGCTACCTAAAGGCATCCGCACCAACATGTTCATGGCTTCTGTGCAGACAGGAGGGTTCTTACCATACTCATAGACAAAGCCGTAAATTTGCCATTTGTTTTTGTTGAGTTGCGCTTTTACGGCATCATGGAGAAAGTCCCGACATTTGATGAAGTCGTGGCACTGTTTGTCGCCTTCCTTCGAAGATGTCAAGAATGCAAATTGAAGATTAACTTGCTGATAGATCTCCGAAACTGATTTGCCGCTGTTGAACCATTTGATTGTCATTTGGTTAAACCTCCTTTGTGGTTTTAGGGTAGCCCGCATCCCGCCAATCTACAAACCTTGCAAAATTGATTAGAAATAGTAACATTATTGTAAAAGCTATGATTATAGTTTCTAAAGCTGCTGAGACGTCTGAGATGTGGCTGTAAATTTTAATATGTCCTTCTGTATTGCAGATTACAAACGTTATAATATCTATAGACGATACTATTATGGAGAAACCACACAGCCAAAAAATAATCTCTCCCGCTGCTTGTCGGAGCTTTCTGAGATTTTCATCCATATCCTCTCCTTAGAAGTTTGAATACCCAGGGTCGCAATATACACATTTGCACATCTTTGTTGCTAAGGGCCAAAAATTGTATCTTTCCACCCGTTTACATCTCCGGTCTCCGTAATACCTAAGCATAACCGCCTCGACAATGTGGCTTTGGAATCGAATTGACGCATTATCACACAGGCCATAGACCCATTTTTTCTTTATAAACCAACCACACTGTAAGAAATCATCCAGCTTAAAGATCGTTTCATATCTTTGTGTATGCGGGTTGTAAAGGCCCCCTCTGGGGTATATATGGTTTTGTATGATTTGCAAATGTATTTCTGGTGGGTTTAATTCATACTTACATAAAGAACATAAGTAGCCGCCGTCGGACCCA
>Ga0315540_10000571_pt1 | contig 21111 bp, 15 predicted proteins | sample SalMarSW160110MG_FD_203677 | JGI IMG/M metagenome (GOLD analysis project Ga0315540, IMG submission 203677) | Salt marsh sediment microbial communities from the Plum Island Ecosystem LTER, Massachusetts, United States - Salt Marsh Sediment SW1601-10 ...
GTGCGGACGCCTTGACGCGACGGGATGGCCAGGTCCCCAAGACGCCCGGCGCCGGCACGGCGCCGGGCGTTCGTGTCGGCGACCTGCCGACGGAGCAGCCGTCGTGCAAAGCGGGCACTTTTCGACCGAGGGCGTTGCGTAATCCGGCACGACGGCGCGCGGCGGGCCCGGGTTCCACGGGCCGCGGCGGCCTGGGAGCGCGCTCGGCAGGCCATTTGCGGGCCGGCGCCCGCGGAACCTCCCGTCCGGCACAAAGACTGCTGTTCCCGGGCGGTCCTGGAGACGACGGAAGGCCGCCTCGCGGCAGGCAGGAACGGAGACCCATCATGCTGCGCACTCGTTTGACCGTGCTCGCGCTGATCCTCTCGGCGGGCGTCGCCCGCGCGGGGATCGAGAACGCCGGCACCACCGCGGCCAACTTCCTCTCGGTGGGCACGGGTGCGGGCATCCTCGCGATGGGCGGCGCCACGCTCGGTACCGGGAACGACCTGAACGCCACCGCCTGGAATCCGGCGACGCTCGGCTTCCTGTCGTCCTCACAGTACGCGGTCTCGCACGCCTCGCTCGCGCTGGACGTCTCGCAGGACTGGGTCGCCGGCGCGGGCCGGTTCGGGCGCAGCGACACGCGCTGGGCCGCGAGCGCCCTCTACCAGAACGATGGGACGTTCGACGGCCGCGACGCGTTCGGCACGCCCACCGGCTCGTTCAACGTCTCGAACCTCGCGCTCGGCGTCTCGATCGCCCGACCGCTGACGCCGGTGATCACGGCGGGCGCGCGCTTCCAGCTGCTCAACGAGAGCCTGGGCTCCGCTTCCGGTTCGGGCTTCGGCATGGACCTGGGCCTGCAGGCGCGCTCGGGCGCGTTCGGCTTCGGCGCGGCGGCGAGGAACATCGGCGGCAGCATGAAGTACGACTCGGGGACGTTCGACCTGCCCGCCGTCTGGGGCTTCGGCGCCTCCTGGGCCGACGAGACCCGCGGGCTGCGCTTCGCGCTCGACGCCAACTTCCCGCACGCGTACTACAACGACGTGCGCTTCGGTGGCGAGTGGACCTGGCAGCAGCGCGTGGCGCTGCGCGCGGGCTACCGGCTCGAGCTGGGCGCCGGCCCGAACGAGCCGCTCGGCGGCCCGAGCTTCGGCTTCGGAACCGGCGTGAACGGCTTCTGGTTCGACTACGCGTTCCTCGCGGGCGCGAGCCAGGCGCAGGGCGAACACCGCTTCGGCCTCACGTTCCACCCGTCGGTCTTCCGCTCGCATGGGCCTGCGCCGATGGCCGACGCTACGCCAGCCGCCCCGGCCGCCGGGTCCGTGGCCGCCTCGGCCCAGCCGGCGAAGGACGAGCCCGCGAAGACCGAACCCCAGGTCGCCGCGTCGAAGCCCGACGAGGCGCAGGCCGCGAAGCCCGTGAGCGCGCCCAACGTGGCTGTCACCGCGGGCGACAGCGGCTCCGAGACCGCCGCGCGCGCCTCGGCGCCCGCCGTGGCGGGCCTGGCGCCGTCGAAGAGCGTGAAGGTCCCGAAGCTCGCGAAGCCGGCGGCCATCCCGGCGCCCGAGCCCGTCGCCGCGAAGACCGCTCCCGGGGCGACCACGTCGTCCGCCGCGAAGCCGGAGTCCACCTCCGTCGCGGCCGCCGCGCCGGCGAAGGCCCAGGCGAAGTCGAAGACGGCGACGAAGTCGAAGGCCCAGTCGAAACCGAAGACCGCGACGAAGTCGAAGGCCGAGGCGCCCGCCGCGCCGGTCGCCGATAGCGCCGCGCCTCCGGCCTCGCCGCCGGTCGCGAAGGTGGCCTCGACGACGCCGCCCGTGGTGGTGGTGGTCAAGCACCCGGCGAAGGAGGAGGCCAAGCCCGACCAGCCCGCGAAGAACGAGACGCGCCCCGCCGAGGTCGTGGTCAAGAAGGGCGAGACGCTGGAGAAGATCGCCAGGCGATGGGGCACGAGTGTCCCCGCGATCATGATGGAGAACAACATGGTCCGTGCGAAGGTCAAACCCGGCCAGAAGATCCGCCTGCCGAAGAACTGATCCGCGACGACGACCAGAAGAGGATGTGCGGGCCACGGCCCGTACCGGCGCCCTCAGGGGGGAAGCTCCCGGGGCGCCTTCTCTCTTAGAGCGGGAACGCGCCTTCGAAACGGGTGCCGTGGCCGAGCGCGAGGGCGTACTTCATCTGCTCCTCGAGGTGCGGCGGCATCTTCGCGTAGACGTCCGTGAAGATCGTCTCGATGGACGGCGGGCCTGCGGCCTCGGCCTCGGTGACCGCCTTCGAGATCTCGTCGTTCAGCTCCGTCGTCCAGGTCTCCACGTCCGCGTCCGTGAGCAGGCTCCGCGAACGCAGCCAGGCCCCGAAGCGCGCGATCGGGTCGCGCTGCTCCCAGGTCTTTACCAGCTCCGCTTCGCGGTAGCGGGTCGGGTCGTCGCTCGAGGAGTGACCGCCCATGCGGAACGTGAGCGACTCGATGAACGTCGGCCCCCCGCCGGAACGGGCGCGGTCCACGGCCTCGCGCATGGCCGCGAGGACCGCGAGGAGGTCGTTGCCGTCCACGCGAACGCCGGGCATGCCGTAGGCGGCCGCCTTGATCGCGATGCTGCTCGAGGCCGTCTGCGACGAGATCGGCACCGAGATCGCCCACTGGTTGTTCTGGCAGAAGAAGACCACCGGGACCTGCTTGACCGCGGCAAAGTTCATCGCGGCGTGGAAGTCCGCCGAGGACGTTCCACCGTCCCCGATGTAGCCCACCATCACGTCGTCGGTGCCACGGATCTTCGCCGCCCAGGCCGCGCCCATCGCGTGCACGAGCTGCGTGCCGATGACGCTCGACCAGGCCACCGCGTTCACGCGCCGGTCGCTGAAGTGCATCGGCATCTGGCGGCCGATCAGCACGTCGGCCGAGTTGCCGATGAGCTGGCAGAAGACCTCCTTCAACGTCGTGCCGCGCCACATCGAGACGCCGGTCTCGCGCAGTGCCGGGAAGATCCAGTCCGTCGGCCGGAGCGGGTACGCCGAACCCGTGACGCTCGCCTCCTGGCCGGTCGTGAGTCCGTAGAAGCCGATGCGGCCCTGGCGCTGAAGCGAGAGCCCGCGCTGGTCGAGCGTGCGCATCTTCAGCATGTGACGGTGCATCGCCCGCAGGTCCGCGTCCGGGACCTCGGGCACGGGCCCGATGGCCCGGCCGTCGTCGTCCAGCACCCGTCGCAACGTCTCGTCGATCACCGGAGGTCTCCTTCGTCGAGCCAGGCCGAGGGCGACTGCAGCCGTTCGACCAGCGCGTAGAGGAAGTCGGCGCCCACCGCGCCGTCCACGACGCGGTGGTCCATGGACAGCGAGAGGTTGCCGAGGTCGCGGATCGCGATCGCGTCGTCCACGACCGCGGGCCGCTTCACGATGGCGTGCAGCCCCAGAATCGCGACCTGGGGATGGTGCAGGATCGGCGTCGCGAGTACGCCGCCCTTCGTGCCCGTGCTCGTCACCGTGAACGTGCCGCCCTGCAGCTCCTCGAGCTTCAGCTTGTGCTCGCGCGCCGCCGCCGAGAGGCGCTCAATCTCGCGCGCGATCGCGAACAGCCCGAGCCGGTCGGCGTGGTGGAGGATCGGCACGGTCAGACCGTCGTCGGTATTCGTCGCGATCCCGAGGTTCCAGTAGCTCTTCAGGACGATCTCCTGCCGCTCATCGTCGAGCGTCGCGTTGAGGAGCGGGAACTCCTTCAGCGCCGCCGGCAGGGCGCGGAAGACGTAGGCGAGATAGGTGAGCCTCGCACCCGCGGCCTCGGCGCGCTCGCGGACCGAGACGCGGTGGCCCACGAGGGCGGTGAAGTCGCACTCGGCGACGAACGTGAACTGGGCCGCCGTCGAGAGCGATCGCCGCATGTGCTCGGCGATCTTGCGCCGCAGGCCGCGCAGCGGCTGGCGCGTCTCGGGGCCCGCCGCCGGCCCCGCGGCGGCCGCGGGCGGCGCCGCGCCGGTGCCCGCGGCCTTCACGTCGTCGGCCGTGATCCGGCCGCCGGGGCCGGTGCCCCGAACGGATTCGAGCGCGACACCGAGCTGCTTCGCGAGCGCGCGCACGGCGGGCGTGGCCTCGACCCGGGCGGGCGCCGCGGCCGAAGCGGGCGGGGGTGCAGGGGCGGGAGCGGCGGCCGGCGCGGCGGGCGCCGCATGCGCCGGGGCCGCCGGGGCCGGGGCGTCGCCGGCCGTCGCGATGGACACGATCACGGTGCCCACCGGGACCATCGCGCCCTCCTCGGCGTGGAGCGCCTCAATCGTCCCGGTGCGGGGGGAGGGGATCTCGACGCTCGCCTTGTCGGTCATCACCTCGACGAGCGGCTGGTCCTCGCGCACGGCGTCGCCGGCCTTCACCAGCCAGCGCACGATCTCGCCTTCGGCCACTCCCTCACCGATGTCGGGCAGCTTCACCTCGTAGGCCATGCTCTCCTCTCGATCTCTTCGGCCGTCGTTTCGCGCCGTCAGTAGCTCAGGACGTGCTCGATCGCCGCGAACACGCGCTTGGCGTCCGGCAGGTAGGTGTGCTCGAGGGTGAACGGGAACGGCGTGTCGTAACCAGTGACGCGCAGGACCGGCGCCTGCAGCGACGTGAGCGCCTGCTCGGCGACCGTCGCGGCCAGCTCGGCGCCGTAGCCGCACGTGCGGGGCGCCTCGTGCACGATCACGACGCGACCGGTCTTGCGGACGCTCCCGAGCATCGTCGCCGCGTCGAACGGCAGCAGCGTGCGCAGGTCCACGACCTCGACCGACCAGCCGTGCTGCTCGGCCTGCGCCGCCGCCTCGAGCGAGACCGGGACCATCGCCCCGTAGGTGAGGACTGTGACCTGGCCGCCCTCGCGCGCGACGCGCGCGGTCCCGATCGGCGTCGTGAACCGGCCCTCGGGCACGTCCTCCTTCAGCGTCCGGTAGAGCCGCTTGGGCTCGAGGAAGATCACCGGGTCCTCGCCCTCGAGCGCGGCGAGCAGCAGGCCCTTCGCGTCCGACGGCGTCGAGGGCACGACGACCGTGAGACCGGTCGTGTGGCAGAAGTACGCCTCGGGACTCTGCGAGTGGTACAGGCCGCCGCGGATACCGCCGCCGTAGGGCGCCCGCACGACGACCGGGCAGGCGTACTGGCCCGCCGAGCGCCAGCGCATCTTGGCCAGCTCGCTCACGATCTGGTCGAAGGCGGGGTAGATGAAGTCCACGAACTGGATCTCGGCGACGGGCCGCAGCCCGTAGAGCGCCATGCCGATGGCGCCGCCGACGATGCCGTTCTCGGCCAGCGGCGTGTCGGACACGCGTTCGGCGCCGAACTCGGCCTGCAGGCCCTCGGTCACGCGGAAGACACCACCGTTGCGTCCCACGTCCTCGCCCAGGACCACGACCCTCGGGTCCTCGCGGAGGGACAGGCGCAGCGCATCCGTGATGGCCTGGACCATCGTCATCTGGGGCATGGAGTTCTCCGGAAGGGAAGGGCGAGGCACGGAAACTAGCCGAGCCCGGAAGCGGGCGGCAAGCCGCGCGCGCCGGCCGGGGCGCGGCGGACGGGGCATTAGTCTGGACAAAGTCGGCCATTAGTCGTATCTAATGGACGTCCGGCGGCCGGACCCCGCCGCACGCGAGGCGCATGCGCACGACCCCCGACCCTTCTCTCCCGGAAGTCCACGGCTCGATCGCGATCCCGAAGTCCGCGAGCTGGCTGCGCCGGCTGTTCGCGTTCGCGGGTCCGGCGTACCTCGTCAGCGTCGGCTACATGGACCCGGGCAATTGGGCCACCGACCTCGCCGGCGGCTCGCGCTTCGGCTACCAGCTGCTGTGGGTGCTCGTCATGAGCAACGCCATGGCCGTGCTGCTGCAGGCGCTGTCGGCGCGGCTCGGGGTCGTGACCGGGCGCGACCTGGCCCAGGCCTGCCGCGACGCCTACCCGCGCGCGGTCGTGCTGCCGCTCTGGCTCCTCTGCGAGCTGGCGATCGTGGCGTGCGACCTGGCCGAGGTGCTCGGCGCGGCGATCGGGCTCAAGCTGCTCTTCGGGCTGCCGGTGCTCTGGGGGGTCGCGATCACGTCGCTTGACGTGCTGCTGCTGCTCGCGATGTCGCGTTTCGGCATGCGCATGCTCGAGGCCGTCATCATCACGCTCGTCGGCACGATCGGCGCGTGCTTCGCGGTCGAGATGGTGCTCTCCCGCCCGGACGTGCCCGCGCTCCTGCTCGCGGTGGTGCCTCGCGACGCGGCCGGGCATCCGAGCCTGTTCAGCACCGGCGCCTCGGGCCTGTCGCTGTTCGGCCTGCGCGAGGACTCGCTCTACATCGCGATGGGCATGCTGGGCGCCACGGTGATGCCGCACAACCTCTACCTGCACAGCGCGCTGGTCCAGAGCCGCGCGAGCGCGGCGACGCCCGAAGGCAAGCGCGAGGCGGTCCGCATGAACCTGGTGGACACGATCATCGCGCTGAACGCCGCCCTCTTCGTGAACGGCGCGATCCTCGTGCTCGCGGCCGCCGTGTTCCACACGAGCGGGCATACCGGCGTCGCGGGCCTCGAGGAGGCGCACGCGCTGCTCGCCCCGCTGCTCGGCACGTCGCTCGCCTCGACCGTGTTCGCGCTGGCGCTGCTCAGCGCGGGCCAGTCGAGCACGATCACCGGCACGCTCGCCGGCCAGATCGTCATGGAGGGCTTCGTCCGGATCCGCGTGCGGCCCTGGATCCGCCGGCTGATCAGCCGCGGCCTCGCGATCGTCCCGGCGGCCGCCGTCATCGTCCTGCGGGGGGAGGGGGCCGTGGACGGCCTGCTCGTCCTCTCGCAGGTCGTGCTGAGCTTGCAGCTCTCCTTCGCCGTCGTTCCGCTCATCGTATTCACCTCGGACCGGCGGCGGATGGGCGAGTTCACGAACCCGGTCTGGGTCACGGTGCTGGCCGTGATCACGGCGATCGTGATCGTGGTCCTGAACGGCAAGCTGGTCGTGGACACGGTCGCAGGCTGGGCCGCCGCCTCGCCGGGCGCCTGGTGGCTGTGGGGCGTCGCCGTGCCGGGCGCGGCCGCGCTCGGGCTGCTGCTCGCCTACGTCACCTTCGCGCCGCTGCTCGAGCGCCGCTGGCCGGCGCTCGTCCCCGGAACGCCGCGCGCCCTGCAGGTGGCCGGCTCGCGCGTGCGCGCGGGGCTCGAGGCCGCCCTGCCGGCGCCGGCGGGAGCCCCGATGCCCGCGCTGCCGCCGGGCACCCACCGGCGCATCGCCGTCGCACTCGAGATGGGCCGGGCCGACGCGAGCGTGCTCGCCTTCCTGCGCTCGCTCGAGCTGCGGCCGGGCACCGAGATCGTGCTCCTGCACGTCGTCGAGTCGGCGGCCAGCCGCTACCTCGGCGAACAGAGCCGGGACGAGGAGAGCCGCGAGGACGAGGCGTCGCTCGACGCCATCGCCCGCGAGTTCGCCGGCCGCGGACTCGACGCGCGCGTGCGGCTCGGCCACGGCAACCCGACCGCCGAGATCGTGCGGATCGTCAGGGAGACGGGCGCCGACCTGCTCGTCACCGGTTCGCACGGCCACGCCGGCCTGCGCGACGTGCTCTACGGCGCGACGGTCTCGGGCGTGCGCCACCTCGTCCGGTGCCCCGTGCTGACCGTGCCGCCCGCACCGCGGGGCTGAAGCTCCGGCCGCCCGCCGCGCCGGCGGGCGGGAGGCGGGGGCGGGCAGGGGTCGGCGCCGCCGCCCCCCGTGCCGATTCGCCGGACATCCACTAGTATGCCCGCCGGTTTCGTCGATCGCGGCTCCTCCGTCCGCCGGGATGCGCGGACAGTCCGGACAGGCACGTGAGCGAAAAGGTGTACTTCGGAAAGCTGCAGGCGACGGTGGCCGAGGTCGTGGACGCCGGCGACCTGCTGCCCGAGTTCGAGTTGGCCGCGGTCGCGGTGCTCGAGGGCCAGGAGCGCCCGGGCGAGGAGCCCGCGGTGCGCCGCCGGCTGCGCGCCGAAGGCGTGCGCCCGACCGAGCACCGCGGGACGCTGCTGCTGGACCCGGGCGAACTCGAGCACTGCTCGTCCGTCGGGATCTTCGGCGGCGGCGACGAACTCTACGTGGCCGCCGAGTGGATGGACGAGTTCGAGGCGTTCCCGGGCCGGATCGGCGCCGACGGCGCCGACTTCCGCGAAGGCCTGCCGCTGGGCCTCGAGGACTGGATGCTCGACAGCGGCTGCCTGCTCGCGCTCGGCGACGGCGGAGCGGGACTCAACTACGCCACGACGAGCGCCGAGGTCCACGAGAAGCTCGTCGGCCGCTTCCCGACCGCGCGCCGGTGAAGCGTCCCCACGAGCACCGGTCCCCGGACGCGCGCCTGCTGCCCGTCGCGCTGCCGGGGCCCGCGGGCCCGCTCGAGGGGCTGCTCCAGGAACGCGCCGAACACGACCACGCGCTGACCGCCGTCGTCTGCCACCCCCACCCGCTTTACGGCGGCACGATGCACAACAAGGTCGCCCATCGCGTCGCCTCGACGCTCCACGGCCTCGGTGCGGCCGTGCTGCGGTTCAACTTCCGCGGCGTCGGCGCGAGCGCCGGCACCTACGACCGCGGCGACGGCGAGCTCGAGGACGCCCGCGCCGCGCTCGCGTGGCTCCGCGAGCGCTACCCGTCCGCGCGCCGCTGGGTAGCCGGGTTCTCGTTCGGCTCCTGGGTCGCCTCGCGGCTCGCCGCCTCGGAGCCCGACGTTGAGCGGCTGCTGCTCGTGGCCCCGCCGGTGCACACGCAGACGTTTGAGGAGATGCGCACGCTCGCGACCCCCAAGATCGTACTCCAGGGCACCGCGGACGAGGTGTGCCGCCCCGAGAACCTGGAGCGCGCCTGGCCGTCGTGGGCCGAGCCCAAGCGGCTGCTGCGCATCCCCGGCGCCGGGCACTTCTTCGATCGCCACCTGGCGGGGCTTGCCGCGGCGATCGTCGAGGGCGTGCGCTAGGCGCCGGGCCGCGGACGCCCAGAGTCAGGGCCCTCCCCGTGGGCGCCGCTCCGCCAGGGAGCGGCCGCGCCGCATGCGCCCAGCGCATCCGCACCCTCAGCATTGCGTTGCCTTTCTGCAACCTCCACCTCGCTGGTCCCCGACCACAAGTCCTCCCAAGGGGTTATCCGAGCGCCCCGAACACGCTGGGCGAGCACCTGCGTCGCCGCCGGCTCGACCTCGGTCTGACGCAACGAACCCTCGCCCGGCGCCTCGGCGTCCGCGAGGAGGCCGTCCACCTCTGGGAGCTGGACCGCTTCCGGCCGCTCGCCCGGCACCACGCCCGGCTGGTCCGGGTCCTGGGCGTCGATCCCGAACCCTCTTGCCACGGCCTGGCTGAGCGTCTGCGGGCCGCCCGGCGCCGGGCCGGGCTGACCCAGACCGAACTGGCCCGCCGGCTCGGGCTGGACGAGGGCACCATCGTGGACCTCGAGGCGGGTCGGCGACGCCTGAGCAAGAGGACGGCAGCGGCGCTCGCCTGTTTCTTGGGCGAGATCAGCGCGTAAGCTTCCCCGTCAAGTAGACAGGTCGAAGCTGGACTCCCGGGTTGGATTGCTCCTCGGCAAGATCGTCCGCGGCGGCACCTGGCCGAGGCTGTCGTGGGGCCGCTCGGTGTTGTAGTCCTCCAGCCACTCCTCGGTGACGTCGACGACCTCTTCGATCGAACCGAAGACGTAGGCGTCGAGCACGTCCTGGCGGTAGCTGCGGTTGAACCGTTCGATGTACGCGTTCTGGTCCGGCTTCCCCGGCTGGATGTACCGCACTTCGATGGCGCGGGCCCGGCACCACTCGACGAACGCCTCCGAGATCAGCTCCGGCCCGTTGTCCACGCGCACGGCCGTGGGCCGGCCATGCGTGGCCACCAGTTCGTCGAGCACGCGGATCACCCGGGCGCTCGGCAGCGAGAAGGCCACGTCGATCGCCAGGGCTTCCCGGTTGCCCTCGTCGAGCACATTCAGCGTCCGGAACTTCCTCCCGCCGTAGAGCGCGTCACTCATGAAGTCGAGCGCCCAGACGCCGTTGAGCACCGGCGGTGCGTCGAGTGGCTGCCGCAGTCGCGCGGGCAACCGCCGCTTCGCGCGCCGCGGCAGGTTCAGCTTCAGCGCGCAGTACACGCGGTGCACGCGCTTGTGGTTCCACGGGTGGCCCTGGCGTCGCATCCGCCGGTAGCACTTCCAGAACCCATGCCGCGGATGTCGTTCGACGAGCGCCTGAAGCGCCGCGATCACTTCCGCGTCGGCCTCCAGCGCCGGACGCGGGCTCCGGTAGTAGGCCGCCCGCGAGAACCGCACGATGGCGCAGGCACGTACCACCGACAGCCTGTGCTCCGTCACCAAGACCATCGCGGCCTCTCGCTTCGCGGACGGCGTTACGGTTTTCGCTGCAGCAGGTCCTTGATCGCCGCGTTCTCGAGGGCGAGCTCGCTGTACATGCGCTTCAGCTTCGCGTTCTCGGCCTCGAGCTCCCTCAACCGCCGAAGGTCCGGCACCGTGGCTCCGGCGTAGCGCGACTTCCAGTTGAAGTAGGTGTTCTTGCTGATCCCGTGCTTCCTGGCGATCTCGGCGACCGACATGCCTGCGTCGCCTTCCTTCAGGATCGCGACGATCTGCGACTCCGTGAACCGCGACTTCCTCATGTGCCCTCCCGGTTGCCCGGGAGAGTCTAGCAACGGCTGTCTACCAGGCGGGGAAGCTTACGCAGGGATCTGCCCCAGGGGGTCACGGCGCTGAAGTGGGATGAGCGCGGCGAATCAGGTGAGCGACTCGCGAGCGGCGTATACTTTGTTCGGCTGACCTGCGCGAAAGGCGCCCAGGTTTCGAAGTTTGTGATGCTCCACTAGCTGGCGGAACCGATCGTGGAGAGGCGCGGAGTCGGGGTCCTCTTGGCCCCAGTGATGCTCGTTCTGTTGCTGGGCTCGAACACCGCGGGCAGGGCGCATGCTGCGGGCGGCTTCCGAGACACGAGCCCGGCAGACACGAGCTTCCGGCGACTCCGTCAGGATGCGTGGGGCGCCAAGCTGGGCTTGGTGTCCCACGCGGCTCGTGCCCCGTGGACAGGCCCGCCTCCCAGGGCCACTCAGCTAGAGGCCCTTCCAACGTCGCAGCTCGTGAGCACTGCTGCTTCTAGTACGACGTTGGACCCGGTCGCCGACTCGAACCTTCCCGGAGCCAATGGCAACGTGCTGGGGCTTGTTCGGAGCGGCAGTACGCTCTACATCGCGGGGTCGTTTCGCTCTGTCGGGCAGGCGAGCGGTGGGTTCGTGCCACTGGATGGACACGCGGGCGCGGTGCTGCACCCCTTCCCAAAGATCAACGGCGAAGTCTTGACCGCGGTCCCCGACGGGGCAGGGGGACTATATATCGGCGGCGACTTCACCGCGGTGGGAGGGCAACCGCGATCGTGCGTCGCACAAATAGCCTCCGACGGTTCAGTGACACCCTGGAACCCGAGGGTCGGAGGGACCCTTGGTTTCATCCCACCCCCGGGCGTCGCTGCCATTGCAGTCAGCGGAAGCCATGTCTACATAGGTGGTGTGTTTCAGAGCATCGGCGGGCAGTCACATCTGAGCCTCGGTTGCGTTGATGCCCGCACCGGAGCTGTGGAGGACCGCAATCTCGACACGGATCCAAACGGATACGTGTTTTCCCTCGCAAGCGTAGACACGCTTGTTCTTGCCGGCGGGTGGTTCAAGAGCATCGCGGGGCAGCCGCACAACAGCCTCGCTGCGATCAGCGCGAGGAGCGGCGATGTAACGCCTTGGAACATCGATGCCGCGGGAAACGTCCTGACGCTGGCTTCGTACGGGGACACGGTGTTCGTCGGCGGCGACTTTGGCTGGATCGCCGGGCAAGACAGGACCTTTTTGGCGGCACTCGATGTCCACGATCACTCCGTACTGCCGTTCGATGCGCAAGCCGACTTCGTATACCTTCCCGGGTTCGCCCTGCCCGCCGTTCGGGCGCTGGCCATGGTCGGCGACACATTGTTCGTTGGCGGCGGCTTCACGAAGATTGGAGGCGAAGCGCTCCCGAGTCTTGCCGCCCTAGACATCAGAACCGCCACAGCTCTTGCATGGATGCCACCGGTTCTTGGTCCGCTCTACCAGGGCCTCGCGCAAACGTGCTACGCAATCGCTGTCACGGACAGCACCGTCTATTTCGGCGGGTCGTTCGACTTCGTTGGGTCTGCGTACCGACCGTGCGCGGCCGCCGTGGACCGTCGGACTGGCAAAGTGACGAACTGGGCGCCCAATCCAGACCTCCCCGTTCGCTCGCTGACAGTTCGCGACAGCGTCATCTTTGCTGGCGGGGAGTTTAGTCTGATCGGTGATTGGATCCACCGAGCCGGGCTTGCCGCCATCAACGCCTTCACGGGCGAGTTGAAGCCCTGGAACCCGAATCCGAATGGATCCCTGGTCACTGCCATCGCGGTCGACGGCGATCGTGTCTTGGTCAGCGGGGATTTCACAGAGATTGGCGGCGACCCTCAGCGCCGAAGCTGCCTCGCCGCGGTGGACACGCTCGGAGGACTTGCCACGGACTGGAACCCTTCGGTCGATGGCCCAGCGAACTCGATGATCCTTCTCGGAAACAGCCTCTTCCTCGGGGGCCTATTCACTACGGTCGGCGGCCAGCCCCGGAACAACCTCGCCGCCGTTGATGTCTCGACTGGGCAGGTGCTGCCGTGGGATCCGGAAGCGAACGAAATGGTCTCGTCGATGGCGAGCGACGGTGGCGTAATCTTCGTGGGCGGCCTGTTTGATCAAATAGGAGGTCAACCTCGAGGTGGCATCGCAGCGGTAGACACTGCGGCCGGCTTGGCGACGGACTGGAACCCCGGGACGGACAACAACACGGTCGACGCCCTGCTCGCCGTTGGGGACAAACTCTATGTAGGTGGTGGCTTTGGAGCAATCGGGGGCCAACCCCGCAATGCAATCGCCGTGCTGGATGCGCGCAGTGGGATCGCGCTGCCTTGGAGTCCAGAGGTGGCGGGATGGAACGAACCCGTTCGCGTTCGAGCACTCGTGCTTGCCGACAGCCAACTCGTTGTGGGTGGGAACTTCGGCGGGATGGGAGGTCAGTCGCGCATCTGCCTGGCGGCCGTCGACACGGCAACAGCCCTCGCGACCAGTTGGGATCCTGACTTGGACGGATACGTTTGGTCGCTACTGCAGGCCGGGAGCACGCTCTATGTGGGAGGGGGCTTTTCGCGTGCGGGCGGGTTGCCGGCGGATGGACTCGCGGGATTTGCGGTGCCGTCACCGCAGCCTCGCCCACCGAGCGTTCTTGGATTGGCGCAGTGCGTTCCGAACCCCGTGCGTTCGGTCGCTGAGATTCGCTTTGATCTGCCGAGCGCTGCCCCGGTGACTCTCGCAGTCTACGACCTGCAGGGCCGACGGGTTGCGACCCCGCTGAACCGGCAAGCACTGAACGCCGGTGCGCACGCGACGAGGATCCAGATTGGGAAGTTGCCCGCCGGGGTGTACCTCTACCGCCTGGAAGCAGACGGACGGACAGCCACGAGGAAGATGGTCGTCCTGCAGTGAAATGGAGCAATCCTGGATCAGGGCGATAGGTTGTCTTCTGCGCGCCCCTATCAAGTGGGGCCGTTCATGGGTGAACCGCGAGGCGTCACGACTTCTACGCGCGGTACTGCAAGGCTTCAGCCAGCGCGACGACCTCCACTCTGTCCGTGCCCGAGAGATCCGAGATAGTCCGCGCTACCCTCATCGCGCGATGTACCGCCCGGTCGCTGATTCCGCCGCGATCCATGGCGTCTGCGACGAGCTGTCGGCCAGTCGCGTCGAGCTCGCAGTGTCGCCGAAGGGCGGCGACCGGCATCCGTGAGTTGAGCCAGCCGCGCGCCAGCTGCCGCGCTCGCGCGGCGAGTACGCGCTCGCGCACGATCGCGCTCGGATCGCCTCGCGCTGCCTGTAACAACTCCTCGGATGTGAGCGCCGGCACCTCTACATGAATATCAATACGATCCAATATCGGTCCGCTCACTCGCGCGGCGTAACGTGCGAGGTCCCCCGGCGTGCAGCGGCATCCGCGCCTGGGGTGTCCCCGCCACCCGCACGGACAGGGGTTCGTTGCCGCCACGAGAAGTGGTCCGGCAGGCAAGCTGGAGGAGGCCCTTGCGTCGGTAAGGTGGAGGAAGGGGATTCCGTGCCGTTTGTGGAGGGCGCTGATCCGTGCGCGTCGAGCGCCGGCAGGCCCGCTCAGCTCTCGGCCTTGAGCCCCCCGCCTTCGCGCACGCGTGCGCGCTCGCCCGGTAGCGCGGGTTCGACGTGCACGACCACGTCGGTGAACTCGGGCCACCGCTCGCGCAGCCGCCGCTCGACGCCGTGGCCGATCGCGTGCGCGTCGGCGATGGGCATGCGCGGGTCCACGAGCACGTGCAGATCCACGTGCACGTCGTCGAGCGAGCCGCGGCTGCGCACGTTGTGCACCTCGAGCACGCCGTCCCCGAGGAGCGCCTCGCGTTCGACCTGGTCCGGCTCGATGCGGCGCTCGTCGGAAAGGACCGACAGCGTGCCGTGCAGGATGTGGAAGCCCGCGCGCAGCACAAGCCCGATCACGACGACCGCCGCGACGATGTCAGCCCACCACCAGCCCATGCGCACGGCGCCGAAGCTCGCCAGCACGAGCAGGCTCGCCAGCACATCGCTGCCCGTGTGGGCGGCGTCGGCCACCAGCACCTCGCTGCCGAGTGCGCGCCCCGCGCGGCGCTCCCACAGCGTTACCCCGACGTTCACCGCGATCGTCGTGATCAGCACGGCGAAGCCGGCGCCCCCGACTTCGGGAGTGACGGGATGGAGCACGCGCTCAAACGCGGCCCTCCCGATCTCCCAGCAGCCCATGAACATCATCACCGCTACGCCGAGAGCGGCGAACGTCTCGTACTTGCGGTGGCCGTAGGGGTGGTTCGCGTCGGGCGGCCTGGAGGCGACGAGCACGCCGACGATCCCGATGATGTTCGACGAGCCGTCGAGCAGCGAGTGCAGCCCGTCCGCCTGGATGCCGAGCGCGCCGGAGACGCGGCCGTACCAGAGCTTGGCCAGCGCGACGGCGAAATTGAGCACCAGGATCACCGACAGGACGAGGAGGATGCCTCTCGACCGTTCGGAAACGGGTTGCGCCATGCGATCACCTCCGGGCGACGCAGGCTACTTCACGTCAGGACGCCGTCAAAGGCCGCCGGGCGAACGCGAAGCGGGCGCGTTCGTGGCGCGCCGGGTCGCGTTCGTGCCTGCGGATGCTCTGGCGGCGGGAACGCCGGGCGTCTATCGTCCGTCGATTCCAGCGGACACCCGCTGCTTCGGGGCGCCGGGGGGGCGTGACACCCGCCGGCCCCGGGGCGACCGAACCCACTCGTGGAGCCAACGTGAACCGGAATCGCTGGGTCGTGCTCGGCGTCGTCGCCATCGTGATGCTGGGCGCCTTCTGGATCCTGCGCGCCCGCTCGAAGCCTTCCGCCCCCAGGTACCGCACCGCAGCCGTCGAGCGCGGCGACGTCATCGCCACCGTGTCCGCGACGGGAACGGTGAAGCCGCTCGTCCAGGTCGAGGTCGGCAGCCAGGTCAGCGGCACGCTCAACAAGCTCTACGTGGATTACAACTCGAAGGTGAGGGCGGGGCAGGTGCTCTGCACGATCGAGCCTTCGGCGTTCAAGGCGCGCCTCGCGCAGGCCCAGGCCGCCGTCGCGCGCGCGCAGGCGGCTCTCCAGGACGCGCAGCGGCAGTACCGGCGCTCGCAGGAGCTCGTGCGCGACAACTACATCTCGCAGGCCGACGTCGAAACCGCCGAGGTGAACGTCGCCCAGCGGGAGGCCGACCTGAAGCAGGCCCAGGCGGGTCTCGAGTCCGCGCAGGTGGACCTCGACCACACGACGATCCGCTCGCCCATCGACGGCGTCGTGATCTCGCGCTCGATCGACGTGGGCCAGACGGTCGCCGCCAGCCTGCAGGCGCCGAAGCTGTTCGTGATCGCGAACGACCTCACCCAGATGCAGGTCGAGACCAGCATCGACGAAGCCGACATCGGCCGGATCCACGCGGGCCTGCCGGCGACCTTCACCGTGGACGCCTTCCCCGACATCGAGTTCGAAGGAAAGGTCTCCCAGGTCCGCCTCGAGCCCATCACCGACCAGAACGTCGTGACCTACACGACCGTGATCGCCACGCGAAACGACAAGCTCCTCCTGCGGCCGGGCATGACCGCGAACGTCACGGTCACCGTGGCCACGCGCAAGGACGTGCTCAAGGTCCCGAACGCGGCGCTGCGCGTCCGCCTCCCCGGCGTTTCGGGCGTGGGAGGCCCGGGCGGAGCCGGCGGGGCCGGCGGATCGAGCCGCGGCATGCGACGGACCTTCTCGTGGCTGCTCGACCGGGTCGCGCCGCCGGCCTACGCGCAGGGCGCCCCCGGGGCGGGAGCCTCCGGCGAGCGGCGGCACGGTGGGCGACCGGGCGGCGAGCCGGGCGCGACGCGCCGGCCCGGCGCGGAAGCCGGGCAGCGCGCACCGGGCGCTCGCGCTCCCGGCGCGACGCGCCACGCGGCCGCCGACTCCACGGGCGTCACGGGCACCGCGGGCCGGACGTGGGCGAAAGGCCTCACCGGCGGCCGCCGCTTCGGCGCCGCGACGCCGGAAGGCGGCGAACCGGAGTTCAAGCCCGGCCGCGTCTTCCTGCTGAAGAACGGCAAGCCCGCCGAGGTGCGGATCCTCACCGGCATCACGGACGGCTCGTACACCGAGGTGAAGGGCGACGGGGTGCACGAGGGCGATCTCGTCGTCATCGGCGTCGAGCAGGCGAGCCTCCAGGGGAACGACCTGGAGCCCCCGCCCGGCATGGGCGGACCACGCTTCGGGCGCCGCCGCCGATGAACCCCCTCGTGCTGCTCCAGCTGGGCCTGCAGGCCCTGACGCGCAACCGCATGCGCGCGGCGCTCACGGTGCTGGGCATCGTCATCGGCGTGGCCGCCGTGATCGCCACGCTCGCCATCGGCCAGGGCGCACGCGAGGCCGTGCAGGCCCGGATCCGCTCGCTCGGCGCGAACGTGATGACGGTGCGCCCCGGCACCGTGACCTCCGGTGGCCGGCGGATGGGCATGGGCGGAATCACGACGCTGACGGCCGCGGACGCCGACGCGATCCGCAAGGAGTGCCCGGCCGTCGTCGCGGTCTCGCCGATGGTCATGCGCGGCGTGCAGCTCGTGTACGGGAACATGAACTGGGGGACGAACGTCCAGGGCGTGGCGCCCGAGTACCTCGACATCCGGCAGTGGCCGGTCTCCGAGGGCTCGATGTTCACCGACGCGGACGTGCGCGGCTCGGCCAAGGTCTGCGTGATCGGCGCCAAGGTGAAGGAGGAGCTCTACGGCGACGCCGACCCGGTCGGCACGACGCTGCGGATCAAGGACATCCCGTTCCGCGTCGTGGGCGTGCTCAGCTACAAGGGCGGCCAGGGCATGGGCGGCGACCAGGACGACGTCGTGATGGCACCCTGGACCACCGTGCAGAGCCGCATGCTCGGCATCACCTACCTCAACGCGATCACGGTGTCCGCGGCGAGCGAGGGGCAGGTCGAGGAGGCGCGCACCGAGATCACGTCCCTGCTGCGGCAGCGGCACCGCATCCGGCAGGGCATGGACGACGACTTCTTCATCTACACGCAGCTCGACATCGCGAGCACCGCCGCCTCGACGAGCGAGGTCATGACCACGCTGCTCGCGAGCATCGCCGCGGTGTCGCTGCTCGTCGGCGGGATCGGCATCATGAACATCATGCTGGTGTCGGTGACCGAGCGGACGCGCGAGATCGGCATCCGCCGCGCGATCGGCGCGCGGCGGCAGGACATCCTGCTCCAGTTCCTCGTCGAGGCGATGTTCCTGTCGCTCGCCGGCGGCGCGATCGGCGTCGCGATCGGCGTCGGCACCGCGAAGATGATCACAAACGTCGCGCGCTGGCCCACGGAGGTCCAGCCGCAGGTCATCCTTCTCGCGCTCGCGTTCGCCTCGCTCGTCGGCGTGTTCTTCGGTTTCTACCCGGCCAAGCGCGCGGCCGACCTCGACGTCATCGACTCGCTGCGCTACGAGTGAAGTCGCGTCCGGGCGGGATCGTCCGGCGGGCGCTCACCGCACGATCGCGATCCGCTGTGTCGAGGCTTCGAGGCCGCCGACGGTGAGGCGCGCGAAGTAGAGCCCCGGGGCGAGCGCCGACGGCACGGTGCCGGCCAGGTCCCGCGGCCCGGCGGCGAGCGTCCCGCGCCAGAGCGTCGCGACGCGCCGGCCCTGGACGTCGAGCAGCGCCCAGTCGGCCACGGCGGGCCTGGGCAGCGTGAGCGGCAGCCGCAGCGTGCCGTGCGTCGGGTTCGGCCACGCGCGGCCGCACGCCACGGCGTCGCCCGCGGTCGGAGGCGCGGCCAGCGAGCCGGGCGGCTCGAGCACGCGCACGCGGTCGATCCAGATGCCGGAGGCCCCGATCCACTCGTCGGAGACGGCGTGGACGATCACGCGGGCGGGCCCGGGGGCCCACGGCGAGAGATCCACCGTCCTCGTGACCCAGCCGCCGGACGTTCCGCTCCAGCACGAGGCGAAGCGCGGGATCGAGAGCCCGCTGCCGTACATCGCGTGCGTGTAGCCCGGCGTGGGCTCGACGGCCACGGGCGTGCCGCCCCAGGGCTGGACCTCGATCCGGAACGCGTCCCAGGCATAGAGGTCGTCCGCCTGCTCGAGATCGTGCCACTCGTCGAACGCGAGCTTCACGCCGGGCACGACCCCGTAGACCCACGGAAGGTAGAGCGCGGCGTCCGAGTGCGGCGGGTAGGGCATGCCGCCGGGGGGGCCGAAGTGCCATGCGGTGCCGCCGGCGGGCGAGGAGCGCAGCGTGTCGGTCTGCCACGGGTCCTGGAAGGACCAGGTGACCGGCTGGTGCACGTAGCCGCTCGGATTCTCGAAGTCATCGCGCATCCCGGGCACGACGAGCATCGTGTCGAACGCGGCGTTCGACCAGCCGACGTTGCCCGCCGCCGAGGCGTCGCGCGCCACGAACCGGTACGCGACGGCGTGGCCGCGCCCGAGTCCCGCGCCGAGCGCGACGGTGAACGAGTCGTGGCCCGCGTGCGTCACTGCGGTCGGCGCCGGCGGGGCACCGTCCACGGACACCTCGCACCAGACCGAGTCGAGCGCGGTGTTGTCGGTGACGCGGGCGAGCATCACCTGGGGCAGGCGCGTCTCGCCCTGCATGGGCACGGGCACGTGCCGCACGACCGGCGGCGTCACGTCGGGCCCGGCGAAGTACGTCGCCGGCGCGGCGGCGCCGCCGGCCGGCCACTCGGCTGCGAGGACCACGGGCGCGGTCGCGGCCGAGATCCAGTACTGGACCGTTCCCGCGGCCGGCGGGATGGCGGCGGCGAACGAGTCGGGCCCGGCGGCCGCCATGGGCACGTCGGTGAACGTCCCTTCCGTGCCGGCGCGCCAGTGCAGCACCACCGACGCCGGGTCCACCGCGAGCGGCAGCGCGCCGTCCACGCGCGCGATCCGGGCGGTGACCGCCCGGGGCGCGAGCAGGTCCTCGGTGTCCGGCAGCGGATCGAGCGTGATCGCGAGCCGGCCGGGCCGCGAGGGCAGCGTCACGTCCACGGAGCCACGGGCGCCGGTGGCCTCGGTCACGACCTGCGGGAACCGCGCGCGGATCGCACCGAGCTTCGCGAGGTCGGCGGGGCCGGCGTCCTGCCCCCGCGGCACGACGAGGACGAAGGCGACGCGCCAGGTGTGCGGAGCCGAGGCGGCGTCGGGTACGCGCGGGCCGTGCACGGCCTCGATGTCGTCCACCGACCAGAGCGTGGCGACACCGTCGCAGCCCACGCCCACGGCCGGGATGCTCCACGGCACGTAGTCGCCCGGGGGCTGGATCTGCGTCGGGTCGTTCACCACCAGGAGCGGGCCGGTCCCGGCCTTCGTGCGCAGCCCCATCAGGTACTGGTCGAGCGCGCCGAAGGTGGACGTCACGCCGGTCGTGACGAACGTGTCGGGACCGACCGTGGTCCAGTCGCAGCCCTCCATGAAGGAGGAGTCGGAGTCGAAGAAGAAGTTCCAGTGCTGGTTGTCGCGCCCGAGCAGCGCCGTCGAGATCGTGCCGGCCGAGTCCACCCTCACGTAGGCCAGCCAGCGGTGCCCGAACTCGTGCGCGAGGATGCCCATCGCGTCGAAGGTGTCGCCGGGCAGCGGCGCGTCGGGATCGTCGGGGTAGCGGTGCAGGCCGTTCATGGTCAGGACCTGCTCGAGCCGCGCGGGGCTGCCGAGCGCCGCGCCCAGGTCGTAGTGCCCGAGCCCGATGCCGTCGATCGCGTTGCGCACCGGCCATGCCGCTGCGAGCGCGGTGGGCGACCCGAGCCACTGGTTCAGCCCGCTCGCGAGGTAGACGGCGAGGAACGTCACCGAGTCGTCGTGCGTCGCGTAGAACGCGTGCGTCACGGCCGCGACGTCGAGCACCGTGTCGCCGGTCTTGTCCGTGTAGAAGAACGTGCCGTCGTCCTCGAGCACGGCGATGCCGTCCACGTCGGCGCTGTGCGGCGTCGGCAGCGGCACGGCGAGCGGGAGCGCCGCCCGGCGTTCGAGCTGCGCGTCGAGCGCGTCGAGCCGGGTGCCGCAGGCGCCGGCCGGGTCGCCCGCCGGAAGGGCGGCGAGCGGCCGGGCGCCCCGGTCCCCGGCGGGCACGGGCCGGCCGCGCGGCGAGGGGAGCGGCGCGGCGAGGGCGGGGAGAACGAGTGCCGCGAGCGCCGTCGGGACGAGGAAGCGCGTGAGGAAGGGGCGCACGCCGGGAGTGTACCGGCCCGCGGCGGGTCCCGCTACGGCGACGCGATCGGGGCGCCGCGGCCGTCGGCCGCGTGGAACCAGGTGACGTCCGCGGGGGTGCGCCGCGGGCGGTCGAGCCGCAGCCCGTGCGGCTCGAGGATCGGCGAGGCCATCGGCAGCGCCTCGTACTCGGCCTTCGTGACCCAGAGCGCCGGACGGCGCAGCGTCCAAGCCACGAAGTCGGGCGTGTCCGTGTAGACGAGCGGCGCGCCGGGTCCGGCCGGGGGCAGCGACGCGAGGTCCGCACGCTCGACGCGCAGCCGCTGGCGCGCCGTGGTGCCCTCCGCGCGCGCCCGG
>Ga0315540_10000572_pt1 | contig 21068 bp, 18 predicted proteins | sample SalMarSW160110MG_FD_203677 | JGI IMG/M metagenome (GOLD analysis project Ga0315540, IMG submission 203677) | Salt marsh sediment microbial communities from the Plum Island Ecosystem LTER, Massachusetts, United States - Salt Marsh Sediment SW1601-10 ...
GAGATTTTCATCTTTGGATTCAGCCGGGGTGCATACACCGCCAGAAGCTTGGCCGGGTTCATTGCGATGTATGGGCTGCTCAAGCCGGGCGGACCTCTGGGCGTAGATCAACTTTATGACCGATATCGAAAAGCTGACACCAGCCGCACCATCTATAAGTTACGGGGAGGACTTGAGAACACTACACTGGAAGAAAAGTGGGTTCTCAAATATTCTAGAGAGACAGCCATAAAAATGGTCGGAGTTTGGGACACCGTCGGCGCCTTGGGCGTCCCAACCCATATTATAGAGATACCTCACATAAGTAGCTCCGCCTTTGCCTTTCACCACACGGGACTGCGGCGACCCATTCGGCATGGCTTTCACGCTGTGGCAATCGACGAGAACCGAAAGAAGTTCAGCCCCACGCTCTGGACTATTCGCAATGTCATTGGCACAAATGCACGCCATAGACCGATAGAGGAAGTCGAACAGCGCTGGTTTGTCGGCGCGCACGCTAATGTTGGTGGTGGCTATCCCGACGATTTGCTTGCTCAAATCCCTCTCGCATGGATGATGCGCAAAGCATCCCAATGTGGACTGTCCTTCCGCCATGCCATTGCAATTGATGGCTCGGAACTAAATGGGGAGATAGCGGACTCGTATGAACAGTTCCTGCATGGCACCTACTCGCTGGTCGTACCACGATATCACCGCCCAATTGACGCGGAGCCGCGCAAAGAAGGCGACAGCATCAATACAAATGTGAACGAAACCATTGACGCCAGCGTCTTTGAACGTTGGCGTGGCAACTCGTCTTATCGCCCATCGAACCTGACTGATTGGGCAAAAAAACATGAAATCAATCCAGAAAATGTGGAGCGATCCGTTTGGGCATCGGAACCAACCAAACCCGCGCCGGATTAGGACTTGTCGCTTTCACGATTCTTGACAGATCCCTTTGCGACCTTTCGGAGTTTTTCGGCAAATGCCTTTTCGTCATCCTCACAGCCCAGTTCGCGGGCTGTGTCGATGAACTTTTGGCGCTGTGACCTGTCATCCATTGGTTTTGGCTTTTGCAAACAACCCTCCTGCCGTTGGATCGCTCGGTTCGCAAATGGTCAACGGCGTTCCGTCATCGCAATGGAATTTCCCATCGAGGTGAAGTAGGTCATTACCATCATATGTATGCAAGATGGCGACGTTCCAACGCATTGCCGAGGCGAGATGAATCGCATCTGGCTTCTTGCCCAGTTTGGGTGTTTCCCTCAACAATCCACGAGCGCGCCTCGCGATATCGGTATCGACGGGCACCAGCTTTACGAATCGTTGGAATAACATCTCATCTAACGCTTGAATGCTGTCAGGGGGGATGGGCTTTGGCTGCTGCATCTCCGCCACTAGGCGGTTGGCCTCCACAATGGATAGGGTTGAGGTCCAAAGCTCCACAACGCCTTGGCGTGCCTGATCATATACCGCCTGAAGTTCTCGCTTCCGGTCCTGTTCGCCGTTGATCAAGCCGAGCCAAGCGCAGCTATCCCAATAAACTTTGGCGGAGTCAGCCAAGCTCCTCCCCCCAAAACTCATCTAGATGTTCTTGGACCGTGCGTCCCTGCAAAATATCCATCTCGCGCAAATCATGAAGCGAGACTGTGGGCCATATCACTTCCTCATAACCGCTCGCATTTATGCGCTTCAGGGCGCCATCGGCGCCATAGATCAATTCTCCGCTGACCCTAAGGTGCTTATCTTCCCACGCCTCCGACCATTGATGCTCCGGTCCTATTTGAGCGGCGAGGGCTGGCGAAAGAACACAGACCACACGATTGCCAGACAATCTCTCCTGAACCACAAGGGCCGGTGAGTTATAATATCTGGTTAGACCGATAACCTGGCACTCCGCCGAACCGAACTCGCTTCGACGCAAATCAATAATTGGTTTTTGGGGGTCAAGCCGTTCCAACGCAGATAGGCCAAGTCTGGCCGCCATTGGCGTTATCGAAAATGCCACTTCATTTTCAATTTTCACATCCGTAAAGCCGACGCCATTTAGATTGCGTTCGAGCGCATGCCGCAGGTGTGACACCGCCTTTCGCTCCAGTCCCTTTGGCGTCTCACCACGCAATAATAGGCTGATCCCCTTGCCATATAGATCAGAGACCCGCTCCGCCTCTATTGCCACAGACAATTGAGGGTCTTTGGGAAAGGCCGTCGCAACGACAGTGAACGGAGGCGAATTGGTGTGCGCCTCGGTTAAACGCCAGATAATTCTGCGCTGCACCTCATCGCTTGCCTCGAACGACTCCAACGCTCCGACCATATCCAACACTTGCTCCATAGCATCGGACACGCTGAGGTATTCAGCGGCAAGCGTCGCCGGGCGCACAATAATTGAAACTTGTTTGGCCACAGTCATTGGCCTCGTTTAGGTCGCCTTATGCGACCATGGATGAGCCATGGTAAGTTAACCTCTTTCCTCGGATACCCTCAAGAGCCTTCACCGTGCGCTCACTGTCCGTCACCTTGCGCTCGTTATAGCGAAAATCAAATTCCGCCAGATAGCGCTTGAGATGCTGTTGCGAGCAGTGCTGATAAACGCCCGTGATGCCACGCTTGAGAATGCTGAAATAACCCTCGACCGTGTTCGTGTGCCAAAAATTGCCGCGCACATATTCGTCGATTGAATGGTTCACCGAACCGTGACCCGCGAACTCCTTGCCGATGCCCTTGTAGAGCCTCGACTCGTCGGTCATCAGGTAGGATTTGCGGTCAATCTGGGTGCGAAGGATCGGCGCCAGCGTGTCACGGTTGACGCTCAGCACATGAAAGGAACGCATGCGACCATCGCGCTCGACAAGCGAGATGACAGGTTCCTTCTCAGGAATCGGCGCGCCGCGCTTGGCATTCTTGGCCTTGCCGCCGACATAGGTTTCATCGACCTCAACGACCTTGTTCTGTCCTCCCAGTCCACCGGGCAAAGTACCTTCACGCATTGCCTCGCGAATGCGATGGGCGAGGAACCAAGCGGATTTGTAGGTGATTTCGAGCGTTCGATGCAGTTGATGGGCAGAAATGCCCTTCTTGCTGCCGCACATGAGGAAGGCAGCTTGCAGCATTTTGTGCAGCGGCATGCGACCGTGCTCGAAAACGGTCCCGACTTTTACCGTAAATTGTTTCCGGCAATCATAGCATTTCCAGCACCCTAGCCGGGTGCTCTTGCCTTTTAACTTGCCAGCATGATTGACCGAACCACAATGAGGGCATTCGGGGCCATCAGCCCACAAGATGCTTTCCAGAAAAGCGAAAGCGGCCTTCTCATTGTGCAGGTACGGCTTGGAGAGAATCGACATTGTGCAAACCCTTGATTCCGATTGTGGAATCAGACTAACACACACTCATTGGGTTTGCAAGGTATATAATGCCCGCGAGAACGCTTATTGGAGATTGCCAAGGATGCAGGTGCAGTTGTTCCCTGTAGCGGCTGCGGGAATTACGATGTCTCCGCCGAAGACGATGGGGCAGAGCGTCAGGCGTATGCGATGGCAACGAATGCTTGGAAGGCCAGTGAGTTCCGATCAATCACCCTCGCTGACCTTCGATCAGAGATGAAGTCGGTTTTGGCGAGTGCCGATACCGCGTGCCCATCGTGTGACAGGACGGATGAGTGAATTCTTTATTCAACCACCGGTGCTGGAGGCCCGAAACCCGGATGCACCAGCATTTTTTGATCCCGTGCGGGCGAGGTAAGGACAAATAATTACGGAGAATTTAGAACCAGCCCGGATGCAGCGCAGCGTAATCCGGGTCTTGGGTTCCGGCGTGGGCTAATCCCGGATTTCGCTGCGCTGCATCCGGGCTACGCGATCACGCCGCCCGGGCGAGCTCCAGGCGGTGCCACAGGGTGTCGAGGGCGTCGGTGAGGCGGGCGATTTCTTTCGGGCCGTGCAGCGGCGTGGCGGTGAGGCGGATGCGCTCGGTGCCCTTGGGGACGGTGGGGTGGTTGATGGGCTGCACGTAGATGTCGAACTCTTCGAGCAGTGCATCGGTCAGGACCTTGCAGCGCTTGGGATCGCCGACGATCACCGGCACGATGTGGCTTTCGCTCTCCGCCACCGGCAGGCCGCGTTCGCCGAGCGCCCGCTTCAGCAGGCGGGCGTGCTCCTGTTGCAGGCGGCGTTCCTCGCCGCTTTCCTTCAAATGGCGTACGGCGGCGAGTGCACCTGCCGCCAGCACCGGGGCCGATGAGGTGGTGAAGATGAAGCCGGCTGCGAACGAGCGCATGGCATCGATGATCTCGGCATCGGCGGCGATGTAACCGCCCATGACGCCATAGGCCTTGGCGAGCGTGCCCTCGATGATGTCGACCTCGCCCGCAACGCCGTCGCGCTCGGCGATGCCGGCGCCGTGCTCGCCGTACATGCCGACCGCATGCACTTCATCGAGATAGGTGAGCGCCCCGTAGCGGCGCGCCAGGGCGCAGATTTCGGCGATGGGGGCGATGTCGCCATCCATGGAATAGACCGATTCAAATGCCACGATCTTGGGACGGCCGCGGTCCTCGGCAGCGAGGCGGCGTTCCAGGTCCTTCAGGTCGTTGTGGCGGAACACCTGCTTGTCGGCGCGGCCGTGGCGGATGCCCTCGATCATCGAGGCGTGGTTCAGTTCATCCGACAACAAGAGGACGCCGGGCAACAGCCGCGACATCGTCTGCAACGTCGCCTCGTTGGCCATGTAGCCGGAATTGAACAACAACGCCCCGGACTTGCCATGCAAGCTCGCCAGTTCGGCCTCCAGTTCGACATGATAGCGGGTGGTGCCGGAAATGTTGCGGGTGCCGCCCGAACCGGCGCCGGCCTCGTCGATGGCCGCGTGCATGGCGGCGAGCACCTTGGGATGCTGGCCCATGCCGAGATAGTCGTTGGAGCACCAGACCGTCACGTCGCGGTGGCCTTCGGGGCCAGCATGGCGGGCCTGCGGGAAGCTGCCGCAATGGCGCTGGAGATCGGCGAAGACGCGGTAGTTGCCCTCGGCCTTCAGGCGGGCGATGGCCTCGCGGCAGGCTTTTCGGTACTGGTCCATGACACGCTCACCGTACATCCAGAGGTTTTTCCGACCACCGGCAAACGGCGGCACGTCGTTTCCTTCCATCGCTCCTAGCTATATGCCAGCGGACCGGACGTGAACTGCGGGCCATCGCCGCAGGGCAATCAACCGGGCTGTTCGACCGGCACGCCCTCGGGCTGGCCGGTGATGAAGCCGGTGCCGTCGAGATGATAGATATCCGGACGGAAGTGGGTCTGGTCGTCGTCGGTCACCCAGGCGGTCAGATAGGCAAAGCGCAATTGCGGCCCGTCGACCACGTTCACATCGACGCGCTTGCCCGAGGCCGAGACTTCCTTCACCCGTTCCGGCGTCCATTCCGGATTGCTCTGAAGTATCCAGTCCACCAGCACGTCCACCTTGTCGACGCGCACGCAGCCGGAGGAGAAATAGCGCGCGGCCTCGGTGAACAACTGCTTGGTGGGGGTATCGTGCATGTAGACCGAATAGGGGTTGGGGAAATTGATCTTCACCGTCGCCATGGCATTGTCCTCGCCCGGCTCCTGGCGGAAGAAGTAGCGATCGGGCGCGACATTCGTCCAGTCGATGGTGGTCGGGTCGACCTCCGGGCCGCCGTAGCCGTCGAATACCTTGATGTTCAAGCGCCTGAGGATATCGACGTTCCTGCGCACCTGGGGAAGGATGTCCTTCTTGACGATGGACACCGGCGCATTCCAGTAGGGATTGAAGTTGATCTGGGAAATCTTGCTCTGCAGGACCGGGGTCGGGCGGTCAATCTTGCCGACGATGATGTTGTGGCGCGAGCGGAGCTGGCCGTTCTGCACCACATCGAGCTGGCCCGCCGGGACATTCACCACGATATAGCGGTCGCCGAGATTCTTGGCGTACTCGATCACCCGCGGCAGGTTGGCCTTCAGCGTGGCGAGGCGATCGGCGGAGGTGACGTTAAGCTGTTCGGCGGTGGCCAGATCGAGGCGGCCGTGGGTGTAAAGGCCGTTATTGGCCTGGTAGCGCCTGACGGCGGCCGTGACCTCCTTGTCGTACCTGGTGGAGAAACCCTGTTCCGAGTACGGCATGTAACCTTCCAGCGCGAGGCGCTGGCGCAGCACGGCAACGACCGGATCGTCGGTGCCGCGCACCAGAGTGCGGGTCCGGGGAAGGCGCGGCCAGCCGCCACGCGAATCGATGATCTCGTAACGCGCAATAGCCAGTTGCATGTGCATCGGCCCCGACGGGGTCAGCATCGGCAGGACCGAGCCGTCCTCCACCACCTGGGTGGCGGTCGGAGGGGCCGGATGCGCGTTGAAGTTGGTGGTCGCGAAGGGATTGACTGAATCCTTCATCGCTGCCATGGCCGTTGCCGGCCACAATCCGCTGGTCGCGATGCCGGCCAGCGCCATGCGGCGGGTGATCTTTGCAGTCATGTCGGCATCCAGTCGTGCTCAATTCTGGCGAATCGCCCCCCGCCCGGCCTGTCGCGCAAGTCGGAGAACGCTTTTCACTCTATACCAGTATGACCATCAGCGGTGCCAGCCAATTCAGGCTTTTTTGTGCTTCACACGCGAGTGTGATGTGACACGCACGGCAGCGGGCACCGCCGGAGGGCACAAAGCCGATCCGGGCGATGCCGTCGCTTGTCGTGGGAGGTCGATTCGAGGCTGCGGCGCGATGTGCCGAAGGGGCTAACGCCGTTCGGCAAACATCGTGCGCAACCTGCGGGAATCGATCAGCTTTTCAGCAATCAAAAAAGATCTAGAGCCGATACAGGATCTGATCGGTCCAGTAGCGCTCGAGGCGCGACAGGGCCTTGTTCAGGCGGTCGAACTCCTCGACGTTCAGTCCCACCACGTCCTCGATCGCCTTGAGCTGGCGGTTGTAGAGGGCATCGACCTTGGCGCGAATATCGCGGCCGCGGTCGGTGAGGCTGATGCGCACGGAACGCCGGTCGGCGCTGGAGCGCTCGTGGCTCACATAACCGGCCTCGACCAGCTTCTTGAGGTTGTAGGAGACGTTGGAACCCTGATAGTAGCCGCGCGACTTCAGTTCGCCGGCGGTCAGCTCGAGGTCGCCGATATTGAACAGCAGCAGCGCCTGCACGGAGTTGACCTCCGGTTCGCCGTTGCGTTCGAACTCATCCTTGATCACATCGAGCAGGCGGCGGTGCAGCCGCTCGATCAGTGTCAAGGCTTCAAGATAGCGGCCCTTGATGACGGGACCTTCGACTTCTTCTACTGCGCGCACTGCGCTGTTGCTTTGGTTATTCATATCAACACCTGCCCTTGTCGTCTACTGGGGAGGATTACTCTGATCCCGCCCCTTGTGTGAGTGACCTTAGGCAAGTCATCTTAAAATCGTCTCAAGTGATTAGGTAAATTTATCCTGATTTTTGCTGATACCGTTTACCTGTTCCCTTACGGTTTACAGAGTCTGAACTTCACGAATTGCCGCGCAGGAAGCGGATGATTCCGGAAAAGTCGGTGCCTGCATGACCGCCGCCCACGAACAGGGCATAAAGGGCGGCCGCTTCGGCGCCCATCGGCGTCGCGGCGCCCGAGACATTGGCCGCTTCCTGGGCCAGTTTCAGATCCTTCAACATCATGGCGGCGGAAAAGCCCGGCTGATAGTCGCGGTTGGCGGGCGATGCCGGCAACGGCCCGGGCACCGGGCAATAGGAGGTCAAGGACCAGCACTGTCCGGAGGCAGTCGAGGAGATGTCGAACAGCTTCTGGTGGTCGAGCCCCAGCTTTTCAGCCAGCACGAAGGCCTCGCATACCCCGATCATCGAAATGCCGAGCAGCATGTTGTTGCAGATCTTGGCGGCCTGGCCGTTGCCGGATCCGCCGGCATGGATGATGTTCTTGCCCATGACCTTGAGCAGCGGTTCGGCGCGCGCGAAGGCTTTCTCGCTGCCGCCCACCATGAATGTCAGGGTGGCGGCCGTGGCACCGCCGACCCCGCCGGAGACCGGGGCATCGACCATGTCGAACCCGGATTTGGCGGCCTCGGCGCCGACGCTGCGGGCGGTGGCGACATCGATGGTCGAACAGTCGACGAGCAGCGCGCCCTTGCCGGCACTGGCGATAATGCCGTCGGCGCCGCCATAGATGCCGGCAACATGCGGACCCGCCGGCAGCATGGTGAAGACCGCTTCGGCACCCGCAAGCGCGGCGGCGAGCCCGGCGCCCTTGCCGCCGGCGGCCTCGAAACGCTTCACGTTGTCGGCGACAAGGTCCACGCCCGTCACCTCATGGCCGGCCTTGAGCAGATTGGCGGCCATGGGAGCGCCCATGTTGCCCAGCCCGATGAATGCGATCTTTGCCATGGCTCAACCTCCCGCTGGCGGTTCCGATGCTTCCTGTTTGCCGCGCTCACCGGCGCATTGCAAGCCGTCTGACGCCGGCGGCCCGGCGGGGAGACCGCCGGGCCGCAGCAAGCTGAGCCGATGGGAAGTGGAGGCTAACGATAGATCAGCATGCAATTGGGTGGAATCACCCAATTGCATGAAAGCTGATCGATTCCAGAATGTTGAGCATGATGTTATCCGAAAAGTGGTTTCCACTTTTCGGCATCATGCTCTATTGCTGCATATCATTCCAGGCAGCATGCACGAAGCCTTCGGCCTCGCCGTCACAGGCCACCGAGCCAAATTCGGCCGCCTTGGCCTTGGCCCCGGTGACGGCGGCACCGCCGAAGCGGGCGATCATGGCGTTATGGCGGACGACGATAGCCTTCCAGAAGGCCATGGTGTCGTTCGATGCAAGGAAGCGGCAGTGGCGCTCGATGTAATAGGCCGCGGCGTGGCGGGTATAGAGGTCGAGCGCGTCGCCCGATCCGTCGAGGCTGCTGAACGGGCTCTCTTGGTCATGGGCTGACGGGACTTGCAAGGCAGCGACGTGGACCTGCTTTTGCGAGGCGGTCCGTGACCGGGCGGCCTTTTGCGCATTCGCCTTTTTTTCCAGGGCGGCGATTTGCGGTCCGAGTTCCTTTTCGGCCCGGCGTGCGGCGGAAAGGGTTGCCCCGACCACGATCGTGGTGCGGATATTGCAGGCCATGGTCGTGCCCGATGCCTTGCCCGCGGCAAGCGCCGATTGGATCTTGGCTACGCCCTCCAGTTGCGCTGCAGCCACCTCGGCGCGCGCGACATAGTCGGCGAGTTGCTGGTGATCGGCGGGACTGAGGATATGGCACCGGGTATCTGCCGTGTTGCTCTGGGCCAACAGGCGCACCGCATCGCTCGGCCGCATGGCCGGCGCGGCTGACAGATGCGGGCTGGCTGCCAGCAACGGCAGCGCCGCAATGGGCAATGATATCAATGTACGGAAAAGGTTTCGCATGACCTCGTTCCCCTCTTACTCTGCAATCGGCTTCAATGACTGCCGAAAAGCCTAGTTCGGGGCCGTTAACGTGTCGCGAAACGGCTTCAGGCAGTTGCGCCGATGGTTAAGAACGGGTTACCGGCTGGCCGGGACAAGCGGCAATTCCCTGTCCAGGGGCGCGAAATAGCTGGCGACGTCTTGATCGCGCAGGTCCGCGAGGGTTGCCGGTTCCCAGCGGGGCTTGAGGTCCTTTTCGATGACCACCGCACGGATGCCCTCGAAGAAGTCGTGCCCATGAAAGATACGCGAGGCGATGCGGTATTCCATCCGCATGGCGTCCTCGAACTCAAGATGCCGACCCTCGCGCAATTGCCGGAAGGTTATACGCAGGCTGGTCGGCGATTTCGTCTCAAGGCCGGCCAGACATTTTTGCGCCCATTCGTCGTCATCGCCCTTGAGGCTTTCGATGATGGCATCGAGGGTTGCGGCGGAAAAATGCCGGTCGATGACGCCGCGCTGTGCAGTGAGCGGCGCCTCTCCCGCCTCGCCCGCAAAGCCCTTGATGCAGGCATCGACATCTTGCGCCTCACACAAGGCGTCCATCAAGGCGGGATGCGCACTGGAGGGCACGTAATGGGTCGCAAGCCCCAGTGCCACGGCATCACCCCTGGCGATCCGGGTGCCGGTGAGGCCCAGGTAGAGCCCCGTCTCGCCCGGCAGGCGCGGCAGGAAATATGAACCGCCGACGTCGGGAAACAGCCCGATGCCGGTCTCCGGCATGGCGAAGGTCATGCGGTCGCCGGCGACGCGATGCGATCCGTGGATCGAGACGCCGACGCCGCCACCCATCACGATGCCATCGATGAGGGCGATATAGGGCTTGGGAAAGCGCTTGATTGCGGCATTGATCCGGTATTCGTCGTGAAAGAAGGCGCAGAAGGCTTCGTCCCCCGCCCGGCCCCAGTCGTAGAGGGCGCGAATGTCGCCGCCGGCCGAGAACGCCCTGTCGCCTGCAGCACGGATGATGACATGGGCGACGTCGGGGTCTGCGGCCCAGGCGAGAAGTTGCGGGTGCATGGCGTGCACCATGGCAAGGCTCACCGCATTGAGGGTCGCAGGGGTATTGAGGGTGATAACCCCCGCCCGTCCCCGCACCTCGAACAGCACCGTTTTCGGGTCCGCGCCGACTTGCAAATTGATCCCTCCGCTTCCTGCTTCGTGCCGTATTTGATGGCCAGATTTATAGCTTCGGTATATGCAGCGCCAGAGTCTCAAGCAAAGGGGTGGTCGATGAAGCACTCGCGATGCCTTGCCGGTCCTCGCCTCGCGACCGGGCTGATGATCGCCGCATCAATTGTGGCCGCCGGTCCGGCGGGGGCGGCGTCGGTGCCGCTGCCGCGGCCTAAGCCTGACCTGCATCGGACCCCGGCACTTGTCCGGACGGCTTTGGCCACCAAGGTTCGCATCCGCCATGCCGGCCCCGATCTGGCGCTTGGCCGTGTGCCACTGCCGCGACCGCGGCCCGACGCTGCGACGAAACCAGCAAGCCGGCTTCAGCCAACTGACAACGGCGCCCTCCGTACCGGCAAGGACGGTGAGGTCGTTGTTTCCATCGCTGCCATCGGCAACGAACGCGATCCCCTGACGGCCAGCGAGCTCCTGCCCGGCGCCAAGGGCCAGTGGCCGAAATCCGACGTGGAGGTGGCGCGCCAGCGCTGCGCCATCATTCTCGCCACATCCAACATCGTTGCCGACCTGAAGGACCCGATCGGCGGCCCCGAGGGCTGCGGCATCGCGGCGCCGATCGAAGTGACCGCCTTCGGAGCGGTGACGGTGAAGCCCGCGGCCACCCTCAACTGCACCCTTGGCCTTGCCGCCTACAAGTGGGTGACCGAAGTCTTGCAGCCAGCCGCCGTGGGGCGCTTCGGCGAGCCGGTCATCTCCATCTACAACGCCTCGGCTTATGCCTGCCGGCGGCGCAACAACTCCAGGAAGGGCCGTATCAGCGAACATGCCTTCGGCAACGCGCTCGATGTATCGGCCTTCGAACTGGCCTCGGGAACGGTGGTCACGGTCAAGGACGGCTGGAGCGTCGCCGGAGCCTTCACGGGGCTGTCGAAGGAGGCTTCATTCCTCAAGGACGCCCATGACGGCGCCTGCAAGCTGTTCTCCACCGTGCTCGGGCCGGGCGCCAACGCGCTGCACGCCAATCATTTCCATTTGGACCTGGGGCGCGGCGGGCGCTACAAGATCTGCGAATGATGTATTGGAGTGTCTAGGAGATCATCGCCCATGGCCGCAAAGCAGCAACCGGCACAGTTGCGCAAGATCCTCCCCCGGGCCAGCGAGGCCCCCGCCATGCCGGCGCCTGGCTTTCCCGCCACGCGCCTGCGCCGCTCGCGCGCGAGCGACTGGTCGCGGCGGCTGGTGCGCGAGAACCACCTCAGCGTCGATGACCTGACCTGGCCGATCTTCCTCATCGATGGGGAAAAGCGCCGCGAGCCGGTCGCCTCCATGCCGGGCGTCGACCGCCTCACGGTGGATGAAGCGGTGCGCGCGGCCGAAGAGGCGGCGACGCTCGGCATCCCCGCCATCGAGGTCTTTCCCTATACGCCCATGGAAAAGCGCTCAGCCGACGGGGCCGAAGCGCTCAACCCGGATAACCTCGCCTGCCGGGCGGTGAGGGCGATCAAGCAGGCGGTGCCGGAGATCGGAGTCATGTGCGACGTCGCGCTCGATCCCTACACCAGCCATGGACATGACGGTCTGCTTGACGAGGGTCGCATTCTCAACGACGAGACGGTCGACATCCTGTGCCGCCAGGCGCTGATGCAGGCTGAAGCCGGTTGTGACATCCTCGGGCCGTCCGACATGATGGACGGGCGCATCGGTGCCATTCGTCAATGTCTGGAATCCGCTGGTTTCGACGACGTGCTGCTGATCTCCTACGCGGCGAAATACGCCTCGGGCTTTTACGCTCCGTTCCGCGAGGCCGTCGGCTCGGCCACCATGCTCGCCGGCGACAAGCGCACCTACCAGATGGACCCGGCGAATGGCGATGAAGCGCTGCGCGAGACCGAACTCGACATTGCCGAAGGCGCCGACATGGTGATGGTAAAGCCGGGCCTGCCCTATCTCGACATCATCTGGCGCGTCAAGGAAGCCTTTGGCATGCCGACCTTCGCCTATCAGGTGTCGGGCGAATATTCGATGCTGATGGCCGCGGTCCAGAACGGCTGGCTGGACGGGGCGCGGGCCATCCCGGAAAGCCTGCTGGCCTTCAAGCGCGCCGGCGCCGATGGCATCCTCACCTATTTCGCCCGCGACATCGCCAAGAGGATCAAAGCCGGCGAGATCTGATGCCCATCGTCCTCAACCACACCATCGTGCCCGCGCATGACAAGGAAAGAGCGGCGCAACTATTCGCACGGGTATTTGCACTATCCTATGGCGGCGCCCACGGCCATTTCGCCCCGGTGAAGGTCAACGACCACCTGACCCTGCTATTCGATGACGCTGACGACTTCGAGAGCCATCACCTGGCCTTTCATGTCAGCGAGCCGGAATTTTCCGGAATCTTCGGCCGCATCAAGTCCGAAGGCCTCGTCTACGGCAGCACCCCGTGGAGCGCCGATGACGGCCAGACCAACGACTGGGGCGGCGGGCGCGGCGTCTATTTCACCACTCCGGACGGGCATTTGTTCGAATTGATGACGGTGGCGCAGTAGGGCCAACCGCATGCCCTCTCCCCAATTGTGTCATCGTCGGGCTCGACCCGGCGACCCAGGACCCATGGCAAGGTTTCGGCGCCTGGCCTCTGGGTCCTCGGGTCAAGCCCGAGGATGACAGCGCGAGAGGTGCGCGATGACAACAGAACCGTTGCAGAGAGCGAGGCGGCTCGATCGCTGCTACTTCTTCTTCTTTTCCAAAAGCGCGATGAGGCTGGAGGTGTCCCAGCGCTTGCCGCCCATTTCCTGCACCTGGGAATAGAACTGGTCGACCAGCGCCGTCACCGGCAGGTGGGCACCGTTGCGGCGGGCCTCCGACAGGCAGATGCCCAGATCCTTGCGCATCCAGTCGACCGCGAAGCCGAACTCGAACTCGCCCTTGGCCATGGTCTTGTGGCGGTTATCCATCTGCCAGGAGCCGGCCGCCCCCTTGGAGATCACTTCCACCACCGCTTCGATGTCCATGCCGGCGCGCTTGCCGAAATGGATGCCCTCGGCAAGGCCCTGCAGCAGGCCGGCGATGGAGATCTGGTTGATCATCTTGGTGATCTGGCCGGCGCCTGAGGGGCCCAGCAGCTTTTGCATGCGGGCATAGCACTGGATGAAGGGTGCTGCCTTGTCGTAGTCGGCAGGATCGCCGCCGCACATCACCGTCAGCACGCCGTTCTCGGCGCCCGCCTGGCCGCCCGACACCGGCGCATCAACGAAGCCGACGCCCTTCGCCTTGGCCAGACCATGCAGTTCGCGCGCCACATCGGCGGAGGCCGTGGTGTGGTCGACGAAGACGGCACCTGCCTTCATGCCCTCGAATGCCCCGTCCTTGCCGATGGTGACGGCCCGCAGGTCATCATCGTTGCCCACGCAGGCAAAGACGAAATCGGCATCGGCCACCGCTTGCCTGGGGGTCGGGGCGGATTTGCCACCGTATTTCTTCACCCACTCTTCGGCCTTTTGGCCGGTGCGGTTGTAGACGGTGACGTCGTGCCCCCCCTTGGTCACGAGGTACCCGGCCATGGGATAGCCCATGACGCCAAGTCCGATCCATGCAGTACGAATGGCCATTCGATCCTCCTTCAAGGCGGCAGATGTTCACTGAAACCGGGTCGCCCCATGTCGCCGACGCCATGCAAAACGGCGGATAGGGCGGGCTTTCGGCTGCGATTGGTAGTAAATAGCGCACCAACTGACAATGGTGCCATCCGGATCGCAGGATAACGTCATGCCCGTCACCTTCAAATCCATCGAAGCCGCCGCCGAACTGCTAAAGGGCAACGCGGTGCGCACGCCGTTCCTCCACTCGGTCAAGCTGTCGGAGGAAACCGGCGCGGAAATTTTCGTCAAGTTCGAGAATTTCCAGGTCACCAACTCGTTCAAGGATCGCGGCGCCTTCGTCAAGCTCGCCAGTCTGTCGGAAGACGAACGGGCGCGTGGCGTCATCGCCATGTCGGCCGGCAACCACGCCCAGGCCGTCGCCTATCACGCCCACCGCCTCGGCATCCCCGCCACCATCGTGATGCCCGAGACCACCCCCTTCACCAAGGTCGAGCGCACCCGTGCCCATGGCGCCCATGTGGTGCTGTCGGGCGAGACGCTGGCCGACAGCCAGGTGACGGCCGAGGCCATCATCGCCGAAAAGGGCCACATCCTCGTGCACCCTTACGACGACGATCGCATCATCGCCGGGCAGGGTACCGTCGGCATCGAGATGCTGGAAGACGAGCCGGGGCTCGATGTCATCGTCGTGCCGATCGGCGGCGGCGGCCTGATTTCCGGGGTTGCGACGGCCGCCAAGCACCTGAAGCCCGATATCGAAATCATCGGGGTGGAGGTGAAATCCTACCCGTCCATGTATCACGCCCTGCGCGGCCAGCCGGCGCGTTGCGGCGGCATGACGCTGGCCGAAGGCATCGCGGTGAAGAACGTCACCGAGCGCACCATCGCCATCTGCAAGCAGAAGGTCGACGATGTGCGGCTGGTTGGCGAGCCGGACATCGAGAGGGCCGTCATGGGCTATCTCACCAACCAGAAGACCCTGGCTGAAGGTGCCGGTGCCGCCGGGCTGGCCGCCGTCTATGCCGATCCCGCCCACTTCCGCAACCGCAAGGTGGGGCTCGTCTTGTGCGGCGGCAACATGGACCCGCGCATCCTTGCCTCCGTCATCTACCGCGAACTGGAGCGCGAGAGCCGCATTGTCACCTTGCGCATCCTGATCGACGACCGGCCGGGCATCCTGGGGCGCATCGCCACCATCGTGGGCCAGCATGGCGGCAACATTCTCGAGGTCTCGCACCGGCGCATGTATCTCGACATCCCCGCCAAGGGGGCCGAACTGGAGGTCATGTTGGAAACCCGCGACGGCCGCCATGCCGAGGAAATCGTCGCCGTCATCGACAATCTGGGCTTTGTCACCCGGGTGATCGACTCATCCGTTGGGCGCTAGGTCCTGAGGCGGCGCTGAAGTCTCTTCCGATTGCGCGATTGCGTTTCCCGGCGAACACCTTCACCATGTTCACGGGGGGGGGAAGGAACGAGAGAGGGGTCGGGCAGCATGCAGATGTGGCTCACCTTTGCTGTGATCGTGGCGGCGATCACCCTGTTTGCCACCGAATGGATCGCGCTCGAAGTCACTGCCCTCGGCGTTGTGGTTGTGTTGCTGCTGCTGTTTCATCTCTATCCTCTCGCCGGTGCGGTGGCGGTGAGCCCGCAGACGCTACTTTCCGGCTTTGCCAATCCGGCGCTGTTCACCATTCTCGCCCTCCTGGTCATCGGCCAGGGGCTGCACCAGACCGGCGTCATGGACGAACTCTCCCGGCGCCTGGTGGCTGTCGGCCGGCGCCAGGGGCGCATGCTGGTGTGGCTGGTGCTGGGAGCGGCGGCCGTGGTCAGCGCCTTCATGAACAACACTCCCGTGGTGGTGATCTTCATTCCCGTCGTCGCCACCCTCGCCAATCGCTTCGGCCCCGGCGCCGGCAAGGTGCTGATGCCCTTGTCGCTGGTCACCATCTTCGGCGGCATGACCACCCTCATCGGCTCGTCCACCAACCTGCTGGTGGCCGGGGTTGCGAGCCAGCATCACATCACCATCGGCTTTTTTGATCTCATGATGCCGGGCATCTTCCTGGCGCTGACGGGGGTGGCCTATGCCTTTTTCGTGGTGCCGCGGCTGTTGCAGGCCCAAGGCGCCGACAAGGACGAGCCGGGCATCGACACCGGCCGCCAGTTCCTCGCCCAGATCGACCTCGCCGACGGCCATGGCCTGGTCGGCATGTCATCGGTATCGGGCCTGTTTCCGGCGCTGCGCAACCTGACCCTGTTGATGATCGACCGCGGCGGGCGGCGCTTGTTGCCGCCGTTCGAGGACGTCACCTTGATGCCGGGAGATTCGGTGGTGGTCGCTGCCACTCGCCCTGCCCTGACAGCGCTGTTGCGCCTCACCCCCGACAGCATCAGTGATGACGGCAACGAGGCGCCGGCAGCCGAGGCATCAAGCAGCGAGATCGTGCTGGCGGAAGCCGCGGTGGCGCCAGGTTCGCGCCTTGAAGGCCGGCGCTTCGATACCAACAATTTCCGCCGCGATACCGGGTGCAGCGTGCTCGGCGTCCAACGCCACCGGCGCATGCAGCGCAGCCTCCTGGGCGAGATCCGCCTTACCGCCGGCGATGTGCTGCTCATCGTCGGCCCGCGGCCGCGCATCCGCGCCATTCGCGCCGACCGCGACCTGCTGGTGCTGGGCGGCACCCTCACCCACCTGCCGGCCTTCGCCAGCGCCCGCCTGGCGGTCGTCATCTTCATTGCCACGGTGGCGGCGGCAGCCCTGGACATTCTGCCGATCCTCCATGCCTCGCTGATCGGCGGCGCCGCCATGATCCTCACCGGCTGCCTCGACGTGCGTCAGGCGGTCAGGGCCATCGACCGGCGGATCGTCATGCTGGTGGGCGCCTCGATCGCCATGGCGATGGCGCTCGATGCCACCGGAGGCGCCAACTACCTCGCCTCCAGCATCGTCGACACCTTCGGGCGATGGGGACCGCTGGCTACCCTTTCGGCCCTGTTTGCGCTGGTTGCCTGCCTCACCAACCTGTTGTCCAACAATGCCACCGCGCTGCTCTTCACCCCCATCGCCATCTCCACCGCCAGAGAACTCGGCCACGATCCGCTGCCGTTCCTGCAAGCAGTGATCTATGGGGCCAACTGCTCGTTCGCTACGCCTATCGGCTACCAGACCAACCTGCTGGTCATGGGCCCGGGCGGCTATCGTTTCGGAGACTTCCTGAAAGCCGGAATTCCACTCTTGATCATTTTGTGGCTTGTCTTCACCATAGTGGCGTCGTTTTGGTATCAGCTATAGAATGGCATAACTTCCCCCGTGAGCATCGAGCGCCGCAACTTTCCGCAATTTTTCATCACCGCAGCGGCGCCTTGCCCGTATTTGCCCGGGCGCATGGAGCGCAAGGTTTTCACCCACCTCATCGGCAACGAAGCGCTGTCGTTGCACGACACACTGTCGCAGGGCGGATTCCGGCGCAGCCAGAATATCGCTTATCGTCCGGCCTGCGAGAACTGCTCGGCATGCGTATCGGTGCGTGTCCCGGTCGACGACTTCAACGCGTCGCCGTCGTTCCGCCGCATCGTTCGGCGCAACGCCGACCTCGTTGCCCGCGAGGTCACAGCCAAGGCGACGGGCGAGCACTACAGCCTTTTTCGCGACTATATTCTGGCGCGCCACGGCGATGGCGGCATGTCGGACATGACGGTTGCAGATTTTTCCGCCATGGTAGATGAAACATTTGTAGACACCATCATCATCGAATACCGGCTGCCCGAACCGATCAGCCTTGGCGGCCATCCTCGACGCGGCGGCAAACTCATCGCTGCCTCGCTGACCGACCGGCTACAGGACGGCTTGTCGATGATCTATTCATTCTTCGATCCCTATTATGCCTCGCGCAGCCTCGGCAGCTACATGATCCTCGATCATATCGCCCGGACCCAGATGTCAGGCCTCGACTATGTCTATCTCGGTTATTGGGTCAGCGGTTCAGGAAAGATGGACTACAAGGCACGCTTTCTGCCACAAGAGCGACTGCTGCGCGACGGATGGACGCTTGTCGACGCCTGATTCGGGCGGGCCGACGTATCGCATAAGAGACGCCTTGGGGGGATCATGGCTGCTGAAGCGGGCTTTGCCGGGGACCGGCGCAAGGGACTCATGGCCTGCGCGCTCGGCGGCGGTCTGCTTACCATCGATGTTCCCCTGCTCAAGCTCGCCCAGGTCGATGCCCTGACCCTAATCACGGTCCGTGGTCTGTTCGTATTCACCTCGCTGTTTGTATTCTGGAACCTGCGGCGGCAGCTTTTCGGCATGCGCACCCCGTTTATCAATGGCTATGTCAGCGTGGCGGTCGCCGCCATCTCGGCCTTGGCGAGTATCCTTTTCATCCAGGCCATCATGCTCACGGCGGTCGCCAACGTGGTGTTCATCCTGGCGTTCAATCCGATGTTTGCTGCGCTGCTGGCCTGGCTGGTGCTCTCCGAGCGCCTCGACTGGGCGACGGGGCTGGCGATCACCGCCGCCATCACCGGTGTCGGGATCATCGTCTTCGACAGCCTCAATAGTGGCGGCCTCATCGGCAATCTGATGGCGCTGGGGGTATCGTTCCTTCTCGCTGTTTCCATAACGCTCATCCGCCGATCCCGTACGGACCAATCGATGAGCGCCGCCCAGGGCGGCCTGCTGGCGGCGGCGATGACGGTCTGGTTCTGTCAGCCCCAGGGCCTGCAACTCGAGGGCTGGGGCTGGCTGGCGCTCAACGGCCTGGTGGTCATGCCGCTGTCGGCTGCGCTGCTGATGTACGCGCCGCGCCACATTGCAGGCCCGGTCGTGGCGATGTTCTACCTGCTGGAAACCGTCCTCACGCCGGTCTGGATGTGGCTCATCTTTGGCGAAGTCCCGAGCTTCCACAGCCTCATCGGCGGGGCGATCGTGATCACCAGTCTCTTGTGCCACTCCATCTACATGCTCGTAACAGAAGGCAATTCGATGCGAAGACCTACTGTTTCGGCAACCCGTCCTTTACAAATTGCCCCTACCTTTCACGACTAGTACTGCTTCGGGTCGGGGAAACTCTCTAAAATCAATCCCGGATGCCTCGGAAGATCGTGTCGCACACAAGAAGGGCCGGGTATGCCGAAAAAGGCGCTGACACTCTACGAGCATCGTAACGGGTTACTGATTACGGGTATCGGTGGTCTGCTGTTTACCTGGGATATTCCTCTGTTGCGTCTGGCCGCCGGTGATCAATGGACGATGATCATGGCCCGCGGCGTTTTCATGTTTATCGCGATCGGCGCATGGTGGCTGGTATCGCGGCGGCTGCGCGGCGAAACCACGCCCTTCATCAAAGGCGGCGCGGGATGGATCGTGGTGGCAACGAGCACTCTCGCCAATCTCTTCTTCATTTCCGCCGTCACCAAGACGACGGCCGCGAACCTGGTGTTCATTCTGGCGCTCAACCCCATATTCTGCGCCATCCTGGCCTGGCTGTTTCTCAAGGAACGCCCACCGCTCGGCACCTGGATTGCCGCCATCCTGGCTCTTTTCGGGGTCGGCATCATCGTTTCCGATGGGCTCAGCACAGGCACTGCCGTCGGTGACATGATGGGGCTGGTGGTGGCGGTATGCATGGCGGTGGCGCTCACGACCGTCCGCAAGACCGGCAAGAGCGTAATAACCTCGCTGGCGACCGGCAGCCTGCTGGCAGCGTTGATTGCATCGCTGTGGGCCAGCCCCTCGGCCATGCCGATCCAGGGATGGGGGTGGCTGGCGCTGAACGGCCTTGTTGTCATTCCCATGGCCTCAGGACTGGTGGCCATCGGACCGCGCTACCTGCCATCCGCCGAGGTGGCCATGTTCTTCCTGCTCGATACGGTGCTGACGCCGGTGTGGGTATGGATGCTGTTCGATGAATTGCCGACCGCACTGAGCATCGCGGGCGGGATCGTTGTCATTACCGCCTTGCTCTCCCACAGTGTTTGGCGCTATCGAAGCCATAGGGCTTCTGTTGCAGGTGGGAGTCGGTTGCGCGCGGAAGAGACCTGAGCCGGCCGGCATGAGAGGGGATGCGAGATGAGCGGGGGATTACGCGATCCCATGCTGCTGGCCGATGCCGCCGTTGCTTTGCGCCACGCGGTGGAAGGTATGGGCTACCGTCTGCTGATCTCCAACGACTTCGACAAATTGGCCGCCGTGCGGATGCAATATCGGGGCAGCAAGATTGCCCCCTTCTTCGACCCGACGGTGAACGCCGGCCTCGAAAAGCGGGGCTTCTGGATGGCCGCGGAGGACGCAAACGGCGATATCGTGGGCCTGCAGGCCTTTCGTCTCGATATCGCCGAACCCAGTCTGGCGGACTGGGCACTGGGCTGGCATATGGGTCTCTATCTCAAGCGCGGCGAATTGGCGATACCGCGGGAGATTTCACCGCCCAAGAACTCGATCAGCGAGCGCGTATCCGGGCGCGTTGTCTATCATGGCGAGGTGTGGATCGGTTCAACCGCGCGCGGCAAGGGCCTGCTGGACGTCCTGCCCCGACTGGGTATCTTTCTCACCATGATCAAATGGCAGCCCGATGCCATGTGGGGCCTCATCGGATGTTCCATGGCGACAAGGGGGCAAGTGGTGCGGTTGGGTTACAGCCACATGGAGCGCGGCTTCCTGCAGTGGGAGTTCCTGCCAATGGGTGCCGAAGATGTCGAGTGGCTGGTCATTGCCCAGCGCGACGAACTGGAACTGCTGCTGCACGAAACGGATCTGCGCATCCGCTCCGGTCGGCTCACCGAAAACGTCAAGATCGCGAATTAGAGCGGATTCGGCTTAATCCGGATCGTATCCGGCGGCGGCGAAGTAGTTTGCGCATTCCTGCGGTGTGAAGAGGTCGATGAGGCCGCCGATGGTGCTCCACAGGCCATCGACGGTGCGCTCGGC
>Ga0315540_10000573_pt1 | contig 21066 bp, 35 predicted proteins | sample SalMarSW160110MG_FD_203677 | JGI IMG/M metagenome (GOLD analysis project Ga0315540, IMG submission 203677) | Salt marsh sediment microbial communities from the Plum Island Ecosystem LTER, Massachusetts, United States - Salt Marsh Sediment SW1601-10 ...
AAGGTCGGCATGACTCAGGTCTTCCAGCCCGACGGCACCATGGTCGCCGTCTCGGTGGTCGTGGTCACGCCCAACACCGTGACCCGTCTCCGGACGCCCGAGCGCGACGGCTACACCGCCGTCCAGCTGGGTGCCGGCGAGCGCCGCCGGCTCACCAGGCCGGTCGCCGGACAGCTCAAGGATCTGCCCCGGGTGGCCACGATCCGCGAGTTTCGCACCGAGAGCGCCGGCGATTACAACGTCGGCCAGCAGATCGCCGTGGGCGACGTGTTCGCCGAAGGCGATCTGGTCGATGTGACCGGCATCTCCAAGGGGCAGGGCTTCGCGGGCACCGTGAAGCGCCACCACTTCCACCGGGGCCCCAAGACCCACGGCTCCGACAACTACCGCAAGCCGGGCTCGATCGGACCCGGCACCACACCCGGCCGCGTCTACAAGGGCCTCCGCATGGGTGGCCACATGGGACAGGAGCGGGTCACGATCAAGAAGCTGCGCGTCGTCCGCGTGGACCCGGAGCGGAACCTGATCCTCGTGCGGGGATCGGTGCCCGGGGCGCCAGGCGCGCTGACATTCGTCCGGAAGGCGTGACGATGCCGCAGACCACTCTCTACGATCGCACGGGTGCCTCCGTCGGCAGCGTCGACCTCGCCGAGACGCTGTTTGCCGCCCCGGTCAACGAGGCCGTGCTCCATCAGGCGGTGACGGCCCAGCTGGCCGGCCGCCGGATCGGCACTCACGACACCAGGACGCGTGGCGAGGTGCGTGGCGGCGGGCGCAAGCCCTATCGCCAGAAAGGCACCGGCCGTGCCCGCCAGGGCTCCCGGACCGCCCCCCATTACCGGGGCGGCGGAGCGGTGTTCGGCCCGCACCCGCGGTCCTACGAGCAGCGCCTGCCCAAGAAGATGCGCCGGCTTGCGCTGCGCTCGGCCCTGACCGCCAAGTTCGGCGACGACGCGATCCGCGTCATCGACCGCTTCGGCATGGACGAGGAGCCGAAGACCCGCGCGTTCGTCGCCGTCCTCGAGGCGCTCGGCGCCGGCGATGGCCACGCCCGCCGGGTGTTGGTCGTGGCGCCCACCAGGGATGAGCCGCTGCTGCGATCGGCCGCCAACCTGCCGTCGGTCTCGGTGATCCTGGCCGACTCGCTCAACGTGGTCGACCTGCTCAACGCGGACGCCGTTCTGATCGAGCAACCGGCGCTGGCCCGGATCGAGGAGGTGTACGCATGAGCGAGCTGCGCGCCGCCGACGTGATCCTGCGGCCCGTGATCTCCGAGAAGTCGATCGACGAGTCGGCCCGGGGCAAGTACACGTTCGCCGTCCATGAGAAGGCCAACAAGATCCAGATCAAGGCCGCCGTCGAGGAGCTCTACCGCAAGGAGAAGGTGACGGTCGTGGCCGTCAACGTGCTGACCGCGAAGGCCAAGGAGAAGCGGCGGGGCACCCGTCGCGGACGGATCGTCGGCCACACTTCCGCCTGGCGGAAGGCTGTTGTGACCCTGGCCCCCGGCCAGAAGATCGAGTTCTTCGAGGGGGTGTAGGGATGCCGCTTCGCAGCTACAAGGCAACCTCGGCCGGCCGCCGGTGGATGACCCGATCGACCTTCGAGGAGATCACCACCGACAAGCCGCACAAGCCGCTGCTCGAGCCCCAGAAGCGGGGATCGGGTCGCAACAACCAGGGCCGCCGCACCGTTCGCCACCGCGGCGGTGGCGAGAAGGCGCACTACCGGCGGATCGACTTCAAGCGCGACAAGCTCGGCGTACCCGCGCGCCTGGCGACGATCGAGTACGACCCGAACCGCTCGGCGCGGATTGGCCTGCTCCACTACCGCGACGGCGAGAAGCGCTACATGTTGCTGCCCAACGGCCTCAAGGTCGGTGACATGGTCGTGGCCGGCCCGGACGCCGACGCGCGCGTGGGCAACGCCCTGCCGATCCGCAGGATTCCGCTGGGCACCACGATCCACAACATCGAGCTCGTGCCCGGCAAGGGGGGCCAGATCGTGCGCTCCGCCGGGACCTCGGCCCAGCTGCTGGCCAAGGAGGGCGAGCTCGCCCAGGTGCGCCTGCCGTCGGGCGAGGTGCGCCGGATCCCGATCAAGTGCATGGCGACGGTCGGCCAGGTGTCGAATGTCGACCACGAGAACCAGAGTCTCGGCAAGGCCGGTCGCGCCCGGCATATGGGCCAGCGTCCTGAGGTCCGGGGCGTCGCGATGACGCCGCGCGATCACCCGCACGGTGGTGGTGAGGGCAAGAGCCCGACGGGCATGCCGCCCAAGACGCCCTGGGGCAAGCCCGCGATGGGCTATCGGACCCGGCGCAGCAAGACCACCAGCCGGCTGATCGTCCGCAGCCGTCATCGCAGGTAGGAGAGGAGCGAGCGCATGTCGCGATCGGTCAAGAAGGGACCGTTCGTCCAGCCCCGGCTTCTCGCCCGGGTGCAGGAGATGAACAAGCGGAACGAGCGCCAGGTGCTCAAGACCTGGTCGCGCGCGTCCGTCATCTTCCCGGACTTCATCGGCCACACGATCGCCGTCTACAACGGACGCAAGCACGTGCCGGTGTACGTCACCGAGAACATGGTCGGCCACCGCCTCGGCGAGTTCGCCCCGACCCGCACCTACCGCGGGCACGGTCGGAACGCCGATCGGTCCGCCGGGCTGCGGTAGGGGGGCGATCGATGCGTGTCTCTGCCACCGCCAAGTACCTCCGGGGCTCCACGCGGAAGGCCCGCCTCGTGACCGAGGCGATCAAGGGCAAGTCCGTGGAGGAGGCCGCCGCGCTCCTGCGGTTCATGCCGCAGGCCGCCGCACGCAACGTCGCGCTGGTCCTCAAGAGCGCGACAGCGAACGCCGAGAACAACCTGAGTCGCTCGGCCGACGAGCTGTTCGTCGCCGACGCGATCGCCAACGAGGGCCCGACGATCAAGCGATGGCGCCCCCGGGCACAGGGTCGGGCATTCCCGATCCACAAGCCCATGACGCACATCACCATCGTCGTCGCCGACCGGGAGGCCTAGGCATGGGACACAAGGTCCATCCGTACGGCTACCGCCTGGGCTACACCCGAACGTGGACTGCCAAGTGGTACGCCGACAAGGAGTACACAATCCTCCTCCGGGAGGACATCGCGATCCGGCAGCTGCTCGACCGACGGCTTGCCAACGCCAGCGTGAGCGGGGTGGAGATCGAGCGCGGCATCAACCACGTGACCGTCGCCATCCACACGGCCAAGCCGGGCATCGTCATCGGGCGCGGCGGCCAGAACGTGGAGATCCTGCGCCGCGAGATCGGCGAGCTGACCAAGCGCAAGGTGAAGCTGGAGATCAAGGAGATCCGCCAGCCCGAGCTCGACGCGCATCTCGTCGCGCTCAACATCGCCCAGCAGCTGAGCCGGCGAGTCGCCTACAAGAAGGCAATGAAGCAGTCGATCCAGCGATCGATGAAGGCCGGCGCCAAGGGCGTCAAGATCGCGCTGGCCGGACGTCTGGGCGGCTCGGAGATGGGTCGTCGTGAGTGGGACCGCGAAGGCCGGATCCCGCTGGGCACGCTGCGCGCGGACATCAGCTACGGGCAGGTCCACGCCCACACGACCTACGGCCGGATCGGCGTCAAGGTCTGGATCTACCGGGGCGAGTTCCCTGTCGAGCATCGGCGCCGGGAGCCGGCGGCCGGTCCGGCAGCCGGCGCGCAGGGGGTGTGACGCCATGCTGATGCCGCGACGCGTCAAGCATCGCAAGGTCATGCGGGGCCGGATGTCCGGGATGGCCAAGGGCGGCCACACGGTCGCCTTCGGCGACTACGGGCTGGCGACCCTGGAGCCTGCCTGGATCACGGCGCGCCAGATCGAGTCCGCCCGGCGGGCGATGACCCGTTCGGTAAAGCGCGGAGGCAAGATCTGGATCCGGGTGTTCCCGGACAAACCGGCCACCAAGAAGCCCGCCGAGACGCGGATGGGCTCGGGCAAGGGCGCCCCCGACCACTGGGTGGCCGTCGTTCGCCCCGGTCGGATCCTGTTCGAGATGGCGGGGGTCGAGCACGACGCTGCGGTCGAGGCGATGCGCCTCGCGTCGCACAAGCTTCCGGTGGCGACGCACGTCGTCGTCCGCGAGTCCGCGAAGGAGGTCACCGATGGAGATCGGTGAGATCCGGCAGCTCTCGGATCGGGAGCTGGACGACCGGCTTCGAGAAGCCAAGCAGGATCTGTGGCAGACCCGCTTCGCGCTCTCGACCCGGCAACTGAAGGACTACAGCCAGATCCCGGCGACGCGACGGACGATCGCCCGGATCCTCACCGTCAAGCGCGAGCGAGAGACATCGCCGCGCGCGGCGGAGTAGGAGCGTCGGGATGCCTACCGCAGGAGCCATCGAACCCGTGAAGGGAAAGCGGAAGACCAAGGTCGGCCGCGTCGTCAGCGACCGCATGGACAAGACGATCGTCGTGTCCGTCGAGCGTCTGGCGCGCCACCGCCTGTACAAGCGCGTCGTGCGCGTCACCACCAAGTTCGCCGCCCACGACGCCGGCAACGAGGCGCGCATCGGCGACACGGTGCTCATCGAGGAGTCCCGGCCGCTGTCGGCGACCAAGCGCTGGAACCTCGTGTCCGTCCTGTCCACGGCGGGCGAGGAGCGTGCCGGCGAGACGCTGGTGGACGAGGAAGCGGAGACCGCCGAGGCCCTCCACCATGCCGCCCATCACGGCCGGGGCGTCGGCGATGAGCCGGCTGCGCCGACCGAGACGGCCGACGTCGCTGACACGGCCGGCGCCGCGACGGCGGGGGAGACGGAGGCGTGATTCAGACCGAGACGCGCCTGCGCGTCGCCGACAACACGGGCGCCCGCACGATCCAGTGCATCCGGATCATGGGCCGCTCGCGCAAGACGACAGCCGGCATCGGCGACGTGATCGTCGCGAGCGTCAAGACGGCGATCCCCAACGCGCCCGTGAAGAAGGGTGACGTGGTCCGGGCCGTGATCGTGCGCACCGCCAAGGAGTACGGCCGGCCGGATGGGAGCTACATCCGGTTCGACGAGAACGCTGCCGTCCTGATCAACAACCAGGGCAACCCGCGCGGCACGCGCATCTTCGGTCCCGTGGCCCGCGAGCTGCGAGACCGCAACTACATGAAGATCGTGTCCCTTGCCCCGGAGGTGCTGTGATGCCTGGCCGGACCATCCAGCAACGCACTGCCGTGCCCGAGATCCGCAAGGGTGACACCGTGGTCGTCCTGGCAGGCAAGGACGCTGGCAAGCAGGGCAAGGTCGAGCGTGTCATCCGGCTCGATGCCTCGCCGTCAGCAGTGCGCTCCGGCTATCGCAGGACCTCCATCAAGGGCGGCGTATCCGTCGTGGTCGAGGGCCTGAACATCGCCCGCAAGCACATGAAGGCGCGCCAGCGCAGCGGCGGCAACTCGATCGCGGGCTCGGCGCCGACGGTCGATCCGGGCGGCATCATGGACCAGGCCATGGCGATCCCGGCGAGCCGGGTGATGGTCGTCTGCAGCCACTGCGACCGGCCGACCCGGGTCGGCCATCGGACGCTCGACAACGGCACCCGCATCCGCGTGTGCAAGCACTGCGGCGAGCCGCTGGAGGTGGAGGCGTGAGCGGGCAGCTAAGGGAGCGGTACGCGACGGATACCGTGCCAACCCTGGTCAAGCAGTTCGGGTACGCGAACCCGATGCAGGTCCCGCGGGTCGAGAAGGTGGTGCTCAACATCGGGCTCGGCGAGGCGCTCCAGAACGCCAAGGCGATTGACGCTGCCATCGGCGACCTGGGCCTGGTCTCGGGCCAGAAGCCCATCATCACGCGTGCCAAGCGCTCGATCGCCCAGTTCCACATCCGGACGGGCAACCCGATCGGCGTGAAGGTCACCCTGCGCGGCGAGCGGATGTGGGACTTCCTGGAGCGGCTGACCCGACTGGCGCTGCCGCGCATCCGCGACTTCCGGGGTGTCCCCGGGCGGTCGTTCGACGGGCGGGGCAACTACTCGCTCGGCCTTCGAGAGCAGCTGGCGTTCCCGGAGATCGACTATGACAAGGTGGACCGTCTCCGCGGGCTGGAGATCAGCATCGTGACGACGGCGAAGAACGACGAGGAGTCGAAGCGTCTGCTCGAGCTCCTCGGCATGCCCTTCGCCGGGTAGGGCGCGGGGAGGAGTCCAAATGGCCAAGAAGTCCATGATCGCGAAAGCCAAGCGCGAGCCGCATCATCCGGTCCAGGCGTATCACCGGTGCTCGGTGTGCGGCCGGCCGCGAGCCTACATGCGCCGCTTCGCGCTGTGCCGGATCTGCTTCCGGGAGCGAGCGCTGGTCGGCGAGCTGCCCGGCGTCACCAAGTCGAGCTGGTAGAGGCATGAACATTTCCGACCCCATCGCGGACATGCTCACGCGGGTCCGCAACGCGTCCCGGGCGCGGCACACGGAGGTCGTCGTGCCGGCCTCGCGGACCAAGCGCGAGATCGCACGCATCCTCAAGGAAGAAGGCTTCGTCGCCGATGTCCGTGAGGAGCGCGACGGCGCCGCGCAGATGCTGCGCATCGAGCTCAAGTACGTCGAAGGCAAGGTACCGGTCGTGTCGGGCCTCAAGCGGATCAGCAAGCCCGGCCTGCGGGTCTATGCTCGCAAGACGGATATCCCGCGCGTGCTCGGCGGGCTGGGCGTCGTGATCGTCAGCACCTCACGGGGAATCATGACCGGATCGCAGGCCAAGCAGGCCCAGCTGGGTGGCGAGATCCTCGCCTACGTCTGGTAGCGCGATGTCACGAATCGGTCGTCTCCCCATCGCCGTCCCCGCCGGCGTCGAAGTCGCGCTCGACGGGCGCGTCATCACGGTCTCGGGGCCTAAAGGCACCCTGACCCGTGAGCTTCCGCCGCGCATCGCGGTCGCCCGTGAGGGTGACGCCGTCGTCGTCACCCGGCCGACGGAGACCAAGCTCGACAAGAGCCTCCATGGCCTCACCCGAACCCTCGTCAACAACATGGTCGTCGGCGTCACGACCGGGTACCGCAAGGGCCTCGAGATCGTGGGTGTCGGCTATCGTGCCCAGAAGGTCGGCGACAAGCTTCATCTGGCGCTGGGCTACAGCCACCCGATCGAGATCGAGCCGCCCGATGGGATCAGCTTCGAGGTTGAGAGCCCCGTCCGCCTGGCCGTCGTGGGCATCGACAAGGAGTTGGTCGGCCAGATCGCGGCCAAGGTCCGGTCCACGCGCAAGCCCGAGCCCTACAAGGGCAAGGGCGTCCGGTATGCCGGCGAGCAGGTCCGCCGCAAGGCGGGCAAGGCCGGCAAGATCGGCGGGAAGAAGTAACCATGACCAGGATCGCCAGCCGCTCCGCGGCCCGCACCAAGCGCCACGAACGGCTCCGGCTCCGGCTGGCCGGGACACCGGCGCGCCCGCGCCTTGCGGTGTTCCGTAGCCTCAACCAGATCTACGCCCAGGTCATCGACGACACGACCGGTCAAACGCTGGCGGCTGCCTCCTCGCTGGAGGCCGGCGTGCGCGGTGGCGACGGCACCAAGACCGACGACGCGCGGCGGGTCGGCCAGCTGGTCGCCGAGCGCGCGAAGGCTGCCGGTGTGGCCACGGTCGTGTTCGATCGGGCGGGGTTCAAGTACCACGGGCGGGTTCGCTCGCTCGCCGAGGCGGCGCGCGAAGCCGGCCTCACCTTCTAGAGGACACGCCTGTGGCCCGTATCGATCCCAACAAGCTCGCGCTCGAGGAGCGCGTCGTCCAGATCAACCGCGTCGCGAAGGTCCACAAGGGCGGCCGCCGGTTCTCGTTCTCGGCGGTCATCGTCGTGGGCGACGGCAACGGCCACGTCGGTGTCGGCCTGGGCAAGGCCGGTGACGTGCCGGAGTCGATCCGCAAGGGCGTCGAGGACGCGAAGAAGCACGTCGTCCAGATCCCGATGGTCGGGACCACGATCCCGCACGAGGTTCGCGAGGAGTACGCGGGCGCCCGCATCCTGCTCAAGCCGGCGTCCAAGGGGACCGGCGTGATTGCCGGCGGCGCCGTGCGCGCCGTCGTGGAGGCGGCGGGCATCCGCGACATCCTGTCCAAGATCCACGGCTCGACCAACCCGGTCAACGTGACCCGGGCGACGCTCAACGCGCTCACCAGCCTGCGGTCGGTCGACGAGCTGTCGCGGCAGCGCGGCGTCCAGCTCCGCCTCGTCGTTCCGGGCCAGGCGGCCGCGGCAGGCGCTCCGCAGGAGGTGCCCGATGCCCGGTAGGCTGCGGATCACCCAGACCAAGAGCGTGATCGGCCACATCGCCCGCAACCGGGCTACGGCCCGTGCCCTGGGCCTCCACGGCATCGGCAGCTCGTCGATCCTGCCCGACAACCCCGCCGTGCGCGGGATGGCCCGCCAGGTCCGGTTCATGGTGACCGTTGAGGAGCTCCCCGAGGGCGTCGACCAGACGCCGGAGAAGCGCTGATGAAGATTCACGACCTGCATCCCGCCAAGGGGTCGGTCACGAGGCGCACCCGCGTCGGCCGCGGGATCGCCGCCGGCAAGGGCAAGACCGCCGGTCGCGGCACCAAGGGCCAGCGGTCCCGCGCCGGGGCGTCGATCCCCGCATGGTTCGAGGGCGGCCAGACGCCGCTCCACATCCGAATCCCGAAGCTGCACGGGTTCCGCAACATCAACGACATCGAGTACGAGATCGTCAACGTCGGGGCGATCAGCGCCGCGGTCGAGGCGGGCCGGCTCGAGGTCCAGAAGGGCGCCCCGGTCACGGTCAACGCCGACACCCTCAAGCAGGCGGGCCTCGTGCGACGTGATCGCCTGCCGCTCAAGGTCCTGGGCCAGGGCGAGGTCAACGCGAAGCTGTTCGTGCTCGCTGATGCGTTCACGAAGAGCGCCAGGGCCAAGATCGAGGCAGCCGGCGGGACCGCCCAGGTCATCGAGATCCCGAGCAGCCCGCTCGCCGCGCTGGGTGTGGACGTCTCGTCAGCAACCGAGGCAGCCGCAGCCCCCGACGCAGCCGAACCCGAGGCAGCCGAGCCCGAGGCGGCGCCCAAGGCAACGGCGACCCCCAAGCGAACCCGCAAGGCCCCGGCGGCGAAGGCCGCCACGCGGGCTGCCGACGCTCAACCGGCCGGCGACACGCCCGAGCCGGCCGCCGAGCCCGACGCCGACGACAAGGGCTAGCTGCACGTGTTCGAGGCCCTGCTCAACGCATTCCGGGCGCCGGACCTCCGGCGCAGGATCCTGTTCGTGGCCGCGATCCTGCTCGTGTTCCGGCTCCTGGCCCACGTTCCGGTCCCGGGCATCGATCGCAACCAGCTCCACAACTTCCTCGACACGAACGCGATCTTCGGGCTGCTCGACCTGTTTTCGGGCGGTGGCCTGACCAACTTCTCGGTCGTTGCGCTGGGCGTGAACCCGTACATCAACGCCTCGATCATCATGCAGCTCATGACGGGCGTGGTCCCGTCGCTGCAGGCCCTGCAGCGCGAGGGCGAGTACGGCCGGACGAAGATCAACCAGTACACCCGCTACCTGTCCGTGCCGATGGCGCTGCTCCAGGCGTACGGCTTCATGGCCCTGCTCAATGCCAGCCAGGTCCTGTCGACGCCATTCGACCTCGGCAGCTGGGAGACGGTCACCCAGATCGTCACACTGACCGCCGGCTCGGTGGTCCTGATGTGGCTGGGCGAGCTGATCACCGAGAAGGGGATCGGCAACGGCGTCAGCTTCATCATCTTCGCCGGCATCGTCAGCCGGGCTCCGGGCGCTCTCTTGGGCTTCCTGGACAACCCCGATCTCTCGCGCCTGGTCCTGCTCGGCCTGCTGGCCGTGGCCGCCGTCGCGGTCATCGTCTATATCCAGGAGGGCCAGCGCCGCATTCCGATCCAGTACGCGTCGCGCGTGCGTGGCCGGCGGATGTACCAGGGCGGGCAGACATTCCTGCCGCTCCGGGTCAACCAGGCCGGTGTCATCCCGATCATCTTCGCGGTGAGCATCTTGCTGTTCCCCAGCCAGATCGCCAGCTACTTCACCAGCTCCGCGGGCGTCATCGGCGACATCGCGCAGGGCGTGGTCAGCTGGCTGAGCCGCGGGTCGTGGCTATACGTCTCGCTGTACTTCCTGCTCACGGTCGGGTTCACCTACTTCTACACCGCGTTCACGTTCAAGCCCGACGAGACCGCCGAGCAGTTGCGCAAGAACGGCGGCTTCATCCCCGGCATCCGCCCCGGCCGCCCGACCCAGGACTACCTGGCCAGGGTGGTGACGCGGATCACGGTCGCCGGCGCCCTGTTCCTGGGTATCGTCGCCGCGGCTCCGCCGTTCATCGCCCTGATCCAGCCCCAGTACTCCAACATCGCCCTGGGCGGCACGGGCATCCTGATCGTGGTGTCCGTGGTCGTCGAGACGATGAAGCAGCTCGAGGCGCAGCTGCTCATCCGCCAGTACGAGGGCTTCATCCGATGAACGCCGGCCAGCCGGCAGCCCGCACCTGCGTCGCCGGCCGAGCCGCCTCGCTCGCACCCCGGAACATGCGCTCGCTCACGTCCTCAGCGGCGCCTTCGTCTCGGAACGACATCCGGGCCCGTTCGATGAGGGTCGCCCTGGTGGCGGCCGAAGGTCGATGAACGTGGTCGTCCTTCTCGGTGCCCCGGGCGCCGGGAAGGGGACCCAGGCACCCCTGCTGTCCGAGCGCCTCGGCATCCCCGTCGTTGCAACCGGCGACCTGTTCCGGGCCGCGGTCCGTGATGGGACACCACTTGGTCTCGAGGCCCGACGCTACATGGACGCCGGGCAGCTGGTCCCGGACGAGATCACGGTGCGCCTGCTGCTCGATCGTCTGGCCCGGCCGGACGCGGCCGGCGGGGTGATCCTCGACGGCTTTCCGCGAACCGGCGTCCAGGCTGAGGCGCTCGACGCGTCCCTCGCCGAGCGCGGCTCGGCCGTATGTGCCGCCGTGCTGGTGGACGTGCCCGCCGAGGAGCTGGTGCGCCGGATGTCCGGTCGCTGGGTGTGTCGCGCCTCCGGGCACCCGTACCACGAGGTCTCCAGCCCTCCGCTCGTCGCCGGCCGCTGTGACCTCGACGGGTCCGAGCTGTACCAGCGCCCGGACGACAAGCCGGAGACCATCCGGGCGCGGATGGCTCAGCAGCTCGGGGCGCTCGACGAGGTCATCGGCCACTACCGCGAGGCGGGTCTGCTGCGGACGGTGGACGGGCTGCAGTCGATCGGGGACGTTGCGGCGGCGATCGACGCGGCGCTCGAGGGCTCGGGGGTCGTCGTTGGCGACGTGCCTGAGCACCGGGCTCGCTGATGGTCACCCGCAAGTCGCGCGCCGAGATCGCGAAGATGCGATCCGCCGGACGGATCGTGGCCGAGGTCCTGGCGCTGATGGAGGAGCACCTCCGGCCGGGGGTGTCCACGGCCGAGCTGGACCGGATCGCCGAGCGCCATATCCGCGCCTCACGCGGGATCCCGTCGTTTCTCAACTACCTCGGCGGACGTCGCTACGACGCCCGGGACCCGCACGCCTACCCGGCGTCCACCTGCATCTCCATCGACGACGAGATCGTCCATGGCATCCCCGGAGACCGGGAGATCCGGTCCGGGCAGCTGGTGTCGGTCGACGTCGGCGTGATCTACGACGATTGGCACGGTGATGGCGCGCGGACGTTCATCTGCGGTGGACCGGACGCGGCCGTCGCGCAGGTACGGGCGTTGGTCGACACCACCCGGATGGCGCTGATGGCGGGGATCCAGGCCGCCGTGCCCGGCAACCACATCGGCGATATCTCGGCGGCTGTCGAAGACGTCGCGACCCCGCATGGCTACGGCATCATCCGGCAGTACGTGGGTCACGGGATCGGGACGTCGATGCACGAGGATCCCCAGGTCCCCAACTTCCGGTCGCGGTCGAAGGGCCTCCAGCTGGCGCCCGGGATCTGCATCGCGATCGAACCCATGCTCACGATGGGCACAGAGGCCACGGAGACGCTGGCGGACGGCTGGACGGTGGTCACCCTGGATGGGTCGATGGCCGCCCACTTCGAGCACACGATCGCGGTGACGGAATCAGGTGCGGAGATCCTGACCCGTGTCTGATGTTCCCATGACCTCTGAGGTAGCCGGGGTGTTGTGGGAATCGAATGCCTTTGATATCCTCAGCGTTCGTGTGTCGGCCCTGTCGGGCCGGCACTCGTGCTGCAACGGACCAGGGAGCTAGGTTGGCGAAGAAGGACGCGATTGAAGTCGAAGGTGTCGTCATCGAGCCGCTGCCGAACACCATGTTCGCGGTGGAGCTCGAGAACGGTCACCGCGTCCTCGCGCACATCAGCGGCAAGCTCCGGATGAACTTCATCCGGATCCTGCCGGGAGACCGGGTCCGCGTGGAGCTCTCCCCGTACGACCTCACCCGGGGTCGGATCACGTACCGCTTGAAGTAATCGAGGAACCCGGTGAAGGTCAGGGCGTCCGTGAAGGCGCGATGCGACAACTGCAAGGTCATCCGGCGCCACGGCACCGTGATGGTCATCTGCTCCAACCCCAAGCACAAGCAGCGGCAGGGCTGACACGATGGCTCGAATCGCCGGCATCGACATCCCGCGCGAGAAGCGCGTGGAGGTCGCCCTTACCTACATCTACGGGGTCGGGCTGTCGTCCAGCCAGAAGATCCTCAAGCAGACCAACGTCAACCCTGACACGCGGGTCCGGGACCTGACCGAAGACCAGGTCGCCCGGCTCCGCGAGGTCATCGACCGCAGCTTCAAGGTCGAGGGCGATCTCCGCCGCGAGGTGGCGCTCAACATCAAGCGCCTGATCGAGATCGGCTCCTACCGCGGCCTCCGCCACCGCCGTAACCTCCCGGTTCGCGGTCAGCGCACCAAGACCAATGCCCGACAGCGCCGAGGACCGAAGAAGACGGTCGGCGCTCGCAGGAAGAAGTAACGAGGGACCCCTAGCGCATGGCCGATCGGAAACGCGCCGTCAAACAGCGGCGCCGGGAGCGGAAGAACGTCCCCCAGGGGCACGTCCACATCCAGGCGAGCTTCAACAACACGATCGTGACGATCACGGACCAGACCGGGAACGTCGTCGCGTGGGGTTCCGCAGGCGTCGCCGGCTTCAAGGGCTCCCGGAAGAGCACGCCGTATGCGGCCGCGCTGGCCGCAGACGGCGCCGCCAAGCGCGCGATGGAGCACGGCATGCGCCAGGTCGAGGTCTACGTCAAGGGACCCGGTGCCGGCCGCGAGCAGGCGATCCGGTCGCTCCAGGCGGCCGGGCTCGAGGTCAGCGCGATCACCGACGTCACCCCCATCCCGCACAACGGCTGCCGCGCGCCCAAGCGGCGCCGCGTCTGAGCACCGAGAGGCCATGGCCCGCTACACCGATGCCGTCTGCCGGCTGTGCCGCCGGGAAGGGCTGAAGCTCTTCCTCAAGGGCAGCCGCTGCTACACCAAGAAATGCTCGTTCGAGCGGCGCCCGTCGCCGCCCGGACAGCACGGCGTGCGCCGCCGCAAGGTCGGTGACTACGGCCTCCAGCTGCGTGAGAAGCAGAAGGTTCGCCGGGTCTACGGCGTGCTCGAGAGGCAGTTCCGCAACTACTACCGCGAGGCCTCGCGCCATTCGGGCGTCACCGGCGAATACCTGCTTCGGACGCTGGAGCTGCGCCTCGACAACGCGGTGTTCCGGCTCGGCTTCGCCCCGTCGCGGGCGGCCGCCCGCCAGCAGGTGGCCCACGGCCACGTTGCGGTCAACGGCGTGCCCACCAACATCCCCTCCTATCGGCTCAAGGTTGGTGACAAGATCGAGGTCCGGGAGTCACACCGCGGTCGGGAGCTGTTCAAGACCGTTCGCGAGACCCTGGGATCGCACCAGGCTCCGGACTGGCTGAGCCTCGACCCGGCGAACCTCGCCGGGTCCGTCATCGCCCTGCCGCGCCGCGACCAGATGCCGCTCGACTTCAATGAGCAGCTCGTGGTCGAGTACTACTCGAGGTAGCCGCCCTCCATGATCGAACTCGAGACCCCCCAGATCGAGCCCGTCGCCGAGGCCGGCACGTACGCGAAGTACGAGGCCGGTCCGCTGCAGGCAGGTTACGGCGTCACGCTGGGCAACGCGCTGCGGCGCGTTCTGCTGTCGTCCCTCGAGGGCGCCGCGGTGACGTCGATCCAGGTCCGCGACGTGTACCAGGAGTTCTCGACGATCCCGGGTGTCAAGGAAGACGTCACCCAGATCGTCCTCAACGTCAAGAAGCTGCGGCTGAAGAGCTTCGCGAGCCACCCGGTCCAGCTGCGCCTGATCAAGAGCGGCGCCGGCCCGCTGATCGCCGCGGACATCGCGGAGTCCGCCGATGTCGAGATCGTCAACCCCGAGCTGGTCCTGATGACGATCGACTCGGACGACGTGACGATCGAGATGGACCTCACCGTGGAGCGCGGCGTGGGCTACCTCGCCGCCGAACGCAGCGAGGCGCTCCCGATCGGCGTCATCGCCGTCGATGCGATCTTCACGCCGGTTCGCAAGGTCAACTACTGGGTCGAGAGCATGCGGGTAGGTCAGATGACCAACTTCGACAAGCTCACGATCGAGATCGAGACGGACGGCACGATCACGCCCGAGGAAGCGCTGTCGCGCTCGGCGGATATCCTGGTCCGCCAGTTCCAGCCGTTCGTGACCGTCGGCGTCCCGGTGGCAGCCCCCGATCGGGCGGCGACCGGCGTGCCCCAGCTGCCGCCCAACATGCTGGACATGCCGATCGAGGAGCTCGATCTCCCGATGCGGGCCTACAACTCGCTGAAGCGCAACAACATCGTCAAGGTCGGCCAGCTGCTGCAGCTCAAGGACGACGACCTGCTCCGGATGCGCAACTTCGGCAAGAAGTCGCTGGACGAGATGAAGGAGCGGCTGCGCATGCGCGGGTTCATCCTTCCCGACTCGGAGCTCGACGAGACGCTCGACGAGACGCTCGACGGCGACGAGCCGTTCGAGGGCGAGGAGGAGGCCTGAGCGTGGCCCACCGGATCGACGGCCGCAAGCTGTCGCGCAAGCACGGGCCCCGCATGGCGCTCTACCGGAACCTGACGGTCTCGGTGCTCCGCTACGAGCGGGTCCGGACGACCGAAGCCAAGGCCAAGGAGATCCGCGGTCAGGTCGAGCGCATGATCACGCTCGCCAAGCGCGGCGATCTCGCGGCCCGGCGCAGCGTCGTGTCGGAGCTGCCCAACGAGCCGCTCGTGGTCAGCAAGCTGTTCGACGTGATCGCCCCCAAGTACGCCGACCGGCAGTCTGGGTTCACGCGACTCGTCCACATCGGTCAACGTCGCGGGGACGCGGCAGAGATCGTTCAGATCGAGCTGGTCTGAGGGCTGTCGCTGAGCGGCGATCCGAACGACCGGATGCAGCGCTCGAGAGAGCGCGCCGTGCGCTGTCGCGCACGGTGTGAATACGACGGGACCGAGTTTGGCGGGTTTCAACTCCAGCCGAACGCTCGAACGGTCCAGGGAGAGCTCGAGACCGCGCTGCGCCGCCTCTCCGGCGGCGATCGAGTGGTGGTCGACGGGGCAGGACGCACCGACGCGGGAGTCCACGCCGCGGGCCAGGTGATCGCATTCACCTACCGCGGCCGGCTGACCGCGACGGAGGTCCAGCGGGCGGTCAACGCCCAACTGCCACCGGACGTCGCGGTTCGCGACGTACGACGGGTCCCGATCGGGTTCCATCCTCGCTACGCGGCGCGGTACCGGGAATACCGCTACACCGTCTGGAACGGGCCGCGCAGTCCGCTCCGCGAGCGCCAGGCGCTCGGGGTGCGGACCCCGCTCAACGTCGCCGCGATGGCGAGTGCCGCGTCGGTCCTCGAGGGCCGGCACGACTTCTCGGCCTTCAGTGGTGAGGACCGGTTTCCTGTCCGGACCGTGCATGCGGTCCGGATCCGGCAGGAGGGTCGCCTGGTGACGATCGACGTCCGGGCGAACGCCTTCCTGCGGGGCCAGGTGCGGCGCATGGTCGCTGCCCTGCTGGAGGTGGGTCTGGGCAAGATGGATGCTGCGGGTCTTCGGGCGGCGTTGGCCGCCCGGGAGCCGGCGCTGAACGGGGCGGCCGCCCCGGCAAAGGGGCTGTGCCTCCGGCGCGTCGTCCTCGGACGGCGCACGGCGGACGACAAGGAAGACGAGGAATGAGCGCGAAGACCTACACGCCTCGAGAGAGCGAGATCGAGCGACGCTGGTACGTCGTCGACGCGACGGACGAGACGCTCGGCCGCCTGGCGACGAGGATCGCGCGCGTGCTCGAGGGCAAGAACAAGCCCGGCTACGCGGCCCACCTGGACACTGGCGACCACGTCATCGTGCTCAACGCGGCCCGCATCCACGTCACACGTGACAAGCTCACATCCAAGGTGTACGTCCGCCACAGCGGCTACCCGAGGGGGCTCAAGGAGGAGACGCTCGGGCACCTCCTGGCTCGCCGGCCCGAGGAGGTCATCCGCCGGGCCGTCAAGGGGATGCTGCCCCACAACCGCCTGGGAACCCAGATGCTGCGCAAGCTGAAGGTCTATGCGGGCGCCGATCACCCGCACCAGGCCCAGAAGCCCGAGCCGCTCGCCTGAACGAGGAGCCCTGATGTCGACGCCAGCGTTCTACTGGGGCACCGGCCGCCGCAAGACGGCGGTGGCCCGTGTTCGTCTCATCCCCGGGGAGGGCGAGATGGTCGTGAACGGCCGCTCCCCCGAGGAGCACTTCGGCGGCGTGCTCGCCGAATCGGAGCTGTTCCTCCCGTTCCGGATCACCGGGACGGAGGGTCGGTTCAACGCGATGATCAAGGTCGAGGGCGGCGGCATCACCGGCCAGGCCGGCGCGATCCGCCACGGCATCGCCCGGGCGCTGCTCCAGGTGGATCCCGACGCGAACCGCCTGCCGCTCCGGCAGGCCGGCCTGCTGACTCGCGACCCGCGCATGAAGGAGCGCAAGAAGTACGGGTTGAAGCGGGCCCGCAAGGCTCCCCAGTACACAAAGCGCTAGCGGCGCCGCCGCCTGGCCCCCGATGCGGGCGTTGGCCGCTGCGCTCGCTCGCTCACGTACCGCCAAGTGCGGGCGTTCGCGTGCTCACGACCGCCTTCGCCTCGAACGCCAGCCGGCGACGCGGCTCGGTCCAGTACGCTGAGCGGATGAGCGAAGGATCGTCGCTCCGTGGCCGTGACCTGATCTCCGCTGCCGATCTGTCGGCTGACGAGATCAGGCTGCTGTTCGCGCGGGCGGCCGCGCTGAAGGCGGAGTTCGTGGCCGATCGCCGGCATGCCGCTCCGCCACTGGAGCGCCGCACGCTGGCGATGCTGTTCCAGCGACCGAGCCTCCGGACGCGGGTCACGTTCGAGGCCGGCATGACCCAGCTCGGTGGACACGCGATCTACCTGACCGAGGGTATCGTGCTCGGTGGCCGGGAGACGGTCGGCGACGTGGCGCGCAACCTCCAGGCGTTCGTCGACGCGATCATGGCCCGCACCGGACCGCACGAGGTGGTGGTCGAACTGGCGGCGCAGGCATCGATCCCGGTCATCAACGGCCTCACGATCCGCGAGCACCCATGCCAGGCCCTGGCAGACCTGTTCACGCTCCACGAGCAGTTCGACAGTCTTCGCGGGTTGCCCCTGGCATTCGTGGGGGACGGCAACAACGTCTGTCACTCGCTCGCGCTGATGGGTGCCACGATGGGCATGGACGTTCGGATCGCCCATCCGCCCGGCTACGGACCGAGCGAGCGCATCGTCGAGCGTGCGCGGGAGCTGGCCGCGACGAGCGGCGGTCGCCTGACGCTCGGCAATGACCCGCGAGAGGTCGTGAACGGGGCCGCCGTCGTCTACACCGACGCCTGGACCTCGATGGGCCAGGAGGCCGAGGCGGAGGAGCGGCGGGACGCGTTCGCCCCCTACCAGGTGAACCAGCAGCTGCTGGCGCTCGCGCCGGACGCGTTGGTGATGCACTGCCTGCCCGCCCATCGCGGCGAGGAGATTACGTCCGACGTGATGGATGGGCCGAGGAGCATCATCTTCGCGCAGTCCGCGAATCGGCTGCACGCCCAGAAGGCGCTGCTCGTCGAGCTGCTGGGCTAGCGAGATCTCGAGCAGGAGGCGCACGCATGGCCGGTGAGGCGCTCTACGAGCGCTACAAGGACGCACTCCGGCGCGGTCATGTTGCCTCGCTGCAGGGTCGCCTCGGGGATGCGCTCACCGCTTATGGGGAGGCGGCGACGATCGCCCCCGAACGAGCGACGCCGCACACGAGCGCCGGCGCGGCGCTGCTCCGTGCGAAGCGACCGGCCGACGCGCTTGACCAGTACGCCGTCGCCCTGCGGCTGGCGCCTCAGGAGGAGGTAGCGCTGCTCGGTCGCGCCGAGACCCTGACCGCGCTCGACCGTCGGCGGGAGGCCGCCGACACGTTCGATGCCCTCGCGGACGTGCGTGCCGGCGCGGGCAAGCTGGCGGCCGCCGTGGACGCTGCCCGACGCGGGCTGGAGCTGGCGGAGGGGCGCGAGCGGCGCCGAACGCTCGAGAGGCTGGTGGCCCAACTCCGCGAGGCCGAGCCGGCCGAGCCCGGACGGGACGCGCTGGATCGGGCCTTGCGAGTGCTCGACGGGCCCGCAGCCGGCAGCTTCCTGGAATGGGCGGCGACGACGCGTGCCGCCGGCGACGCTGTCGTCGGCGCCGACACCGGGGCGCCCGGGACCGCGATCGCCGGGCGTCGCGCAATCCTCGACCGGGAGCTGCCGGCCGGGATGGACATGGCTGCGCTCGAACGGGCGGCGGAGGGAGCGATCGACGCCGACCAGCGCGACGAGGCGACCGAGCGACTGCTGGACCTGGCCGCAGCCCAGCTTCGGGACGGCTGCCGCGACGCGGCATTCGACGCCTGCTACCTCGCGCTGTCCTTCGTCCCCGATCATGCCGCTCTGCACCTGGCGCTGGTCGAGCTGTACGACGAGCGCGGCTGGCGCTCGCTGGCGATCGACAAGCTGTCGCTGCTTGAGCGCCTGGTCGCGCTCGACGGCGATGAGGCGGCCATTGCGGAGGTCGCGGCCGCTCGCGCGGCGAGGGTCTGACCGCCGGGGATCGAGGGTCGGGCGGCGTCCGGCCGCAACGCCGCGTGGTGCCTTCGAGCACCCCGGTCACCGGCAGACCCGGTGCTACACTCGCCCGAGGATGCTCCCGTTCATCGAGTCGCTCGTCCGGCAGGTCACGCTGACGACGCTGCTCGACATCGCGATCACCGCGCTCGCGATCTACGCGCTGTTCAGCCTGATCCGGGGCACCCGAGCGGTCACCCTCGTCATCGGCGTGACGATCCTGCTCGGCATCTACGCGCTTGCCCAGTTCCTCGAGCTGCGGCTGTTCACCCAGCTGCTCCAGACCGGCGCCGTCGTCGGCGTGTTCGCGCTGGTCGTCGTGTTCCAGCCCGAGCTTCGCCGGGCCCTGGAGCGCATCGGCCGGGTCGGCACGTTCCGCTGGCTGGTCGCCCCCACCACACAGCATCAGATCGAGCACGTGGCCGCCGAGGTCGCGGGCGCCGCCGGTATCCTGTCGCGCCGTCGCCACGGCGCGCTGATCGTGCTCGAGCGGGAGACCGGCCTCGAGGAGATCGCCGAGACCGGCGTGATGCTCCACTCGGACCTGTCGAGCAATCTGCTGTGCACGATCTTCGCCCCCAAGACGGAGCTCCACGATGGTGCCGTGATCATCCGCGAGGACCGGATCGTCGCTGCCGCGGCCCTCCTGCCGCTGACCGACATGGAGCTCTCGCAGCGCTACGGCACCCGGCACCGGGCAGCGCTCGGGATCACCGAGGACACCGATGCGATCGCGGTCGTGGTGTCCGAGGAGAGCGGTCAGATGAGCGTCGTGGAGCGGGCGCGGATCGTTCGCGTGCCGACCGAGGCCCAGCTCGCGCGGGCGCTCGGCTCCCTGCTCGAGACGCCGTCCGTGCCGACCGGCCTCGGACTGTGGCCGGGTCTTGGGCGCCGGACGACGGCGCGCCTCCGGCTCGCTCGCCGGAATCCCAAGGCCGACACCCAGCCGAGGGCTGAGCCCGGCGGCGACGATGAGGAGGGTAGCGGCACGGCCGCTGCGGTTGCCCGGAGGTGAACGCGCGCGGGGCAATCCGGCGCGCGGTCGGCGTCGTCCTCCACAACTGGCCGCTCAAGGTTGCGGCCATCGTGCTTGCCTCGTTGCTGTACGTGGGCCTGGTCGCCTCCCAGGACAGCAACACGCTCCAGGGCCCGATCACGATCACCATCGACAACCGACCGGCGAACACCGTGGTGACCAACCAGATTCGCGACGTGGACCAGATCCGGTACATCGCGCCGTCCGGCGTGCCCCGTCAGCGGACCGCGGACTTCCAGGTGACGGTCGACCTGAGCAATGTCCAGCCCGACGGCCAGCCGGCCACGGTCCGTGTCCAGGTGACCCCGCTCGATCCGCGAGTCACGATCGTGGAGGTCCGGCCGCAGAATGTCCAGGTCGTTCTCGACGAGCTGGCGTCCAAGACCGTCCCGGTGCGCGTGGAGCCGGGTCCGGCGCCGTCGGGGATCCAGGTCGGGGAGGTGACCAAGGACCCGACCGAGGTCGACGTGACCGGTCCGTCGATGGTCGTGAGCCAGGTCGTGGCCGCGCGAGTTGACGTCTCGCTCGACCGGGGCAACCTCAACGTGGACTCCGAGATCGATGCCCTCCCGATCAACGACGCAGGCGACGTGGTGACGGGTGTGAACCTCGAGCCGCGGACCGTGCACGTCACCATCCCGCTGTACACGAACCGCGGGTCGCGGACCCTGCCGGTCAACCCGGTGGTCACAGGGGATCCGGCCCCCGGCTTCCGGATCGCCTCGATCACCGTCGACCCCCAGGTGGTCACGGTCGAGGGAAACGGGGACCGGTTGGCGACGCTGACCCAGGCGGACACCGCCCCGATCGCCCTGTTCGGGGCGACCAGCGACGTCACGGAGATCGTCGCCTATGCGCTTCCGACCGGGGTCAGCGCGACCGGCACGGGGACGGTGACCGTCACCGTCCGCGTGGAAGCGGTGACCGAGACCCGCACCTACA
>Ga0315540_10000574_pt1 | contig 21052 bp, 22 predicted proteins | sample SalMarSW160110MG_FD_203677 | JGI IMG/M metagenome (GOLD analysis project Ga0315540, IMG submission 203677) | Salt marsh sediment microbial communities from the Plum Island Ecosystem LTER, Massachusetts, United States - Salt Marsh Sediment SW1601-10 ...
TCACCCTCACCGGTGACACCGCTGCCGCGAACGCCGGCAGCGTGACGCCGACGTTGCTGCGCGACGGGATCCTGTTCGCTGGCGGTGATCGGGCCTGGTTCGGCGGCGTCGTCAACTAGCCAGGCACGAAACGGCCGGCCGCGCCCCCCGGCGCGGCCGGCCGGAATGCCCGTTGAGCTCGGCGGCTCAGCGGGCTGAGGTGAACGACCCCTTCGCGCCCTCGGCGATCGGCGCCAGCGCCTCGTCCAGGGTCTGAGTCTGGGGCTCCAGCTCGTAGCGCACCCGGACGATCGGCTTGGGCACCGAGAGCACCCGGGTGAGGTCGATCGGCGTCGCCGCCAGCACCACGTCGGCCGGGATCGCGGTCAGCGCGGCCTGGAGCTCACCGATCTGCTTCTCGCCGTAGCCCATCGCCGGCAGCAGCCGCTCCAGCGCCGGGTACTTCGCAAGCGTCGCGGCCAGCTCGCCCGCGGCGTACGGCCGAGGATCGACCACCTCCGACGCCCCGAACCGCCGCGCGGCGACGATCCCGGCTCCGTACGTCATCCCGCCGTGGGTCAGGGTCGGGCCGTCCTCGACGACGGCGACCGAGCGGCCGCGGATCTCGCCACCCTCGAGCGCCAGCGACGAGCGCGCCTCGACGACGAGCGCCCCCGGGTTGGCGGACGTGATGTCCGCATGAACCGCCGCCAGCGCCTCGGGCGTCGCCGAGTCGATCTTGTTGATCACCACCACGTCCGCCATGCGCAGGTTCGCCTCGCCCGGGTGGTAGCGCAGCTCGTGCCCCGGCCGGAGCGGGTCGACGACCACGACGTGCAGGTCCGGCCGATAGAACGGCAGGTCGTTGTTGCCGCCGTCCCACAGCACCACGTCGGCCTCGGCCTCGGCGGCCCGCAGGATCTGCTCGTAGTCGACGCCCGCGAACACGAGGCGACCCGCGTCGAGATGCGGCTCGTACTCCTCGCGCTCCTCGATCGTGGTGTCGTAGCGGTCGAGGTCCGCATACGTCTCGAAGCGCTGGACCCGCTGCGCGACGAGATCGCCGTAGGGCATCGGGTGGCGGACGACCGCCACCTTGAGGCCCTGAGCCTCGAGCGCCCTGGCGACGTAGCGGCTGGTCTGGCTCTTGCCGCTGCCGGTCCGCACCGCGCACACGGCGACGACCGGGCGACTGCTGGCGACCATGGTCCGCGCGGGACCGAGCAGTTCGAAGTCGGCACCGGCGGCCAGCGCCCGGGAGGCGGCGTGCATCACCGTCTCATGGCTCACGTCGCTGTAGGCGAACACGACGGTGTCCACGGCGAGCTCCCGAATGAGCGTCTCGAGCTCGGCCTCCGGGTGGATCGGGATGCCCGCCGGATACCGCTCACCGGCGAGCTCGGCCGGATAGCGACGATCGGCGATACCGGGGATCTGGGTGGCCGTGAACGCGACGACCTCCACACCGGGGTCATCCCGGTAGACGACATTGAAGTCGTGGAAGTCGCGTCCAGCCGCGCCCATGATCAGCACGCGTGTGGTGCGCATGATCACCTCGCAGGGAGGGGCCTTCGCGAACGCCCGCGCCGATGCCGATCTGCGGACCAGCAGGCGGACCCGGCGGTCTCCACCTCCGCGTTGCTCACAGCATGAGGGGTCAAGCCACGATCGGTCCCCGGCCGGGCCGCCCCACCGGAGGTGCCGCAGGTCCCGGGAACGGGGTCCGATCGGCACTCACGGGCGTCAGCGCCGTCCCCGAGACTTTCTCCTGAGGCGGGTGCCGGAGGGGACGCCCGGCACCCGCCCGAAACCTTGCCCCTCGCCCGTGCGGCGAGGGCTTTCGATTCCCGGGCGAGCGCGTCGCCGGCCTACAGCTCGTTGTGCAGGCGAGCCTCGCGGGTCAGCCAGTCCCGGTGATCGGGATGCGCGATCGCGATCATCGCCGCGGCCCGCTCGCGCAGGCTCTTGCCCCACAGCTCGGCCACCCCCCACTCGGTCACCACGGCTCCCACGTGCGCGCGCGTGGTCACCACTCCGCCACCCTCCTTGAGCGCGGGGGCGATCCGGGACACCGAGCCATCCGCGCCGGCCGACGAAGGCAGGGCGATGATCGGGCGACCACCCGGCGCCAGCGCCGCGCCCCGGATGAAGTCCATCTGACCACCGACGCCCGAGTACAGCCGGTGGCCGATCGAGTCGGCGACCACCTGCCCGGTCAGATCCACCTCGATCGCCGAGTTGATGGCGGTCATGTTGGTGAACGACCGGATCACGTGGGTGTCGTTGGTGAAGTCCACCGGCCGCATCTCGACCATCGGGTTGTCGTTGACGAACTCGTACAGCTTGCGGGTGCCCATCATGAACGCGGCCACGAGCTTGCCCCGGTTTCGCGCCTTGCGGTCACCGGTGATCACGCCGGCCTCGACCAGGTCCACCACGGCGTCGGTGAACATCTCCGTGTGGATGCCGAGGTCCTTCTTGTCGACGAGGAACTCCGCGGTCGCCGTCGGGATGGCACCGATGCCGAACTGGAGCGTGGCGCCGTCCTTGACGAGGTCGGCGATGAACTGGCCGATCCGCCGCTCGACGTCGCCGATCGCGGGCTTGGCGACCTCGTGGACCGGCTCGTCGACCTCGACCGCAAGATCGATCTGGCTGACGTGGATGAACGACTCACCGAGCGTCCGTGGCATCGCCCGGTTGAGCTGAACGATCACGGTCTTCGCCGCGTCGATCGCGGCGTGCATCGCCTCGACCGAGACGCCCAGCGAGCAGAACCCGTGCGCATCGGGCGGCGTGACGTTGACGAACACCGCGTCGAGCGGCAGGACGCCGGAGGCGAACAGCTCGGGAACGTCGGACAGGAACACCGGGACGTAGTCGGCCCGGCCCTCGTTCACAGCCTTCCGGGCGTTGGGTCCGATGAACAGGGCCCGGTGACGGAAGTGAGGCGCCATCTCGGGGGCAAGGTGCGGTCCCGGCCCCTCGCAGTGGAGGTGCGCGATGCCGACGTCGTGCAGATCCTCTGCCCGATCCACCAGCGCCTGGAGGAGGACCTCGGGCGTGGCGGCGGCGCACTGGACGTAGATCTGGTCGCCGGACTTGATGCCGGCGACGGCTTCATTGGGGCTGACGATACGCATGCCGCGAGTCTAGGTCGGCCCCGCCGCGACCCGACAGGCCGGATGGCACCGGCACCGAGGCTGGATCGCCTCCCGTCGCTCAGTCGTCGGCTCGCTCGATCTCGAACGCCGGCCCCGAGCCCAGGCTTTCGGACGGGGTGCCGTAGCGCAGGATCAGGTCGCGGACCGCGTGGGCGTGCTCGGTACCCTCCAGCGGCCGTGCGGTCGCCTCCCAGGCCGCGTCGCCGATCGTGATCCGGCACTGCGGGTCGTCGAGCAGGTTGCGCGCCCAGCCAGCGTACGGTGAGCTGGCGGCCACCACGAGCGAGCCGTTCGCACGCTCCACGAAACCCACCACGGCGCGCGCCGTGCGACCGGTGACGCGGCCGCGGGTCTCGATCCGGAGGACCCGCCCCCAGCCGACGAGATCGTCCTCCAAGCGGGCGACTCAGCCTCCGCCGCGATCCAGCCGGTGCTTGGCGACGAAGGCCGCCGCCTGGGCGCGTCGCTCGAGGTTCAGCTTGGACAGGATCGAGCTCACGTAGTTCTTCACCGTCTTGTCGGACAGGAAGACCTCGGCTGCGATCTCCTTGTTGGTCTTGCCCTCCGCGACCAGCAGCAGGATCCGCTGCTCCTGGGCGGTGAGCTGCGCCATCTCGTCGGTGTAGGCGCCGGTCGCGATCCGGCGCACGCGCTCGAGCACCTTCTCGGTGACGGCCGGGTCGAGCAGCGACTCGCCGCGACCCACGGACTCCAGCGCCGCGACGAGGTCCCGGGCGCGGATCTGCTTGAGCAGGTACCCCGAGGCACCGGCCACGATGGCCGACAGCACCGCCTCCTCGTCCGGGTACGAGGTGAGCATCACGACCCGCGTCTCGGGCAGCTCGGCCCGGATCTCGCGGCACGCCTCGATCCCCGATCCGTCGGGCAGCCGGACGTCCATCACGACGATGTCGGGCTGGAACCGGCGCGCCTGCTCGATGGACTCGGCGGCCGTTCCGGCCTCGGCCACGACCTGGAAACCTTCGCGTCGATCGAGCAGCGCCACCAGGCCCTGCCGGACGACCTCATGGTCGTCGACGACGAGCAGTCGCAGGGGGCGCGAGGTCAGGTCAGTCACGGTCAAGCATCTCCGAGAGCGCAGGGGGAGCGTGCTCCCCGGAGCCGGTGTTGGACGTCACCGGCACTCGCACGATGATACGCGTGCCCGTCCCATCGGGGCGGCCGATCGTGAATGTTCCCCCCATCCCGATCGCACGATCGCGCATGTTGGCCAGGCCCTGGTGGTGGCCAACGGCATCGGGTCCGGGCACCTTGGCCGGATCGAACCCTCGCCCGTTGTCCTCGATCACCAGAACCAGCTGGCCGCCCTCCTCGTCGAGCGTGAGCTGCACGCGTGTCGCGTCGGCGTGGCGCGCGACGTTGGACAAGGCCTCGCGCGCGATGAACAGCAGGTCCGACCGCCGATCCGGCACCAGCGATCGGATCCAGGTCGCCCCGCCCGCCAGGTCCATCTCGAGGTCCACCACGGCGTGCATCCCGAGCTCCTCGCCCAGCCTGGCGAGCGCGGCCACGGGATCCTCCTCGTCGCCGCCCGAGGTTCGGAGCCGCAGGATGTAGGAGCGGATATCTGCGATCACCAGGTTGAGCGCGTCGATCGCCCGATCCACCCTTGCGATGGCCTCATCGCGCCCCGGCTCGCCCTCGACGAGCTCGGGCACGTCCTCGAGCGACAGCCCCACCGCGTAGATCGACTGGATGATCCCGTCGTGGAGGTCCTTGCCGATGCGTTCACGCTCGTCGACCACCGCCAGGCGCTGGACCTGATCGTGGAGACGGGCGTTGTCGATGGCGATCCCGGCATGGACCGCGAACATCTCCACCAGCCGCTCGTCGTCATCGCTGAACGGCTCGCCGGAGCGCTTGTCGGCGAGGTACAGGTTGCCGACCGACCTTCCCTTCACGAGGACTGGCGCTCCAAGGAACGACGTCATCATCGGGTGATGGGGCGGGAACCCGAACCGGGCCGGATGGCGCTTGATGTCCTCGGCCCGAACCGTACGGCTCTCGCGGATGATCAGCCCCAGCAGCCCGTGCCCCCGGGGGACGTCGCCGATTGCGGCGCGACCCTCGGGCGAGATGCCGCTGGTCATGAACCGCTCGATCCGCCCCTGCGCGTCGGCGATCCCCAGGGCGGCAAACCGGGCGCCGATCAGGTCTCGCACGCGATCGACGATCAGCTGCAGCACGCGATCGATGTCGAGCTCGGCCGCCACCGCCCGGGTTGCCGCTTCGAGGGCGGCCAGCTGCTCGACCCGGCTGTGGGCCACCGCCCGCGACCACGCCCCGTCGACGGCCAGCGCGATCCCACGGGCCACGGCGTCGGCAGCGGCGCCGACATCGGTGGCATCGAGGAGCAGCCGCCCGAGCGGCGCGCGATCGCCACCCGGTGCAAGGTCATGACGGCTGAGCCGTGCCTTGTCCGCATCCTCCGGCAGGCCCGCCAGGGTGCCCGCGCCGACGATCAGCGGCAGCAGCGGCGACGCCGTGATCTCGAGGATCCCGCCGCGCACGTTGGCCGCGTCGAGGACGCGCGCCAGCGCAGCCGCAACGGCATCCCGCTGGTCGGGGCCAGGATCGCGCTGCCAGCCGTCCAGGGCCTCAAGGATCTCGACGATCGGGAACGCGGCGATGGACGGAGGCCGGGCGGACATTTGATGGGAGACTAGCAGCCTGCCGGACGGCGCGGGACGCTCGGTCCCCGCCCTTGGGGCCATTGGCCCCTTCGCACGAGCGTCCGCCCACCCGGACCATTCCCAGACCACCCGTCCCCGCCGCACCGGAGAACGCGTGCTCGTGGAACCCACCGTCACCCCGTCGACCGATACGTCCCCGGCCGAGCCGGCCCAGGAGCCCGGCGGTCCGGCGACCGGCGCGCTCAGCCGGCGCGGGTTCCTGCGCGCGGCCGGACTCGCCGGCGGCGGCCTGGTGGCGGCCGGCGTCGCTGCGTGCGGGACGTCCGTGGCTCCCTCGTGGAGCTTCGGTCCGGGTCCCACCGCCCCGTCGACCCCCGCCAACAGCCCGTCCGGGTCACCGTCGGCATCGGGGTCGGCCGCGCCTGAGGCCTCGGCTTCGATCGCCCCCTCGATCGCGCCGTCTCCATCGCCCTCGGTCCCACTGCCGGCCGGTTGGACCCAGCATGACCTGAACGCGCAGATCAAGGTTCGCCGGTTCATGGGCAACCTGTCCGGGCCGCTGGGGATGAGCGCGATCCTCGACAACGTCCTGGGGCCCAACACCGACGAGCCGGAGTTCGCAACCGTGGCCCAGGGCAACCTGCCGCTGGACCCGGGCATCGACCCCGACGGGACCAGGGTGTTCAGCCTCACGATCGACGAGATCGACTGGCCGATCGACGCGCTGACCCCCCCAGTCCAGGCGCTGGGGTACAACCGGATGTGGCCCGGACCCCTGCTGCGGGTGGTCGAGGGCGACAAGGTCCGGGTCAACTTCACCAACAACCTGACCGAGTCCACCAGCGTCCACTTCCACGGGCTCGAGCCCGCGGACTTCACGCAGGACGGGGTCGCCTTCGTGACCCAGATCCCGTTCGTTCCCGGGGAGACGTACAGCTACGAGTTCGTGGCGACCCCCGCCGGGTCACACACGTACCACTCCCACCGCAACGCCACGGACCAGGTTGGACGGGGCCTGCTGGGCGCGTTCATCGTCGATCCCCGCAAGCCCGCGGACCGGTACGACGAGCGGTACGGGGTGACCCAGGAGGTCGTGCTCATCCACAACGACGCCCTGGGTGGGTTCACGATCAACGGCCACGGCTTCCCCGCGACCACGCCGATCGTGGCCCAGGTCGGCGACAAGGTCCTGATCCGGTTCATGAACGAAGGCACGATGACGCACCCGTGGCACCTGCACGGCTTCCGCATGAACGTCGTCGCCCGGGACGGCGCCGACCTGGGCCGTGCCGCCTTCCACTGCGACACGCTGGGCGTGAACCCCGGCGAGCGCTGGGACGCCATCATCGACTGCACCCGGCCCGGTGTATGGGCCTTCCACTGCCAGGTCCTGCCCCAGGCCGAGGGGCCTGACGGGATGTTCGGGATGGTGACCGCGCTCGCCGTCCTGCCGGCGACCTGAATGGAGACGCCGATCGTGGGCCGATCCAGATGGACCGACTGACATGACGAGTGTGGCCTTCGCGGCCGGCCGCCAGGGACCGCCGCCGCGGCACGACAAGCTGCTGCTGGCGACCGATCTGAGCGAGGCGTCGGTGTCCGCGACCGACGAGGCGTTCGAGCTGGCCAGCAGGCTCGGGGCGGCCCTGCTGGTGGTGTCGGTGATCGACCCGGGGACGCTGCTCCGGCCCGGCGGCCGGTATGGCGCCCGGATGGACCAGGTGCGTGATCGGCGGGAGCAGGTCGCCCAGACCCTGGTCGAGCGCGGCCGGACCGAGGGAGTCACGGTGTCGTTCCTGGTCTGGGAGGGTGACCCGGGCGACATGATCGTCGAAGCGGCCGAGGCGGAGCATGTCGACCTGGTGCTCGTCGGGAGCCACGGGCGGGGTGCCGTTGGCCGGTTCTTCCTGGGCAGCGTCTCGGAGCACGTGGTGCGGCATGCGCCGTGCCCGGTCCTGGTCGTCCGCACGCGGGAGCAGGAATAGGCCGGGCCCGCGCGATGGATCGGCCTCCTGGGCCGCGCTCGTGGGCCGCGCTCCCGGGCCGCACCTCTGGCCCGCCCGGCACCCCTACTTCGTGTAGACGCCCTCCGGATCGAGCTCCTCGCGGACCAGGCGGAGCTCCGCGTCGGTCGGCGGCGGTGTGGTCGCCAGGTCCGGGCTGATCCTGGGCTCCCACGCGATCGTCGCCCGCACCTCGTCGAACGTCGCCCCCGGATGCAGGAAGTCGAGGCGCATCTCGCCGGTCTCGTCGAAGTGCCAGATGCCGAGGTCGGTGACCACCACGCTCGGTCCGCGCCCGTGCCAGCCGCCCGCGCGGCGGATCGCCTCGGCCTGCTCGGCCCCGCCGAGGTTGCCGGGCGAGGTCCGGAAGTCGATCCGATCGACGAAGCTGCGCTTCGACTGGCGCATGATCACGAACACCTGGCGGGCGTTGATCGCGATCTCGCACGCACCGCCCGATCCGGGCAGGCGTGTCTTTGGGGCCGCGTAGTCGCCGATGACGGTCGTGTTGATGTTGCCGAAGCGGTCGATCTGCGCCGCGCCCAGGAAGCCCACGTCGACCAGGCCGCGCTGCAGGTAGAAGGCGAACAGCTCGAACATCGAAACCACCGCCGTGGCGCCGGTGACGATGGTCGGATCGCCGATGCTCAGGGGGAGCCGGGCCGGCCGGGCACCGAACACGCCTGCCTCGTAGACGAGCTCGAGATCCGGGGCGACGGTGCGCTTGGCGAGGTTGACGGCGATGTTCGGGAGCCCGACGCCGACGAAGCAGACGCGCTGGCCGGCCAGCTCGCGCGCGGCCGCCACGATCATCATCTCGGACTTGGAGAACGTCATCGCAAGGATCTCGCGAAGCCCTGGGGCGCGGCGCGTTCACTGCGGCGGTTTCCCGCCCCGGCCCCCGACGCCTGGAACGCCGTGCGTTCCGGCGAGCGGGTAAGGGTCGGCTCGGCCCCCACCCGGTACGCGGCCCGTTCCATCCGGCGGCGGAACGGGCCGTCGACCGCTGGAGTGAACGCCGGGCGATCCAGCCGTGGGGTGAAGCAGGGCACGGACTCGCGCCCCCAGGTACTCATCGGTAGGCTCCGTACTCGACCGATCCCGAGGGCGCGCTGCCGGGTCGCAGCGAGGCCACCCGCTCCGCACCCAGCCTGTCCAGGTACGCTGCCCGCCCGTCGAGGTCGTAGACCCACTCGCGCAGCCAGGCCTGGAGCGCGTCCTCGTCTCGGCTGATCGGGTCCCAGTCGAGGTAGAAGCGGTTGTCCCGGTCATAGGCGCCCTGGACGTAGGACGGGTGGGCGCCGAACGGCTCGACCACCACCGCGTCCACGATGAGGCCCGGGATCACCGTCCGGTTCGGATCGGCCCGGACCACCGCCTCGTCGACCAGCTCCTCGACCACCACGATCACCCGGTCAGCGGCGAACGCGGCCTCCTTCTGGCAGCCCAGGAGCCCCCAGATCTGGGTGTTGCCGTCGGCGTCGGCTCGCTGGGCGTGGACGATCGTCACGTCCGGGTTGAGCGGCGGCACCGCATACACCGTCTCGTCGGAGTAGGGCGAGCGGATCGGGCGGATCAGCGGGTTGGCCTTCGGGAGGTCGGTCTCGAAGTACGATCGGAGCGGCATGAACGGCAGGTTGGCGGCACCCGCAGTGTATCGGGCGACCATGCCGAAGTGGCTGTACTCCTCGATCTCGAGCGGGGTCCCCTCCCCGACCGCGGCCGGCTCGATCCGGCGGCGGATGGCGTTCAGGCCTCCGACGCCCGGGTTCCCCAGCCAGGAGAAGATCAGCTTGCGGGCGACGCCGCCCGCGATCATCTGATCGTAGATCAGGTCCGGTGTCATCCGGGCCAGGGTGAGGTCGCGCTTGCGCTGGCGGATGATCTCGTGCCCGGCCGAGAAGCCGATCAGGTGCGTGAAGCCCTCGATCGCGACCGTATCACCGTCACGGACCAGATCCGAGACGGCATCGTGCATCGTGCAGACCTTGCCGGGCATCGGGTGGCGCTGCCTCCGGGTCTTCGTGGTCCGGCGGCCCGCGGTGTCACCGGGTGCACGGGCCGCTGGTGAGAGTGTGCCCGATCAGCCCTCGGCGCCGAAGCCGCCGGTGGCGAGTCCTGCGCGGATCTCCGATTGCACCTCGCGGAGGTCATGGCGGCGGTGACCGGCGACGTGGGCCACGGCGTCGCTGAAGATCCGCACCGCCGTGCTGGCTTCGGCTTGCGAGACGACGAGCGGTGGTGACATCCGGACCGCGCATTCGCCCGCCTCGAGCACGAGCAGGCCGCGCTCGAATGCCTGCAGCTGGACCGCTGCCGCCGTCTCGCCCGAGTCGAGCTCGATGCCGATCATCAGGCCCTTGCCGCGGACCTCCTTAACGAAGGCCGGGAAGCGATCGACGAGCGGCCGCAGGCCGTCCATGATCTCGCGGCCGCGGATCGCCGCGTTCGCGATCAGCCCGTTCTCGAGCAGCCGGATCGTCTCGAGCAGGGCCGCCAGCGCCACGGGGTTGCCGCCGTAGGTGCTGCCGTGCGCTCCCGGACCCCAGGTCATGAGGTCGGTCCTGGCGATCATCGCCCCCACCGGCATGCCGGAGCCGATGCCCTTGGCGGTCAGCAGGATGTCGGGCTCGACGCCCCAGTGCTGGATCGCCCACATCTTGCCGGTGCGACCGGCGCCCGACTGGACCTCGTCGGCCATGAGCAGGATCCCGTGTCGATCGCACAGCTCCCTGAGCCGGGGCAGGAAGTCGTCGTCCGGCACCACGTAGCCGCCCTCGCCCTGGATCGGCTCGACGATCACGGCAGCGAACTCGTCGGCCGGCATCAGGCGCTTGAAGATCCGGTCCTCGATCTCGTCCAGCCCCTCGCTGCCGAATGGGACGTGGTAGATGCCGGGCAGCATCGGGCCGAAGTGGTCGTGGTACTTCGCCTTGCTCGCGGTCAGGCTCACGGCACCCATCGTCCGGCCGTGGAACCCACCCAGGAACGCGATCACGTTTGACCGTCGCGTGTAGTGGCGGGCGAGCTTCAGGCCGGCCTCGACGGCTTCCGCACCCGAGTTGCCGATGAACACGCGCGCGCCGTCCTCCATCGGTGAGATGCGGGCGAGCTCGGCGGCAGCCTCGGCGTAGATCGGCAGGTAGAAGTCACTGGCGCTGTAGTGTTGGAGCTCGGCCGCCTGCCGCTGGATCGCGGCCACGACGTCGGGGTGGCTGTGCCCGGTGCTGTTGACGGCGATGCCCGCGGTGAAGTCGAGGAACAGGTTCCCGTCGATGTCCTCGATCGCGCAGCCGCGCCCGCGCACGGGCACGATCGGGTACGCACGGGGCAGGCTGGGACTCGTCCAGGCGTGATCGAACTCGATGTGCGCGCGAGCCTTGGGACCCGGCGGCGCGGTGACGATATCGGGAACGGGACGCGCCTGGAACGGGGTCGACACGGGGCCTCCTTGCCGGCTGGGCCGGTGCCATGCTCCAGCGTCCAGCGCAGCCCGACGGGCGCCCGCAGGTCACCGGGACAGGTGCCTGGACGCATAGAGGTTATGCAGTCTGTATATCGGCAGGATAGCAGAGGGGCCCGAGCGCCCGGTGCCCGAACGTGCCGTGCATTCGGTCGGTGCCGTGCCGGCCCACGTGCGTCCCGGATCGCGATTGCGCCGGATTCTGACCGTCGTCGACCACCCCGTTCCCAGGATCTGCCAAACCCTGCCATGGGTCGCGCCCCGGTCGCGCGATGCGGCCTGAATGGAGCGTTCTGGGCGCCCGCGGAGGCCGATCCCTTCGCGGTCGCCGTGCGGACACGCTGAGATGGAACGAGTTGGCCGCCATCGGGAACCACGACGGCATGTGCCCGTCCGAGGCCCAGGACCAGTCGACGTGCCCGACCGGCGCCGCGCCCAGGTGGGGCGCGACGTGCCCCGGCGTCAGTCGACGACGGTGTGGCTCTGCTCCCGCAGGAACTGGGCGACGTAGTACATCGACAGCCCGGCCTTGCCCGTCGACCCCGAGCCCTTCCAGCCGCCGAACGCCTGCACACCCGGCCAGGCGCCGGTGGTCGCGCCCGCGCGGCGGTTGACGTACAGCACGCCCGCCTCGATCTCCTCGAGGAAGCGCTGGACCTCGGCCGGATCCGACGAGTACACGCCCGCGGTCAGGCCGTACACGCTGTCGTTGGCCAGGGTCAGCGCCTCGTCCAGCGAGTCCACCGCGTGGACGGCCGTGAACGGCGTGAACAGCTCGTCCTGGAACAGGCGGTGCGATGCGGGCAGCTTGCCCACCACCGTCGGCTCCACGTAGTAGCCGCGCGCGAGCGCGCCGTCCGTGAGGTGCTCGCCACCGGTGAACACGGTCCCGTCGCGGCGGGCCTCGGCGACCGCCTGCTGGTGGCGCTCGACCGCGTGCTGGTCGATGACGGGCCCCAGGAACGCCGGGCGCGGCAGCGGGTCGCCCACCGTGAGCTTCTCGGTCTTCTCGACCAGCAGCTTGACCAGCTCGTCGTGGACCGGCTTCTCGACGTAGACCCGGCTGTTGGCAGAGCACTTCTGCCCGCCGTAGCCGAAGGCGGCGCGCATGATCCCCTCGGCCGCCTCCTCGAGGTCGGCGCTCTTGAGCACGATCGCCGGGTTCTTGCCGCCCATCTCCACGATGCACGGCCGCGGGAACCGGGTCGAGAAGTTGCGGAACAGCTGGAACCCAACCTCGTACGAGCCGGTGAACACGATGCCGTCGATGCCCTGGTTCGTCTGGAGCTCGTCGCCCACCGTGTCGCCGGGACCCATCACCAGGTTGAACACACCATCCGGGACGCCGGCGTCGCGGTACGCCTCCATGATCGCGATCGCCGTCATCGCCGACGCCGACGCCGGCTTGAACACGACCGCGTTGCCGGCCATCATCGCGGCCGCCGACGGACCGACCGCGAGCGCCATCGGGAAGTTGAACGGGCTGATGACCGCGAACACGCCGTGCGGCCGCAGGATCGTCCGGGTGTGGACCGTGGCATCGCCCAGGTTGTCCATCGGGTGGTCGTAGAACGCGTTGTCCTCGGCCGTCTTCGCGTAGTAGCGGATCAGGTCGGCCGCCTCCTCGACCTCGCCCAGCGCCTCGAGCCGGGTCTTGCCGACCTCGATCGCCATCAGGCCGCCGTACTCCATCTGGCGCTCGGAGATCAGCTCCGCCGCGCGCCGCAGGATCGTGAGGCGCTCGGCCCAGCCGAGGCGGAACCAGGCCGGTTGCGCTCGCCGTGCCGCGGCGATCGCGTCCTGGACGTCCTTGCGGGTGCCTTTCGAGAAGGTGCCGACCAGGATGTCGGTGTCGATGGGCGAGCGGATCTCGAACGTGCCGTCCCCGTCTCGCTCGGCACCGTCGACGAAGTTGCGATGGTAGGCACCCAGCCGGGCCTTGGCCTTCTCGAGGCCCGCCTCGTAGAGCGCGTGCAGCTCCTCGTTGTCGGCGCGCAGGGTCGCATATGTGATCTTGATCCGCTGGGCGGTCATCGCAGTGCTCCCGTGGGGCGCGACCCGCGTGATCGGCGGGCGCGCGACTGAACGGTCGATCGTTGGATCGAGTGTAGTCCGGCCCGACCGTGCCGGGCGAGGAACGCATGGCACGGCGCAACGGCACAGCGGGAAGGGCGATCCCCCGGAGGCCGGCCTGCCCGGATCCGCCCGATACCGGGTGCGAGACGGCAGTCGGCGGTGAGCCGTCGAGCATCGTCAGCGGCAGCCTTCGCGCGCATGATCGGCCCATGACGAGCCGGATCGGACGCCGCATCGCGCCGCTGGTCGCCGCCCTTGCCGAGGCGACGCCAATGGCGATCGCTGTCCCGCCGGTGGGCCCGCTGGCGCCGCTCATTGGGGCGAGCACCCGCGCCTCGTCCGAGTTCGCGGCCGGCTGGGAGGGGTTCCACACCTACGCCCAGATGGTCGCCGACATCCAGGCCGTCCAGGCGGCCCACCCGGACATGGTCGGCTGCTCTCGATCGGCACCAGCTACCAGGGCCGCCAGCTGTGGGCGGCCAAGGTGAGCGACAGCGTCGCCGTCGACGAGAGCGAGCCCGAGGTCCTGTACGACGGGCTCCACCACAGCGACGACCACATGGGCCTCGAGATGACGCTGCAGATCCTGCACTGGCTCGCCGACGGATACGGCAGCGACGCAAGGATCACGAACATCGTGAACACCCGCGAGATCTGGATCGTGTTCGCGGTCAACCTCGACGGTGGCCAGTTCGACATCAGGAACGGACGCTTTCGCTACTGGCGCAGGAACCGCCAGCCAAATGCGGGCTCGACGGCGATCGGCACCGACCTCAACCGCAACTACGGCTACAGGTGGGGCGGCGGAGGGCGGACCAGCAGCAACCCCCTGGCGATCACCTACCGTGGTCCGGCGCCCTCCTCGGCACCCGAGACCCGCGCGCTCCGTGACTTCCTGGCCAGCCGGGTCGTGGACGGCCGGCAGCAGGTCCGGGTCGCGATCACGTTCCACGAGTACGGGCGGCTGGTGATGTGGCCGTACGGCTACACGAAGCGGAACGTCCCGCCCGACATGACGTCCCAGGACCGCGCCGCACTGGCGTGGATCGGACGGCACACGGCCGCGACCAACGGCTATCGCGCCGAGCAGGCCAGCGACCTGTACATCACCTCGGGCACGTCGCGCGACTACGAGTACGGCAAGTACCGGATCTTCTCGTACACCTTCGACCTGTCGATCAAGGACTACCCGAAGACGCCGATGATCGCGAAGGAGACCGGGCGCAACAAGGAGGCCGTGCTGTGGCTCGCCGAGCACGCCTGGTGCCCGCTCGCGGTGCTCGGTGCGGAGGTCAGGCAGGCTCGCTGCGGCGCGTTCCACGACGATCTCGAGGTTGCCCGGGGATGGACGGTGAACCCGGACGGGACGGACACGGCGCCGGCGAGCGGACGCTGGGCGCGGGGCAACCCGGCCCGCACGATCGCGGCCGGCGTGACGATCCAGCCGACAACGACGCCGTCTGGGCGAGCGGCCCTGGTCACGGGCCTCGAGGCCGGGCGGAGGGCCTCGTCGCACGACCTCGACGGTCGCACGACGGTCGCTCCACCGCGATCACCCTGCCGCCCGGGCCTGGCCGGACGCTGAGCTTCCGCTACCTGTGGGCGCACAAGACGAGCTCGACGGCCACGGACCATCTGCGCGCAATCGTCGAGGCCGAGGATGGCACGCAGTCCGTGGTCTGGCAGCGCATCGGCAAGCCGACCCTGCTCGCCGGCCGATGGCGGACGGCGACGGTCAACCTCGATGCCTGGGCCGGCCAGACGATCCACCTCCGGTTCGAGGCCGAGGACGGAGGCGGCCATTCGCTCGTCGAGGCCGGCGTGGACGACGTGCGGGTCACGCGCCCGACCGGCTGAGGACGGGCTCGGCGCCCGCCTCGTCGCTCGGCCTCGCCTCGTCGCTCAGTCGAGATCCGGGCGGATCAGCGAGTACAGGTGAGCATCGTGGTACCGCCCGTGGAGCAGGAACCGATGTCGGAGGGTGCCCTCGAAGGTCGCCCGCGCGCGCTCGGCGACCCGCCGGCTGGCCTCGTTCTCGATGGCCATCATGATCTCCACCCGCTCCAGCCCGAGCCGGGTGAGCCCGTGATGGGCAAGCAGCACCGTCGCACGCGTCGCCCAGCCCCGCCCGGTGCGATCGGACCGGAGCCAGTAGCCGAGGTTTGCGAAGCGGTTGACCTGGTTGAACAGGTTGAGCCCGCACCCGCCGGCAACCTCGCCGTCATCGCCCACGATCAGGTACTGCACCTCGTCCGGCTCCCGTTCGCCACGGATCCACTCGAGCGCTGCGGCGTCGTCGAAGGCGGCCGTTGCCCAGGGCATGAACGGCGTCAGCTCCGGCAGCGATGCGAGCACAGCAGCGCACAGCGGCGCGGCGTCCGCGTCGACCGGCCGTCGGAGGCTGATCACGCCGTCGGTCAGGGTGGGCGCTCTCTGTTCCATGCGCGGAGTGTGCCACGCAGCTTGCGCAGGATCGCCCGCCAGATCACCAGCGTCCGATCGCTCGTGGCCGTCGTCAGCCCAGCGCCGCGACCACTTCCACCACCGACGGGGCGACGGCGTCCGGGGTGAACCGCGCGAGCCTGATCGCGTCGGCGAGCTCGTCATGCGGCGTCTTTCCGGTCAGCACCAGCACGGTCCGCATGCCGAGGCGCCGCGCGGGCGCGAGATCCGAGCGAAGGTCGTCGCCGACCATGGCGATCGCCCTGGCCGGCAGCCGACGCACACCCAGGTCCTCGGCCAGCCCGGCCGCCGCCTGACGGAACACGACGGGCGACGGCTTGCCCAGGATCCGTGCCCGCCGACCCAGCGCGAACTCCAGCCCGGCGACCAGCGCGCCCGAGTCGAGCGTCTCGCCGCGGGTGGTGAGCCACCACGCGTTGCGGTGCATCCCGAGCAGCTCCGCCCCGCGTCGGGTCACCCGGAACGCGACGTCGAGGTCGGCGAATGTCAGGTCGTCGCCGGCATCGCCGATCACCACGGCCGCCACGTCCGCATCCTCGGCATCCGCATCTGGCGGCGTCAGCAGCCGTTGCCCGGCGAACTCGCGCATCGCGTCGGGCGCGGCGAGCACCAGCAGCGGCCGGCCGGGGTAGGTGTCCGCCGTGTACGTGGCCGCCGCCGAGGCGGCGGTGATGATGTGGTCGGGATCGACGACCATGCCCCCGCTGCTGAAGCGGACGGCGAGCGAGCCGCGATGGGCGGTGGAGAAGTTGGTGACGATCCGGTACGGGATGGCCAGCGTCGCCAGCCGCTGCAGTGCGGCCTCCGCGCCGGGCAGCGGCTGGCCCCGGAGCACGAGCACGCCGTCGACGTCGAGGATCAGGCCGCGAACCCCGTGCAACGCTGCACGCAGAGGATCGTCGGTCGGGGCGGACTCGGGCATGATGGACGTCAGGGTACCGAAGGAGGAAGCTGCGGATGGGACTGCTCGAGGGGCGCAAGGCGCTCGTGTTCGGCGTCGCGAACGACCACTCGATCGCCTGGGGCATCGCGAAGGCGTTTCACGACCAGGGTGCGGTCGTCGGCTTCTCCTCGGTCAGGAGCCTGATCGAGCGTCGGGTTCGCCCGCTGGCCGAGTCGATCGGCAGCACCTTCGTGGAGCCGTGCGACGTCCAGTCGGACGAGCAGATCCGGGCTGTGCTCGCGAGGTGGGGCGAGGCCCACGGAGATCTCGACATCCTGGTCCATGCGCTGGCGTTCGCCAAGCGCGAGGATCTCGATGGCAGCTTCGTGGACACCAGCCGCGACGGCTTCGCGCTCGCCCTCGACGTGTCCGCCTACTCGCTCGTCGCGATGACCCGCGAGGCCCGTCCGTACCTCCATCGCGGCGGCTCGATCATGACCCTCACCTACTACGGCGCCGAGAAGGTCGTGGCCCACTACAACGTGATGGGCGTTGCCAAGGCAGCGCTCGAGGCGTCGGTCCGGTACCTCGCCGCCGACCTCGGCCCGGACGGGATCCGCGTCAACGCCATCTCCGCCGGCCCGATCCGGACCCTGGCGGCATCGGGCATCGCCGGCTTCCGCAAGCTCCACGGCCCGTTCGACGAGCTGGCCCCGCTGCGCGCCCACATCACGATCGAGGACGTCGGGCGGACGGCGGTCTACCTCGGCTCGGACCTCTCGAGCGCGGTCACCGGCGAGACGGTGTACGTCGACGGCGGGTTCAACATCCTGGGCGTCCCGACCCTTGAGTAGGGCCGGCGCGGATCGTGGCGCGCCGCCAGGCTCATCGCCATGCAGCTGGTCATGGTCGGTCTCGGCGGGTTCGCGGGCACGGTCGCGCGCTGGCTGATGGACGGGTGGATCAGCAACCGAAACCCGACCGCGTTCCCGCTCGGTACCCTGGTCGTCGACTCGTGACGGGGCGCAGGCGGCCCGGCCACGGCTCGGCTGCAGAGGGGTGGCCATGACGATCGCGAGCCCATGATCGACGGCGGCCTGGTGACGCTCGAACGGGTGCACGTTCTGGTCTACCGCTCCGGGCGCTGATCCGCCTGACGGGCGCCATCGGGACCGTCGGGCTCGACCGCTTCGCCGCGCTGCACACTACCAGCCCACGCTGCCCGGCTCGCCCTTGACCGGGCCGACGATCCGGCTCGTCATCCAGCCGCCGTAGAAGCCGCCCGGCTGGGGCGTCGCGCGCTCGCCGCCCACCCACGCCTCGTCAACCCGGCCGGCATAGAACGCGAAGCAGCCGGCGATCGCCTCGAAACCCGGGCTCGGCCGCCGGTAGCACCAGGCGACGTCGGCGACCCTCCGGTCTCTCGTGTCGAGCGACCAGTACGAGGCTCCGCCCTTCCACTCGCAGACGGACGTCGTTGCCGACGGGCGGAGCAGATCGACTCGCACGTCGTCGGGCGGCACATAGTAGACGGGCGCGCCGGCCGTCTCGAGCACCCGCAGCGCACGTGTCGTATCGGCGATCGTGGTCGAGCCGACGATGACGCGGATCCGGTCGGGCACGGGCTCGACCCGCGGTGGGCGCGGGTAGTCCCAGACCGACTCCTGACCGGGGCCCGGCACCACCGGCGTCACCCCCGGGGGAATCCGACCCGCGAACCGATGCGGCGCGCCGTCCATGCGTCACCCCACCCGGTGGAGCGCGCGGACGTCGTGCGGGTGGACGGCCTCCGCGCGACGGAACACCCACGCGGCCTGCGAGGGGACCCACCGGCGCAGGAGGCACAGCCGGCAGCCGATGCAGATTCCGGTCGCGGCGAGCCGCGTCTGAAGGACCGCCATCATGCCCCCGCGTGGCAGCCGTGGTTGTCGTATCAACCACCGCAGGATCACGGTTGGGGCCGGCGTCCACGCGGCGGCTCAGGTGTAGTAGTCGAAGTCGGCTTCCGACCGCGTCCAGCGTCGGACCACGAAGATGTTCGCCTGGTCGCCGTCCGGGTGCAGCTCCACGTAGTTGCGGCGGCCGTGCCACAGGAACCGGACATCGCTCAGCAGATCGTGAACCTGGTACGGGCGGACAGGATCCAGATCCAGCTCGTCCAGCGGCAGATCGACGAAACCTGCCTGCACGTGATGCGGATCGAGGTTCACGACCACGAGCACCTGGTTCGACCCGTCCGGGCTCGCCTTGCTGTACGCGATGAGCTCCGAGTTGCTGACCTCGTGGAAGCGGAGGTCGTGGTTCGTCCGGAACGCCGGGTTCTCGCGCCGGATCCGGTTGAGCCGGCCAAGCAGCCCTGAGAGGTTCCCCTCCGCGTCGAGATCCCAGCGCTTGACCTCGTACTTCTCGGAGTCGAGGTACTCCTCCTTGCCCGGGCCCAGCGGCTCGGCGACACACTGCTCGAACGCGGGCCCGTACAGCCCGTAGCTCGGACCCAGCGTTGCGGCGAGCACCGCCCGCGTCGCGAACCCGGCCCGGCCGCCGAACTGCAGGTACTCGGGCAGGATGTCCGGCGTGTTGGGCCACAGGTTGGGACCGAAGAACTCGCGGACCTCGGTCGTCGTCAGCTCGGTCAGGTACTCGGTCAGCTCCTCCTTCGTGTTGCGCCACGGGAAATAGTTGTACGACTGGGTGAACCCGAGCTTGGCCAGGCGGTACATGACCGCGGGTCGCGTGAACGCCTCGGCCAGGAAGATCGCGTCCGGGTACTCGGCCTTGATCTCGCCGATCAGCCACGCCCAGAAGTCGAACGGCTTGGTGTGCGGGTTGTCGACCCGGAAGATCCGGATCCCCTCCTCCGCCCAATACCGGACCACGCTCAGCAGCTCCACCCACAGCGCCTGCCAGGCATCGGTCTCGAAGTCGAACGGGTAGATGTCCTGGTACTTCTTCGGCGGGTTCTCCGCGTACTGGATGGTGCCGTCGGGGCGCATCCGGAACCACTCCGGATGCTCGGTCGCGTACGGGTGGTCGGGAGCGCACTGGAACGCGATGTCGAGCGCGAGCTCGATCCCTCGCGCCTCGGCGGCAGCGCGCAGCTGGCGCAGGTCCTCGAGGGTGCCGAGGTCCGGGTGGATCGCCTTGTGGCCACCCTCCGCGGACCCGATGGCCCACGGGCTGCCCGGATCGCCGCGCTTCGCAGTCGCACGGTTGTTGGGCCCCTTGCGGTTGACCCGGCCGATCGGGTGGATGGGCGGCAGGTAGAGCACGTCGAAGCCCATGGCCTCGACGTAGGCGAGTCGCGCCTCAACGTCCCGAAGCGTGCCGTGTCGGCCCCGCACCGCTGAGCAGGAGCGGGGGAACAGCTCGTACCAGGCGCCGAACCGCGCCTTCTCCCGGTCCACGGTCACGGACAGCTCCGGCTCGTGGACGGTCGCGAAGGGCCGCTCGCCGTGGCGCGTCATCAGGTCGGCCAGCTCCGGATCCAGGGCACCGGCGGCCCCCGCCGACCCGCCGGCGCGCAGCGCCTTCGCCGTCGCCCGCAGCGTCCGCGCATCTCGCGCCGCCCCGGCCCCGGAGGCCCGCGCGGCCGCCGTCTCGATCAGCCCGATCCCGATCAGCAGCTCCACCGACACGTCCTGCCGTGCGTCGAGGCGCTTGCCCAGGTCGCGCGCCCAGGAGTGGAACCGGTCGACCCAGGCCTTGATCGTGTACCGGTGGCGGCCGATGGCGTCCACGCGGAACTCGGCCCGGAACCGGTCGTAGCCCAGCGCCTCCATCGGCACCTCGGTCCACGCTTCCTCGTCGTCGTGCCGGTGGAGCAGCACCGCGCCGACCAGGTCGTGCCCGTCGGCGACGATCTCGGCCTCGACCACCACCGGATCGCCGACGATGCGCTTGATGGGAAACTGTCCGTCGTCGATCTTCGGCGTCAGGCCCGCGATCGCGACCCGGCTCCAGCCGTCCAAGCTGCTCACGATGGCGCCGCCTCCTTCCCTGCCACGATCACCGGCTCTCCATCAACGACGTGTACAGATCCAGCGTCTGCCGGGCGATCGCCGCCCAGCTGAAATGCTCCTCGGCACGCCGGCGGCCGGCCCGTCCCATCCGCTCCCGCAGCCCCTCGTCGAGCCCCACCCGGTTGACCCCGGCCGCCAGCCCCGACGAGAACGCCGCCGGATCGGTCGGATCGAACGTTCCCTCGCGGATCCGTGGATCGACCAGGAGCCCCGTCTCTTCCGGCACGACCACCTCCGGGATGCCGCCCACAGCGGACGCCACGACCGCGGTCTCGCAGGCCATCGCCTCGAGGTTGATGATCCCGAACGGCTCGTAGACCGAGGGGCAGCAGAACACCGCGGCGTGGG
>Ga0315540_10000575_pt1 | contig 20970 bp, 14 predicted proteins | sample SalMarSW160110MG_FD_203677 | JGI IMG/M metagenome (GOLD analysis project Ga0315540, IMG submission 203677) | Salt marsh sediment microbial communities from the Plum Island Ecosystem LTER, Massachusetts, United States - Salt Marsh Sediment SW1601-10 ...
GGCAAGCTGCCGCTTCGGTCGGTGACCCTGGTCAACACCACGGAAGCAGCGCGGAACGTGGCGGTGGAAGAAAGCGCCAGGCAGCAACTGGAGAAAGCCTCTGCCCCGACTCCAAAGCAATCAGAATCGAGCAAGACCGCAAGCGGCGCTGTGCTTGAATTCCACCCGACTGTTGGAACTCCGGCGGCGGCTTCTTCCCAGAGAACTTTCCAGGTGAAGGACAGCAAGAAGAAGCCGGTGCTGAAGAATATCCACGGAAGCGCTTATGGGGCAGCGGCTTCCGGTGTTGGACGGGCCAACGGTGAGGCCGGAGCCGTGGGCGCCGATTCACGCAGCGGCAAGTTCAACGTGTATGTGGAGGGCGAGCACACGCACGACAGCACCCCGGGCCCCCATTAAAATATGAGCAGAACAACATCTTTTGAGAACCGTGGTTCGAATCGCGGACGACTGCGTTACGGCGTCCTGTGCGCGGCCGCTGTGCTTTCCCTCGGCTGGACGCTGATCTTTTGCGGCAACGTTTTCGCCGCCGCTCCAGGCAATGTCCAATGCGACTCGGTCCCCAGCAAGATTCTGGACCACCCGGTCGATTACTGCATCGATCTGCCGGCTGGTTACGCATCTTCGTCGCGCCGTTACCCGGTGCTCTATTTCCTTCACGGCCTGTTTGGGAATGACCACCGCTGGATTGACCGCGGCGGCAAAGAAATCTTTGACCGCCTGACGGCCGACGGGACCATCGGGCCATTCATTGTGGTCCTGCCGAATGGCGGCGAGACCTTCTACATTAATTCAGAAGACGGCAAGGACCGTTACGAGGATTTCTTCGTTCAGGAACTGGTTCCGTTTATTGACCACCACTACAGGACAATTGCCACCAAAGAGGCGCGCGGGATCAGCGGGCTTTCGATGGGGGGCTACGGCGCCCTGCACCTGGCCATGCGCCATTCGGACCTGTTTGGGTCCGTGGCCGCCACCAGCGCTGTCCTCGTCCCCAAGTTGCCCGATCCTCTTCCCACCGAGGGCCGGGGGCGATTCTACTCGCGCATCCTGAGCCATGCGTTCGGTTCGCCGCCCAACCAGGCTTACTGGGAAGCAAACAACCCGCTGACTCTGGCCAAAGATCCGTCGAAGTTCCAGGGGCTGAAGATCTATTTCGATGTTGGAGAGCAGGACCGTTACGGGTTCGAGAAGGGAGCGGCTGTATTGGACGAAATCCTGAATAAGGAGAATTACGCGCACACCTACGCGCTGCGTCCGGGCGGCCATGGGTGGGAGTTCCTTGACCAATACATGCAATATTCCCTGAAGTTCCAGTGGCATTGGTTTGCAAAAGCTGTGCAGACATCAACTTCGTCCGCGGAGGCCAGTTCACATTGAAAGGACCTGTTCGATCCCTGCTGATTGCGGCCGCAGTGCTGAGCTTCGGCGTTCATTGCCTTGCGGCACAGGCCAATCCCCAGGCGAAAATCCTTCAGTATATCCGTGACCACCTGAAGGCCGGGCAGCCCGTCAGGGTGACGGAGCTATACAACACCGTCTTTACGACCCCGGAAGATCACGCGGCCCTGAATAAGCTGTACAAGGACTTCTTCAGAATTCCGATGTTTGTGGTTCAGTACCAGCAGCAATTTTCCGCTCCGCCGACTCTGAAGACCATTGCCGGGCAGTTTGCGCTGAAGACTCCGGAAGAAGCCGACACGTTGCTCCGCGTGATGGAAACCGACCCCCGCGTGCCGAAATTCATCACTCGCGACCCAAAGACGGGAGAAATCACCAAAGTCGATGTGGAGATGATCCGCAACGATACCCGCTTTGCCCGGGGCGCGGCACACGAGCTTGGCGGCTGGAAAGGGCGAACGGCGCCGGCCTTTGACCTGATGGGCGCCGGGGGCAAACACCTCAGTTCCGCGGGGCTCGATGGAAAGGTCGCCCTGCTGTACGTCTGGTTTACCGGGTGCCCGCCCTGCATGAAAGAGGCCCCGGAGCTTGCCCGGCTTCAGCACGAGTTTGGAGCGAGAGGATTTGAGGTGGTGGGCGCAAACGCTGACGACCTGCTGGGGCTCGAAATCAGTGACGAGGCCCGCCAGCAATATGCGGAGAAGGAGGGAATCACCTTTCCGATGGTCAGCTGGACCAAAGAAAGCAACCAGGCATACGGCGGCATTTCCATTTATCCCACTCTTTTTCTTATCGACAGGCAAGGCGCGATTGCAGGACACTGGGTAGGGTTTACCAGCCTGGTAACGCTTCGCGAAACCATTTCTAAAATCCTAGCTGAATCATCCGGAACACATTAATTCAACTTCGATGGGTCTTCATCAAGAAACACTAAACCCATGAATGAAGGAGGAGGCATCGATGAAGTACCTTACACGGACCGGTTTCAGCCTCGCTGCTATCGCGTTGATCAGCCTGGGAACAAGCCTGCTGCTGGCGCAGGGCGGCAGCCGGGGAGAAGCCAGCGCCACCATTGGTTCTGCTCACGTTTCCATTGAATACGGCCGCCCCATGCTCAACGGGCGAGATCCCATGGGCCTGCTCAAACCCGGCCAGGTATGGCGTCTGGGGGCCAGCGCGCCGACCACCATCAGCACCGATCAGGACCTGATGTTCGGAAACACACGGGTCCCGAAAGGGAAGCATATCCTGCTGGCCCAGTTGACCGAGCCCGGAAAGTGGGTCCTGCTGGCATCAGCCAAGGCCTGGGACGCCTACGATTCCAGCGCAAAGATCGCCGAAACGCCCATGAAGCTGGAAAAAGGCCAGGACTCGGTGGAACAGATGACTATCAAGCTTTCCAGCCACGGAAACCAGGGCGATCTTGAAGTTGCCTGGGGAACGTCGCGGCTGGCAGCAACCTTCAGCGTGGCTGAATAGTCGTAGAAGCGGATCCATCATTTTCTGACCGCGGACGCAGATGCAGGTTGAAGTGTATCCTGCCGCAGATCCAAAGGAGACCCGACCCGATGCCCAATGCCATCAATGTTCTGGGGCTGTTTGCGCACCCCGATGATGCTGAATTCCTTTGCGCCGGAACGCTGGCCCATCTTGCCCAGCGCGGCGCCAGCATCCACATGGCAACTCTGACGGCGGGAGACTGCGGGAGCACCAATCTGCCTGCCGCCAAAATTTCGGCCGTGCGCCGGAAGGAGGCGTCACGATCCGCTGCCCTGATCGGCGCCCGTTACCATTGCCTGATGAGCAAGGACCTTCTGGTTTTTTATGACCGCCCCCATCTCAGCAAGGTCATGGAACTGGTGCGGCAGACACGCCCCTCGCTGGTGTTGACGCATTCGCCGGTTGACTACATGATCGATCACGAAACGGTGAGCCACCTGTGCCAGAGCGCCTGCTTCGGCGCCATGGCTCCCAACTTCAGTACGGGCAGCCACCGGCCGGCACCGCCGCTCGACGGGGTCCCCCACCTCTATTACACCGATGCTTTTGGCAAACGTGACATTCTGGGAAACAAAATCGAGTCCCGGCTGTCCGTCAACATCGGCGCTACCCTCAAGCAGAAAGAGGAAATGCTGGCCTGCCACCAGAGCCAGCAGGCCTGGCTGAAATCACAGCAGGAAATTCCCGGAACCATCGTGACCATGCGGAACATGGCGAAGGAAGCGGGAAAGCGCGCCGGGGTTCGATGGGCGGAGGGGTTCCGCCAGCATCTTGGCCAGGGATTTCCGGCCACCAACCTGCTGAAGGAACTGCTGGGGCCCTTGGTCCGCTGAGCTGGCCTGCACCGGATGCTGGCAAGCTTGTCCGGCCTGAGCATTTTCCCAGCCGAGGAAGATAGCCTGCGGGAAGTTGTACGGGTAAAGGAAAGGGAAGCTACGTGTGGAATCCGGCTTTTCGATGCCTCCCGGAAAGGACGGTATAATAAGATTTTGGTGTGGGGATTCCAAAACCATTGGGGAGTAAAGACCGATCTCTTGGATAAGGATTTGCAGCCGGCACTCTTACTCACCCCCTTGCGCGGACACGGCCTTCCGGCGCCGAGAAACCCCTTCGTGCGCCCCTTTCACTCTTAAGAACCTCTGCCCGATCGCGATGCTGATCGCCCTCGCCTGGATGGGCTGCGCGATTCCCGCGCGTGCCGTGCCGCCTGATTGGGGGAAGACAGTCACTCGCATTGAACTCAAAACCGACGCTCAGCTGTATCTTTACCAATTCAAGGAGCAGATCGTCCAACAGAAGGGCGAGCCTCTGGATGCCACGAAAGTCAATGAAAGCCTGAAGAATCTTTATGCGACGGGCCGGTTTGCCAGCCTTCGGGCCGAGGCCGAGCCGGAAACCGGGGGCGTAGTCCTGACCTTTGCGGGTAAGGCCCGTTTTTTTATCGGGGTCGTACAGGTCACGGGAACGCCCAAGCCGCTCGACTCCAACACACTAGCGGCGGCGGCCCGGCTGCCCCTGGGACGTCCTTTGCACCCGGATGACCTCACGACGGCAAAGCAGAACATCCAGAACGTCCTCCACGATAACGCCTTTTATCAGGCAAAGATTCAGAGCAGCGTTGTGCGCAATCCGGCCACCCAGGAAGCCAATATCCTGGTGACGATTACGCCAGGCCGTCAGGCGCACTTGAGAGGAGTAACCTACAACGGCCATCCCGCCTATTCTCCCAAGCGCCTGCGGTCTGTGACGAACTGGCGCCCGGGCGAACAGCTGACTTCATCCGAAATCGAGAAGGGCCTCTACAAGATCCACAATTTTTACCTGAAACGTGGCTACCTCCAGGCCAGCACGACCATTCAGAAGCGGGTCTTCCATCCCAAAACGAATACGGAAGATCTCATTGTCGAGTGCGAGGCGGGTCCGGTGATCGAGGTTCACGTGCGGGGAGCCGGCATATCCCGCCGGAAGCTGAGGGATATTCTTCCTTTATACCAGGACGGCGTGGTGGACCAGCCCTCCCTCGAAAGGGGCAGCGAAGCGCTGACGAATTTTTACCAGCAGAAAGGCTACTTGCGGGCACAGGTCAAAGTGGAGCCAGTCGAGCACATTAAGGCCGATCACATGCGGGTGATTTACGGAGTGGAGCTGGGCCCGAAAGGCAGCTTTGCAGGATACAAGTTCGCGGGGAACGACCATATTTCCGATACGATTCTCTCTCCGGTCATGACCATCCGCACGGCCCAATTCCCCTTCCAGACAGCCGCATACAGCAACAAAATGCTGGCGAACGATATCGATTCCCTGAAGGGGGTTTACCAGGCGCGGGGTTTTCTGGATGCCAAAATCACCCCCCATTTCAATTACTACTATCAGGACCTGCCTCAACACCTGTTCGTCACTGTTGAAATCCAGGAGGGTGAGCGAACGATGGTGGGCAAAGTTGATCTCCGGGGGGTAACCGACGAGCAGGAGAAAGTGCTGAGCTCGCGCCTGGCCAATCAGGCGGGCCAGTTCTATTCACCCGAAAACGAACAGAAAGACCGCGACACGATCCTTCGCTACTTCACCAACCGGGGTTATTCTCACGCCCGAGTCATTGCCAGCAGTTCGCCGGCAGGCCAGGACCATCTGATGAATGTGATGTACCAGGTGACCCCCGGAAACAAGGAAATGATCGAGCGCGTGCTGCTGCTGGGCAACGAGCACACTCGCGATGGAGTCGTGAGGCGCGAACTCACCTTCAGCCGCAACCAGCCGGTGAACGAAAGCGCCCTTTTGGAGTCTCAGCGCAAGCTTTACGACCTGGGGCTTTTCAATCAGGTCCAGGTTGCCCCGCAAAACCCGCAGACCCGGGAATCCACCAAGTCCGTGCTGGTCAGTATGGAGGAGGCGCCCCGCTGGACGGTTGGATACGGAGGTGGTATTGAGGTTCAGAGGCTGGGCAGTAACCAACCGCAAGGGCAGTTGAAAGCCAGTCCCCGCGTTTCTCTGGAGGTCTCCCGCATCGGGGTGGGAGGACGCAACCAGACGTTGAGCCTTCGCGGCAGGCTCTCGACCCTCGACAAGGGGGGTGATATCAGCTACTACGTCCCCAAATTTCCCGAACGCCGGGACATCAGCGTGCGGTTGAATGCGAACATCGACTCCAGCCGCAACGTTCTGACCTTTACAGCCAGGCGCAAGGAAGCCTCGATCGTTGTGGAAAAGCGCTGGAGCCAGACCACGTTTCTTTCGGCACGATACTCTTTCCGCAATGTTCAGGCACTCGACCTGTCCAACCGAATTTCAGCCAATCAGATTCCCCTGGCCAGTCGCGCGGCAAAAATCGGCATGTTTGCCGTGAGCTATGTGAACGATCACCGCGACAGCCCGATCGATCCCACGCGCGGTTCGTATTCCGTGGCCGACGCCGGTGTTTCCTGGTCCGGCCTGGGCTCGGAAGCAAACTTCCTGCGTTTCTCAGCCCAGAATGCAACGTATTACCGGCTGACTCCATTTCTGGTCTTCGCGCGCAACACCCGCCTGTCCATCGAGTCCCCTTACGGCCAGCTCCGGAGTGTGATCGTCACCCAGCCTGACGGCACCCAGCAGACCGTTCTGACCCATGAAATTCCTCTGCCGGAGCGGTTCTTCATGGGTGGCAGCGACTCACTCCGGGCTTTCTCCATTAACCAGGCCGGGCCGCGCGATCCCGAAACCGGGTTCCCGATTGGCGGCAATGCCCTCTTTCTGAATTCGCTGGAGCTGCGTTTTGCTTTTGCGCAGGACCGCCTCGGTGTGGTCCTTTTTCACGACATGGGAAATGTGTATTCCACCATCCGCAAAATGCGTCTGCTGAAATTTTCGCAGAATTCTCCCACCGATTTTGACTACACGGTCCATGCGGTGGGCATAGGATTTCTTTATAAGACGCCGGTTGGCCCGCTGCGGTTTGACGTGGGCTATGCCCTGAACCCACCCCGCTACCAGGTGGCCGGCCAGAATGGTCTGGAGGTGCTCCGATTGCCACGGATACAGTATTTTATCAGCATCGGCCAAAGCTTCTGATCGCGTGGTGTCTGCTGCTTGCGGCAGCCACTGCCCTTGCGCGACCCGCACGGGCTGATACGTTGAACAGCGTTGTAGCATCCGTTGGAGACCAGGCCATCACGGACCACGACGTGATGAACGAGTATCATTTCGAACGTTTCCTTGAAGGCCAATCTCCGACGGGCGCGCCCGACCACAAAGAAAAGCAGGCCGTTCTTAACAGGCTCATCAGCCAGACGCTCCTCGCTCAACAGATTCAAAGGCGAGCAATACCGTCCAGAAACGGAGAGAAGAATGCCGAGGATACCCTGAAGAGCGTCCGGGAAAAATTCTCCAATCAGCAGGCCTACAGCGCGGCCATCCAATCACTCGGCATGACGGAGCCACAGGTTCTGAAACGGTTGGCGCTTTATGAACGCACGCTGCAAATGATAAACGACCGGCTGCGGCCGGCTGCAATCCCCGATCCGAACCAGGTGGAAGATTATTACAAGCAGACCTTTATTCCGGAATACGCAAAGGAACATACGGGGCCTCCGCCTCCGTTGGACAAAATCAGGGATCAGATCCGTGAAATTCTTGTGCAGAAGAAAATGAATGACCTGCTGGACAACTGGCTCGACCGGTTGAAATCGGCTCACCGGGTGACCATTCAATCGGACTGACACGAGAAGAGGTCCTGAAGAGTGAATTTGAAAAGTCTGAAATTGCCGAAGCTGGTCCATGGGCTGATCTATGCGGCCGGGGTGCTTCTTGCCCTCTGCGCCCTGGTCATCGGCCTGGCCAGCACCGCCTGGTTCCGAAGCATTCTCCAACACCGGATTGAGTCCAATCTGGCAGAGGTAAGCGGTGGAAAAGTTGTCATAACAGGGATGGTCGTTCATCCCCTCGACCTCCGTGTTGATGCCCGCCGGCTGGTCATTCACGGACGTGAGAAGGACGCAGGGCAACCGCTTTTCTCAGCCCGCGACGTCACGGCCAGCGTCAGCCCGGAATCCCTGTTACGGTTTCAACTTCTGCTCCGTTCCCTCCAGTGGCAGCAGGCTGAACTTTACGTCCGGACCTCCCCCGACGGATCAACCAACCTTCCAGGCGCCGCCGTCGCACCCGGCAGCGGACAGGGCCTGTCAGATCTGCTGAATCTGGGGATCGAACGCCTGACGCTGAGCCACACTTCTCTGCATTGGAACGATCAGCGCATCCCCCTCCAGATGGCTGGACGGAACGTCGCGATCCAACTGCACATCACCCAGGACCACCATTATCAGGGCGCAATCGCATCGTCCGACGCCGTCTTTGGCTGGAAAAACAGGACACTACCCCATCTCTCGTTCGCCACTACTTTCAAGCTTTACGGTGATCAGGTGCAGGTTTCCGGTTTAAGCTGGCAGATTGAAAACCTCGGAGGACATCTTGCCGGCGCTCTCCGTTGGACGCCGCAGCTTGCCGGAAATTTTGAATTCCGCACCAATGGCGGCCTTCAGAAACTTGCCCGAGCCCTCAAAATCACCCCGGTTGAAAGCGGTTATCTTTATGTGGATGGAAAAGGAACCTATGGCGCCAAGGGCTTTTCATCCCAGGGCCGCATTCGAGTGCGTGATCTGAAGCTGAAGACTTCAGGAGTCAAGCCCGGCAGCCTGGACCTGACCACAAACTACGAATTTGCCCGGGGCCGGTTGCGGATTCCGAATTTCACCCTGACAGGGCTGCAAGCAAGAGCGCAAGGCGATGCCACCTTGTCCCTGGCAACGCGCCCCCCGCAGGCCGTTCTGCACAGTCAGATCAAACACCTGGACCTCAGCGCCTTGATGCAGGCGATTCCAGGCGTTGCGCGCGCCATCGGGATTCTGCATCCCCAGGCCCTGATGAGCGGCGTCCTGAACGCAACCTGGCAGCAGAATTCACGATTGGAAAGCCAGTTTGACCTTCAATTTGATCCGCCGGAAGCCCCGGCGCAGCCGGGAGTTCCCCTGACCGGCCACGCGCGAGGGTCGCTGGACCTGGGACGCCAGGTTCTGCTCACGCTGAATGACGCTGAAATCGCTACTCCTCATTCCACCGTGGCAGCACGGGGGGCCTTTGGCGACACACGGTCTTCCATGACCGTCAAATTTGTGACTTCAGATTTCGAAGAATGGCGTCCTGTGGCTGAAGTCCTGATCGAAACCCGGAACTCCATGCCGGTGACGCTGCACAGCCAGGCGGTCTTTGCGGGCAATATATCAGGAACCTTTTCAAACCCCGAAATCGAAGGGCAGATCACCGCCGGGAAGTTCAACTACGGCGGATGGCTCTGGGACAGCTTCCAGGCGGGCATTATGATTTCTCCGCAGGCGGTCAGAGTCCAGTCCGGGAGGTTGAAGCTGGGCAAGAGTTTGCTGACTCTGAACGCCGACATCGGCCTCACCGGATGGAAGCTCGAACCCCACAGCACGGTCCGGCTGCACGTGACAGCGCAGGAAACTCCGGTAGCAGGTTTGCGCGCAGCCTTGAACATGAAACTTTCCATGAAGGGCCTCATCACGGGCCAGGTCCAGGCTGAGGGCACGGTTGAAAGCCTCTCGGGCCGCGGGCAGATTTCTATTCAAGAAGGTGAGTTCGCCGGAGTTCCGTTCGATTCCCTCTCGGCAGACATTCTGGCCACAAAATCCAACTGGACGATCCGTGACTTCAAGCTGGTGGAAGGCCAGGGACACGCAAGCGGAAGCATGCAGGTGAACCCCGTCGAGCGCACGTTTTCCGCCAATGTGCAGGGCCGGGACTTTCCGCTGAGTCACATCCACATCCTCAACCCTCAAAAGCCAGAAACTAGGGACAAGCCTCAAGTCTCCGGCCTCGTCAGCTTCGACCTGAAGGGTGGAGGAACGTTTGATAAGGCGCAACTGCACTCAAGCATCGACGTTACCGAACTCGCATGGAAAGGACAATCGCTCGGAAGCATCGGCGGCGAGGCCGACTGGCAAGGGCGGCAGATCAGCTTCCAGGTCAAAGGAGGCGGAGGACAGGCGGGCCATTTTCAATTGGCCGGAAATCTGGGAACACATGACAACTGGCCCTTGCATCTCTCCGGCCAGTACTCCGGCTGGCGACTGGACCCCTGGGTCGAACAATTTTCCGGACACACCATGGCAGCCGAGGTTTCCGCCAGCGGCTCCTTTTCAGTGGATGGCCCGGTCAAGGATAAAAGCAAGCTGGCCGGAAGCAGCCAGATCCAGCAATTGCAAATCAACTTCCCTTCCCTGAAGCTTTCAAACAAAGGGCCTGTGGAGGTCAGTTACGCCGACAGTGATCTAAAACTCAAACAGTTTCGGCTGCAAGGGCCGTCTACCAACTTTGAAGTGGGTGGCTCCATCCACTTGGGGCAACCGCCTACGCTTGACATCTCCGCCAAAGGGCAGGCTGCCGCGACATTGCTCAGCCTGGTGGCGAGTGGTGTTCAGGCTACGGGAGAATCAGACCTGCAGGTGCGTATGCGGGGCTCGTTGGCCGAACCTCAATTGAGCGGCCAAATTCAGGTTAAGGATTTGGGGCTTGGGTACACAGATCTCCCCTTCCGCCTGAACGCACTGAATGGAACCATCAAGCTGGAGGGGGAGCGGGCCGTCATCTCTTCGATGAGAGGGACGATTGGCGGAGGCGAAGTCAATCTTACGGGCTTTCTGGTGCTGCAGGATACACCCCGATATCAGGTCCGGGCCGATCTCTCCCAGGTCCGTGTGCGTTATCCAACCGATTTCACATCCGTCCTGGAGGGCAGGCTGACTCTGGCCGGAACCACAGCGCAAGGCCAGCTCACCGGGAATATCACGGTCCGTAACCTCTTCGCGAATGAGAGTCTCAACCTGGCGGATATCTTCTCCGGGCCCAGTCTGTTTGGTGGGCCGTCCGTGTCGCGCCCCTCCAGTTTTGCTTCAGGCATCAGCCTCAACGTGGGTCTGGCTTCCGCCCGCCCTGTCCGCATTGAAACTCATGACCTTCGCCTGGTTTCCGATATCGATCTGCACTTGCAGGGAACCCTGGCCAATCCGGTAGCCGTGGGCAACATCTACCTGCGGAGCGGAGACGCCATCTTTCGCGGTAACCGTTACACGCTGACCCGCGGCGACATCTCCATGACCAACCCGTTCCGGATGGAACCCATCCTCGATCTGCAGGTCCACACGCGCATCGACAAGTACGACCTGACGCTTGAAGTCTCCGGGCCGACGGACCAGATTCGATTCTCTTACCGGTCCGATCCACCTCTGCCCACTATGGATATCCTCTCGCTGCTGGCGTTCGGGTACTCCAGGCGCCTCCAGGAGTTTGCTCCCGAAGCCAAGAACCCTTTCTCCTCAGCCAGCGCAAGCGCCTTGCTTTCCCAGGCCCTCTCGAGCCCGGTGACCGGAAGAATCCAGCGCCTGTTTGGAGTCAGCCGCATCAAGTTCTCACCCTCCAGTACCGAACTCGGCACGCTGGGAGGCCCGGTGCTCACCGTTGAGCAGCAACTCTCCCCGGCCCTGACCCTGACCTACGAAACCAGCACCGCCAACTCTCAATACCGTGTGATCGAGTTTGAGTACACCGTCAACCCGCGTATGTCGGTGCGGGGCTTCCGCGATCAGAACGGCATTTTTGGCCTGGAATTGAAGTTCCGTAAGCGGTTCAAGTAACACATCTCGCGAATTTACAACTGCCGGCCTTGACCCGGACTCAACAAGAAACCGAAATCCTTGATTTTCAGGACGATCCAGCCGGATGGTCGCGGCTCGATTGCCCGAGCGCCAGCGCTGCAGTGGGGAACCAAACCTCCAGCCAGCAGGCACTCGCCGCTCACGGCACCGCACCCCACTCTTTCGCAGTAGCCTCCGGCTGAACCCCTTCCGGCAGAGTCAGTCTCCCTTGCTTCAATGCGTAAGGCTTCGATACCACGTTACGGCGCTGTCTGCGGCCCGCTCCCAGCAAAACGCAAGGATCGAGATGCAAGGGGAAAACACGCTTGATAACCATACCTTGTGCATATTAATTAACTATAGTTAACTGTTCTAAGCTAATTCTAGTATAATGCTGCCTCTATGTTTCTTTTCAAAGGAGAACTCATGGCTTGCCGGCGTGCCTGTCTGTATCTCGTTCCTGCCCTCGTGGCCTTGCTGTATTCGGCATCAGTGTGCGCCCAGCTAAAACCCGTCTCCGCCGTTCAACAGCGGTCCGCCGGTGGTCCCACGGGCTTGTTGGAGGGAAGGGTGACAGACACCAGCGGCGCGGCTATCGCCCGGGCCAGGGTGACCGCCCGGAATCGATTCACAGGCTTTCACCGGTCGCTGCAAACCGCTCAGAATGGCCACTTTTCTTTCCCTGCTCTCGTGGCCGGGACCTATATTGTGGAGGTCACAGCTTCCGGTTTCCGCACGCAGGAACGGCAGATTTCTATGCTCCCTGGCAAGACCGGGAAATTGAACATGGTTCTCGCTGTCCGATCGATACACCAAAGCATAACGGTGGCGGCGGGATCTGCCGACGCAGGGTCCTTGAATGTTAACGAGACGCATTTGAGCGGCGGACTCATTCAGAAACTGCCCAGCGAAAGCACCAATGCGGCGTTGAGTTCTATCTTGACCCTTGCAACCCCGGGCGTTGCAGCAGACGCCAACGGAGTGTTCCACCCTTTGGGAGAACACGCCGAGACATCCTTTAGCGTGGACGGCCAGCCCATCTCCGACCAGCAGAGCCGCATCTTCTCCAATCAGATCTCACTTGACACTATCCAGGGCATGACCACTCTTCAGGGGGCGCCTCCTGCCGAGTTTGGTGACAAAACAAGTCTGATTGTGGAGGCCACAACGCGTTCGGGATTGAACACCGGCAAGTTCCACGGAGGTCTCACGGTGGGCTACGGCTCGTTTGCCACCCCGACCGGCAGCGCGAACCTGGGTTTCGGAAACCAGAGGTTTGGCAACTTCCTGGCTCTGGATGGGATTAACAGCAATCGCTTTCTCGATACGCCGGAGTTTCATCCTCTGCATGCGAGGGGCAACGCCGGAAATCTGTTTGACCGGATGGACTGGCGCCCCAGCGAGGTTACGACACTTCACCTGAACCTGACGACGGCGCATTCCTGGTTTCAGATTCCCGACACGTACGATCAGCAGGGGGCAGGGCAGGACCAGCGCCAGCAAATGGCAAGCTACAATGCGGCACTCGCATACTCCCACGTATTCACTCCGGAGCTGTTGTTGACGGGAAACGCCTGGCTGCGCCAGGACCGCGTTAACTATTTTCCTTCTGCCAACCTCCTGTCTGACCAGCCCGCAACACTCTCACAGACCCGGCAATTGACCAGTACCGGCGCTAAGGCCGACCTCACTTATGCACATGGCCGCCACACGCTCAAGGACGGCATCCAGTTCCAGGTCTGGCCTCTCTCCGAGACCTTTAGCACAGGCCTTACGGATCCGGCACTCAATTCCCCTTGTGTAGATTTGCAAGGCATTGCGGTTCCTGATGTCTCGCTGAACCAACCTGACCAGTGTGCAGCAGGCGGCTATGCAGCCAACCCGGCGTTCCAACCCGCGTTGCTGGCTTATGATTTGACGCGCAGCGGGTCGCTGTTCGAATTCCGTGGAGCGACAACGATTCTGGAAGGAAGCGCTTACGCCGAGGATAGCATTCGCCTGAATCGACTCAGTGTGAACCTCGGGCTACGATACGACAACTACGACGGAATCGGCAAAGGCGCAGGTATGCAGCCGCGCCTCGGATTCGCCTATCATGTTCCCTCAACGGCTACCGTCTTTCACATATCGTATGCGCGGATATTCCTGACCCCTTATAACGAAAATCTGATCCTGTCGAGTTCGACGGGGCCCGGCGGACTTGCCAGCGGATCCCTGGGTTCCGCTCGGGTCACACCACTTACCCCCGCCCGGCGTAATCAATTCAATGTTGGCATCGAGCAGACGCTAGGCAGCAAAGTGAACTTAGAGGGAGAATATTTTTGGAAGCTCACCCGCGGCGCGTACGATTTCAACACCATTCTCAATACACCGCTCAACTTTCCTATCCAGTTCCGAAAATCCAAAATTGACGGTGCCATGGTGCGGGTCACCCTCCATCCCATGCACGGGTTCAGCGCGTTTGCCGTCCTGGGGCATGTCCGCTCTCGTCTCTTCAGTCCGGAAGTGGGCGGGATCAATTTCGGATCGGGCTATGATCCTGTTGCCCGCCCCGATCACGATCAAGGATTTGAGGAGACCACCAATCTTCAGTACCAATTTTCCAACTCTGCGCTCAAAGGCTTGTGGCTGGGCTTGACCTGGCGGTTCGACGGCGGGTTGGTGGTACCCAGCGTCCCGGGCTATGCGACGGCGCTGACTCTTTCCGGAGACGAGCAGCACGCGATGGGCCTGTATTGCGGCTCAACCTTCGCAAGTGTGGACAACCCGTTGCGCAGTTGTAACTCGCCGTATTATGGCGCCACGCTGGTTCACGTTGTTTCTCCCGAAACCTACAACGCAGATACAAATCCCACCCGAATCGCGCCACATAGTCTCTTTGACGTTGCACTGGGGTCAGACAGTCTTTGGAAAAAAGAACACTATTCGGTGGGCGCCAAATTAACCATGGTGAACCTTACCGACAAGGTTGCTCTCTATAATTTTCTATCAAGTTTTTCGGGCACCCACTTTATTGAGCCGCGCACTCTAAGGGTGGAGGTCACATTCCATTTCTGAGGACTCCCCTCTTCCGATGAACGGCGCATCAGGTTGAAGGCGAGTTGGGTCGCGTGTGACCCTTCCCGAGTAAACCGCTGAGCGGTCCCGGCCCAGTGGCACTGGACAAGCGACGAGGGTGGGTATAGAAACAGTTGAGAGGAGAGTGACCGTGGGCTTGCCCGAAGGAGCAGCGGATCAAATGCCGGCGGAAATCAGCAGTCCGCCTGCGGCGCCCGGGGCGATGACCCGCCACATCCGTCGATTACAGATCATCACCCTGGTCTGGATGTCCGCTGAGTGCCTGATTGCGCTGGCGGCGGCATGGCGCGCCCAGAGTCCCGTGCTGCTGGCGTTTGGCGCTGACAGTTTTGTGGAACTGATGTCGGCGCTCGTGGTGCTTCTTCAGTTTGTTCCAGGTTTCACCCTCAGCGAAGCCCGGGCCTCCCGGCTGGCCGGAATTCTGCTCTTCGTGCTGGCAGGCGTTGTCACCCTCGCATCTGTGCTTGCACTCTGGCATGAAGCAGAGCCGGAAACAAGCTGGCTGGGCATCAGCATTACAGCGGCCGCCCTCATCGTAATGCCCGTGCTCAGCCGTGCAAAGCGGAAGGCCGGGAAAGCGACCGGAAACCTTGCCCTGAGCGCGGACGCCGTACAATCCGCGACCTGCGCCTACCTGGCCGGCCTCACTCTGGCGGGGCTGGCCTTGAATGCGATGTTTCACATCCGATGGATTGACCCGGTGGCCGCCCTGGTGGCCGTTCCAATGATCTGCATGGAAGGAAGGAAAGCCCTGCAAGGCGAGCCGTGCTGCTGCCATGGGTGAACCTGCACAGAAGGGCCCCTCAGATCGTCTGAAAAGCTGGATCACCTTAAAACTTGATGCCCAGGCCCGTGCTCAGGATGAGGACGTTGCCCTGCGTTCCCGCCACTGGCCGGCTGAGAAACTGGTCGTTCAAACTGATGTTGAAGGAGAATCGTTGGGAAATCGGAGCATCCAGTGCAGTCACGGAGTTAAACCTGTAGTCTCCGGCTGAAGTCAAGCCGGGATAAACTTCAAATCCGTGGCTGATGGTCAAATGCTTCAAGACGGTTAAAGCAAACCTTTCCCCCGCCAGCGCTTCCATTTCACTCCGAAGTTCCCCGGTGTCAAAACGGGTCCTGACGTAGGTCAGCCCGCCCTGGATGCTGAAGGTAAAATTGGAACGCCGGACAATGTCCCGTCCCATGCCGCCACCATAGGTCTGGCGCAATCTTAATTCCTGGGGCTGAATGTGGTCCCACTGTCCCTGGGCGAAAAGGTAGTTGCGCGCACTACCGCCGATAAAAAAGTCCTGTCGCAGGACCGAAGTCAGCGTGTTGGCCCTGGTGGTCACCCCCGACTGGGTAACCGTGGCAAAGGCCATGTTAAAACCAAAATGAGTGGCGCGGAGAGGCGGCAAGCCCGCCAGCGTCGGCTCGATCCGGCTGCTGGCAAAATTGATTGAAAGCGATCGGGATGTCTGGCTGGACTGCTGAAGGACGTATCCCAGTGCGCCCTCTCCCTTCCAATCCTGCCAGGGCTGTCGGGAACCCGAAGGGTTCTCTTTCATAAAGACATCGAAGGGGTAGACGGCCAGCACGTCGCCCGCAGGCAGGATCGTAGTCCCGGTATCCGACTGCAGCTGCCAGGCGCCGGCCTCGTTCACAGAAAAAATTCCGTCCGACCTCTTCCCGCTCTTGAGAACAACAACCACAGTCGACCCGGAAGTAAAATCTGCAATCTTGTCGGTGGGGATTGTCAGCGCACCCATGCTATTGGTTTTGAAAACGATTTTGCCCCCCACCAGGCGCTGGAAATCACCGGTCAGAACGTTCCCGTCCTTCAAGTGCAGCGTTGCCGCCCGCGAAAGAGGCGCGATGCCTAAAACCAGCAAGATCAGCGCAAGTCCAGTGCGTACCATTCATCAACCTCCCGTCACAATATTCTGCTGGCTCGGCTATAACGCCCCCAGATTTTTAAGATAACAGCAATGTCATCGCTGCGGGAAGTCCGCAAGGGAAAAGTCAGTTTCAAGGGTCCGCCGTTCCTGAGCGGGCATTGAACAAACGCGCGGGCAATCCTGCGGGCTGTCCGCCACGGGGAGTGGAACACTCTACTCCCCGAGCGGACACAGGCAAGCCTTATTTTGAGGGTGGCTTGGCAGTGGCCGATGGCGCTCCCACCGTGACCAGCTTGGCAGAATGGCACAACTGTTCGATGGCCATCTCGATGTTCTTGGCCGGTTCACTCGCCAGGGGATGATGCTGTCCATAGCTTCCTTCTGCCCAGGCGGAACCAGGCTTTATTGGTCGCTCATCACTCGCTTGTGAAGAAGGTCGAATTGCAGAAATGGTGGATGTTGAGGAAGACGAAAAGAGATTTGGTCGCCTCGCCCAGGAAGCGAAGTCCCGGCCTTGCAGCACGTCCGGCTTTCAGAAGTTGCGCCAGTTGCCGCGGAGTTCTGCGGGGACGGGCGTAACACTGCCGCTGGCGGAATTGTCGCCGATGCCCACCGTCACCGCAACGGGGTCGGACCATCGACTCACGTCAACATGCTTGCCGTAGGCAGAAATTTCAAATTGATTCGGGCCAGACGATACGATCTGAATCTTGATAGTGGCACTGTTGATGACGCCCTGGAACAAAAAGGTGCCGCCATTGACTCCATTCTGAAAAGTCTTGAACGAACCCGCCGGTATGACGATCGAGAAGTCCCCAATCTGAAGGCCAACCGGCTGAGCCTGGGGATTGACCACAAGTCCGGCGTCAAGGCTGAGCGTGGCGTGCAGGTCAAACCCGGGTGGCGGACTTGTAAAAACCTGCAGGTCAGCCGTAAGGCCACCCGTCGGGGGTGCACTGCCGCAGGCTTTTGGCGGATACGCTGCAACGGAGTGTGATTGCGACGCGATCCCTGTAGAGGTCAATGAGGCAAAGGTAACCGGCAAGGCGCCACTCAAAGTGAAAGTCGAAATCCCGCCAAATCCTCCCGTCACGGCCGTGTCAGCAGCATACAGGAACAAGCCATCCTCGCTGACCGAAAGCCCGCCGGGATAAAAAGCGCCCGATCCGGCGCCTGCAGAAGTCCCAGGGACAGTAGGGCTGCCGTCTGGGTTTACGGTGAAGGCTGTTACGGTGTTGCTGCCCTGGTTGCTTGAGAAAAGCGTACTGTCGTCCGCACTGAGGGCCACAACCTGATTGCTTGAAATCCCCGTTGCAAAGGGCGAATTCGTCACGGCTGATAGCTGCCCGTCGGAAGCGATGTTGAAGGCGTAAATGTTCTCTGAGCTTCCTCCCGCAAAAAGCAGGTCGCCGGCGCAATTAATGTCCACGCTGGTGGCAGCCCCGGAACTGAGCGTGAAGGGAGAGTTGGCAACTGCCTGAAGAGAGCCGTCCGACTGAATGGCAAATACCGCGATCTGGCTGCTCTGAGAAAGCGCGGCGACGAGAAATTTGCCGTCCGGGCTCACCTTCATGCCATATACCGCCCCGCCCGCAGCAACAGGGATGCCCACCATCGTCAGCGCACCCGCCAAGTCAATGCTGAAGATCGTGATCTGTCCGCCAAAACCCGTGCTGCCCGCGTAAAGAAACTGGCCATCCGGCGTGGCCGCGAGCGAAATACCCGAATAGTTCGTATCGTCAAAGGCATTTGTGGAAAACGGAGACCCGGATACGGCTGTCAGCACGCCGGTTCCGGGATCAATGCTGAAGGCGCTGACGTCGTTGCTGCCGGCATTCGAAGCATAAAGGAAGTTGTTGACCACGACAATGCGATTGGCGGAATAGAGGCCTGAGCCGTGACCGGCGCCACCGCTTGCGAAAGGCGAGCCGGCTATTCCACTCAAGGCTCCATTAGTGTCCACAGAAAAAGCCGAGATGAAATTTGCAGTTGTTTGGTCATTGTTCGTGTAGACAAAGTTCTGGGCTGCCAGTAGGGCTGGAAAGAACCCCAGCAGGATAAAGCACCAGACAGACCATCTCATATACTTCAGCATTAGCGTGTCCCCCTCTTGCATTCGCGCCAACGGCTGCTCTTTTTCTACAGTATTGCCGATAGGATTACCCAACACGTCGCCAAAATCAAGCGATTAATAGTACGAGTGAAGGGAGATGATGCACGCCGGCGGCTCCGGTGTTGCAGGTCTCTATCGTGAGAATGGCGGGAGGTCCGGCTTCGCGGAAATTTCCAAGCCAGAAGCAATAAGGAGGGTTCAGGATGGATGGACAAATGAGCGTGCGGAATTTCCTTCGGAACCCGTGGTAGCCGGCACGAGGCTGAGAAGCCATCCCGGCCCGTCTGGCTACCGCAGGCGGAACCCCGCAACGGGTCCCGCCCAGGGTATCGTGTTTGAACCTTACTCAAAGAACCTGAAGCAAAGCCTCTTCACAGGCTCGTAAGACTACGGGCCGGGGGTGCAGGCTTTGGCCGGGTAAGCCGCCAGAGAATGGAATCCGGTAGCCGGAACGGTAGCGGTCAGCGACTGAAAAACGATCGGCGAGGAAGTCGGCAGGCTGAACTTCGAAAAACCAGCATACCCGCTGGTTTCCGAGTTCAAGTCAGCCGAAAAAAGGAAAGTGCCATCATTGCTCACGGCCAGACCACCGGGATAAGGCTGGATGCCGGTCGTCCCCCCAGCGTTGACCGAACCGGCAAGCACCAAGACTCCGTTCGCATCTACCGTGAAAGCAGTCACGGTATTGTCACTCTGGTTGCTTGAATACAGCGTGTTGTCATCCTTACTCAGGGCAACCACCCTGTTACTCACCTTTCCTGTATCGTACGGTGAACCAGCCACGGGCGAAAGCCCCCCGTGGGAGAAGTTGAAGGCGTAAATATTGCCAGTGGTTCCTCCAGCAAAGACCAGGTTCCCGGCACAATTGATATCCACGCTGGTGGCGGCCCCGGAACTGAGCACATACGGCGAATTGTGAACCTCATGCAGGTTCCCGGGGCCGTGGATGGCAAACACGGCAATCTCGCTGGACCCGGGAATCACGACAAGAAGATAATTGCCGTCCGGGCTGACCTTCATGCTCGACATCGGCCCACCGGCCGGTACCGTAGACTTATTGGTCATCGTCAGCGCGCCCGTCGTTGGGTCGATACTGAAGATCGTGATGGGTGTCGGGTTAAAATTTGCGTCATAGCCTGTACTGCCCGCAAAGAGATATTTTCCATCCGGCGTAGCAGCCAGAGAAATACCGGATTGCGAGGAATCGTTGAAGGCAGCGGTTGAAAACGGCGAACCGAAGACAGGGGTAAGAAAACCGCTGGCCGGGTCAATGGAATATGCGCTGACCGTGTCGCTTCCGGAATTTGAAGCGTAAAGAAAATTGTTGACGACGATGATGCGGTTGGAAGAGTAAAAACCTCCGCCGCTGCCATCTCCACCGGTCGCGAATGGCTGACCCGAAACTTGACTCTGGCTTCCATCTAAGCCGAAGTAGTAGGCGGAAATTGAATTGGGCTTAGTGTCATTATTGGTATAAATGAACCCTTGAGCAGCCAGGCCCACCGGCAAGAGCACCAGCACAGCAAGACTCCAGGCAGACCATCTAATCGATTTCAACATGGGAATACCCCTCCTTCTGAGTTGCACCTTCCCGATGGCTTGTGGACCCTGCAACGGCGGGACTCACCTAAATCCCCAAAGCAAAATCTGGAGACCAAAGAGGCCCTGCGGCCGGAAGCGGTTATAGCGATGCTCACTTAGAGTTCTTACATCCAGGACCTTAAAGGAGACTGCAACCCAACTGAGTTGCCCGTGGCCGAAGATTGCTTACTGGCACAGGCCCTGGCTTTTCTTAAGGCAAACAAAATCCATCTACTTCTTTCCTATATCGCTCAATCCATGGCACTTCCTTAAACCCTACAAGGAAGATAAAATGATTCTAATGATAGATACACGATATGTCAATATACGACAGAGTTAGCAATTTATCAGTTAACACCTGAGAAGTAGAGCCACAACACGGGCAGAATGGCATCCAAGCCGGTACCGCCTCATTCCTGGGGCACGTCAGATTGGACGGAGGGACGTACTGAGTCGCCAACCCACCGCAAATAATTCGGCGATCCGTCGATGATGGGAAGGCAGATTATCTCCGGAGTGTGGTAGGAGTGGACCAGGTCGATCTCAGCCTTGATCTGCGGGAAAAGGTCACGATTGGTTTTGATGAACATCAGGAATTCTTTGCTCTGTTCGATCTTCCCTTCCCAACGGTAGACCGACTGGATAGGTTGTGAAATATTGACGCAGGCCGCCAGCTTCTCCTCAATCAAACGCCGGGCGATCTTGCGGCATTCCCGCCGGCTGGAAGCCGTAACCA
>Ga0315540_10000576_pt1 | contig 20941 bp, 20 predicted proteins | sample SalMarSW160110MG_FD_203677 | JGI IMG/M metagenome (GOLD analysis project Ga0315540, IMG submission 203677) | Salt marsh sediment microbial communities from the Plum Island Ecosystem LTER, Massachusetts, United States - Salt Marsh Sediment SW1601-10 ...
TGGGTCGGGTTGGTGATAACCACGTCGGCCTTGGGTATCGCTTCCATCATGCGCCGCTGCGCAATATCACGCTGCATCTGGCGTATGCGGGATTTGACTTCCGGCTTGCCTTCGGTGTTCTTGTTTTCGTCCCTGACTTCCTGGCGGGTCATTTTCATGTTCTTGGCATGGTCCCAGAGCTGGTAAGGCACATCGATGGCGGCGATCAGCAGCAGGGAAGCGCTCAGCACAATAAACGACTTCGACAGGATGCTGCCGGTATGCGCCAGGCCCGCTTCGACGGATTCGCGGCCAAGGCCCATGAGTTCCGGCAGGTAGTGCCACAGCAGGCCCGCGCCGATGGAACCGATCAGCAGAAACTTGGCCAGCGACTTGACCATTTCCACTACCCCGCGGACAGCGAATATGCGTTTCATGCCCTGCAGCGGATTCAGCTTGTCGGGTTTGAACGCCAGCGCCTCGGTGCTGAACGACCACCCACCCAACGCCACCGGGGCGGCAAACGCCGTTACCAGCATCACCAGCAGGAACGGCAACAGCAGCAACATGGCCTGACCCAGGGCGGTGCCGAACAGCTCTATTACCGCGAAGTGATCAAACGCCTTGGCACGTTCTATCACCAGCCCCTGGTGCATAATCTGCCCCAGCTGTTCGACCATGTGACGGCCAAGCAGCGCCATGGACAGCGCCGCCATCAACAGCATGGCCATGCTGGTAAGCTCCTTGGAGCGCGGCACCTGGCCCTTCTCGCGGGCCTCCTCGAGTCGTTTGGGGGTCGCGTCTTCTGTTTTTTCCTGACCGTCTTCGTTTTCCTGTGCCATCTTACGGCCCACCCTTGCCGAGGAGCCCGGCAGCGGTCAGCGCCCCGTCCAGCATATGCCGCAGTTCCGGCAGCAGGTTGGACAGGGCAAACACCAGAACAACGAAACCCAGGGTCAAAGTCACCGGGAAACCCACACCGAAAATGTTCAGTTGCGGCGCCGAACGGCTGACCACGCCGAAGGACAGGTTCACCAGCAGAACAGAAGCGACCGCCGGCAGCGCCACCATGACGGCATCGCCGAACATGCGCACGCCCCAGTCAGCGATGACGCGAAAATCCTCCCGGGACAGGGCATCGACACCGATGGGGACTGATTGAAAGCTGTCGGCCAGTACCCGCAGCAGCGCCAGGTGACCATTCAGCGCGAGGAACAGCAACGTCGCTATCACCACGTAGTATTGACCGATGACCGGCACGCTGACGCCGTTTTGCGGATCGACCATTTGCGCGAAACCCAGACCCATGCCCATGGCGATGGTCTGTCCGGCGATGACCAGCGTGGCGAGTATCAGCTGCAGGCTGAAGCCCATTGCCATCCCCAGCAGCAGTTGCTGGACGGTGACCAGTGCGCTGGCGGCCGACAGCGGCTCAATGGCCGGCACCGGCGGAATCAGCGGCAGCAGCACCCAGGTCAGCAGCAGCGCGATGACCAGCCTGACCCGCAGCGGCACAATGCGCGCGCCAAAGATCGGCGCGATAGCGAGCATCGCGGCGATGCGCGTGAACGGCCACACCAGGGTCCCGACCCAGGAGGCGATGTCGGCGCTGGTGAAAAGCATGGCCGCGTTGCTCATCGCACCTTACCCGATCAGCTCCGGTATGCTTTCAATCAGATGCGTCGTAAAGCCGAGCAGGGTGTTCAGCAGCGCGGGGCCGGCGATCAGTATCACCAGGGCGACAACGATCAGCTTGGGGACAAAGGTCAGCGTCATTTCGTTGATCTGGGTGGCTGCCTGCAGCATACCCACCAGCAGACCGACCACCAGCGCCGACAACAGCAGCGGCGCCGACAGCAGCGCAGTGACTTTCATCGCCTGGGTACCGATGTCGAGTACGGTTTCCGGTGTCATGGTGCGTCCTCCTATACCGAGAAACTGGATGCCAGTGTGCCCATGACCAGCGACCAGCCGTCGATCAGCACGAACAACATGATTTTGAAAGGCAGCGAAATTATCATGGGTGACAACATCATCATGCCCATCGACATCAACAGGGTGGCGATGACCAGATCAATGACCAGGAACGGGATCAGGATCAGGAAGCCGATCTGAAATGCGGTCTTCAACTCACTGGTGACAAAGGCCGGCATCAACAGCGAGAAGGGTACGTCGTCCGGGCTCTGGAATTGCGGCGCCTTGGAAATATTGGCGAACAGAATAAGGTCGTCGTCACGCGTCTGCGCGAGCATGAACTTTCGGAATGGCACAGCGGCATGCTGCAGCGCTTCCTGCGCAGGCATTTGCTCATCCAGGTACGGCTCGAGAGCGCTGTCGTACACCTTGTCGAACACCGGCATCATAATGAACAGACTGAGGAACAACGCCAGCCCGATCAGCACCTGGTTGGATGGCGAGGACTGGGTACCGAGCGCCTGTCGCAGAATTGCCAGAACGATGATCACGCGGGTAAAAGAGGTCATCATCATCAGCGCCGCCGGCAGCAGGCTGAGCGCCGTCATAAACAGCAGGACCTGGATGGTGACCGTGTAGGTTTCCGAACCGTCCTTGCCGGGCTCGACCTTGAGCGCTGCGAGCCCCGGTTCGGCCAGCGCCATGACCGGGGAAAGACTCAACAGCAGGCTCAGCCAGAACAACACCCGTTTCATCACGCTTTACCCTTGCCGAGTATGCGCCCGAGCTGTTCGCCAAACCCGGCGGTGGCTGCACCCTGCTGCGGCTGCAGGGGCCGGTCGAGCACGTGAAGGGTTTGTACCCGCCCCGGGGCGACGCCAAGAAGCAACTGGGTTTCACCGGCCTGGATAAGTACCACGCGCTCGCGCGAGCCCATGGACAGACCGCCAAGCACCCGCAAGCCACCGCCGGCGGCCATCTGGAAACGGCCGCTGCGCTTGAGCAGCCAGGCGATGCCCAGTATCAGGCCCAGCACCACCAGCATGCCGAGCGTGAGCTGCCACAGGCTGGCCATTGCCATCGGGTCCTGGGAGGGGGACAACGCGGTGAACGGCGCCTTCGCGGGTTGCGCGCCGGCAGCCGCCGCGGCCGCCTGTTCGGCGGCCAGCAACGGCTTTGCGGTAAGCAGCGCAGGCAGGCTCATCATCAGGTGCCTTGGTACTGGAATAAGTGTCATGCGGACCTACTTGAGCTTTTTGACGCGTTCCGCCGGACTGATCACATCGGTGAGGCGTATACCGAACTTCTCGTTGACGACAACGACCTCGCCGTGCGCCACCAGGGTCCCGTTGACCAGGACGTCCATGGGTTCGCCCGCCAGGCGATCGAGTTCCACGACAGAACCCTGGTTGAGTTGCAGGAGGTTACGGATACTGATCTGGGTACGCCCGATTTCCATGGAAATCGTTACCGGGATGTCGAGAATAACGTCGAGGTTGGCCTCGTCGCCGGCCGGGCCACCAGAGGTATCTTCCAGGTGCTCGAACTCCGCCGCAGGCGCTTCGGCGACCGCGGTATCGCTTTCCGCGTCGGCCTGTTCGGCCATCGCTGCGGCCCAGTCATCGACGGCGCCGGCGTCCTGGTTGTCGATTTCGTCACTCATTGGCTTCTCCTGACAGGCCTACTGTTCTATTTGGTCGGGCACGATCTTCCGCAGGATCTTCACAGCCCGCGAACCGTTGTAGATGCCGAACTTGCCGCGAAACACCGGGGTATCCACGGCTTCCAGCGTGACCAGTTCGGGGATATCGATGGGAATAACATCACCGGCGCGCATCTCCTTGAGGTCGCGCAGCGATATTGTTGCTTCCACCAGCATGCTCTTGAGATCGACCCGGGCCTGTTTCATCTCTTCGCGAATAGCCCGCGTCCAGCGCTCGTCACGATCGGAAGAATCACTCTGTACACCGGCGTCGAGCAGCTGGCGGATCGGCTCGACCATGGAGTACGGCATGGTGACGTGCATATCGCCGCCGCCGCCTTCGAGTTCCACGCGGAAGGTGTTGACCACAACCACCTCGGTGGGGCTGACGATGTTGGCGAAGTGCGGGTTGACTTCGGAACCCTGGTAGTCGAATTCCACGTTCATAACCGGTGTCCACGCCTGCGACAGGTCCTTGAAGGCAATGTCGAGCACCATCTGGATAACGCGAAGTTCGGTCGGCGTGAACTCGCGGCCCTCGATCTTGGTATGGAAACGCCCGCCGCCGCCAAAGAAATTGTCCACCAGGGCGAACACCAGCTTCGGCTCCAGCACAAACAACGCCGTGCCGCGTAGCGGGTGTACCCGTACCAGGTTGAGACTGGTGGGCACGAACAGACTGTGTACATACTCGGCGAACTTGAGCATCTGTACGCCCGAAACCGAAATCTCGCCGGCACGGCGCAGCATGTTGAAAAGACTGATACGGAAATAGCGCGCGAAACGTTCGTTGATCATCTCCAGCGTGGGCATGCGCCCACGGACAATACGATCCTGGCTGGTGAAGTCGTAGCCGCGGACCTCGCCCTCGGGTATCTCTTCGTCGGTTTCGGTCTCGACGTCGCCGCCGCTGACGCCGTGCAGCAGGGCATCGATTTCGTCTTGAGAAAGGAGGTCATTCACGGGCGCGGCCTATTGCATGACAAAACTGGTAAAGAAAACACTTTCGACACCGGGTTTGCCGGTCTCGGCTTTCATCACTTTCTGGATTTCAGTCAGAGCATCCGCGCGCAGTTTTTCCTTGCCTTCACGGGTGTTGAGAGCTGTCGGGTCCTGGCTGCTGAAGAGCATGACCAGGCTGTTGCGTATGGCGGGCCGCTGCTCCTTGACGCGCTCCACGGCGTCCGGATCGCGGGTGCCGGCTTCGATGGTAATCTGCAGAAAACGGATATCGCTGTCGCCGCTGAAATTGACCACAAACGGGGGGTCGAGCGGGATATAGTTCAGGGGAGGCTTGCTGCTGGCGAGCTTATTGCCGGCGCCTTTGTCGGCCTTGACGTCGGACGCGCTCTGCACATCAGCCGGCTGGTCGCCGCCGGACAGTATGCCGGTCAACATAAGTGTTGCCGTGGCGGAAACGCCCAACAGCAATACCACGACGACAATCACAATGAGCATCTTGGACTTGGACTTGGGCGCTTCTGCACCACCCTCGATATCCAGGTCCAAATCGTCTTCCTGTGCCATTTGCAAACCCCTGTTTTAGCTTGTGCTTGAGGGTTAGCAAGACGTGTGCCACGCGGAGACGTATTTTTTGTATATTTAAATCATGTAGTTATTTCAGCCAATCCGTATGGCGCCGGAGTTTTGACTTGTTGATTGCGCACTTGCCGACAGAAGATTGGCTGAAGGGAGGTGTCCCGAATCCGGTCAGCCGGAATCAGTGCCTGGCGTGGGACAACCACTCGCCAAAGCCTTCGTTCGGCAGCGGTTTGCTGATGTGAAAGCCTTGTACCAGGTCGCAGCCGAGGTCCTGCAGTCGTTGACGGATGATTTCATCCTCCACGCCTTCGGCGACCACCTGGCAGTCGAGGTTATGGCCCAGTTCGATGATCGAACGCACTACCGCCACATCGCGCGGATTGTTGGCCATATCCTCGAGGAAGGACTGGTCGATCTTGAGTGTGTGGATCGGCAGTCGTTTCAGGTAGGACAGTGACGAATATCCGGTGCCGAAGTCATCGATGGCGATCGAGACACCGAGCTCGCTCAGACTGTCGAGCGTCCGGGCGCCTTCTTCGAGGTCGGCCATCAAGGTGGCCTCGGTAACCTCGATCTCCAGGCTGCTGCCCTCAAGACCGGCCCGTTCCAGGGCGTCTCTGATGCTGCCAACCAGGCCCGGCGACTGGAAGGAGCGTGCCGAAACATTCACCGAGATCGGCATGGGTTTTCCACCGGCTGACCAGAGCTTGCTTTGCTGCAAGGCGGTATCCAGTACCCAGTCAGTGATCGGGGCGATCATGCCGAGCTGCTCGGCGACTGCGATAAACCGCGTCGGCAGTACCAGCCCCTGTTGCGGGTGCTGCCAGCGTAACAGCGCCTCGGCACCGCGGATTTCGCCGCTGGCAAGGTCTATCTTCGGCTGGTAATGCAGCTCGAACTCCTGGCGCTCCAGCGCGCCGTGCAGTTGCCCGGAGAACTGCAGGTGCTCGGTCGCCGACGACGGCACGAGGTCAGCTTCGTAAAAAAGGTAGGGCACGGAATTCCACTTGGCGCGATACATGGCCCGGTCGGCATGGTTGGCCAGCGCATTGGCATCCTCGCCGTGCTGGGGATAGACCGAAATACCGATGGCACTACTGAGGCAGAGTTCCCGCTGTTCATGCGAGAACGGCGCCCGCAGCGCGTTGATCACCTCACCGGCGACGCGCTCCACGGCACGCTCGGCATCCTGCAGAAACGGCAGAACGATACCGAACTCGTCGCTGCCCAGGCGGGCGAGCGTATCGGTGTCGCGCAGTACTCTTTGCAGGCGCCGGGCGATCTGGCGCAACAGTTCATCGCCGGCCTGTTGGCCGAGCGAATCGTTGTACATTTTGAACTGGTTGATGTCCAGCACCATCACGGCCACTGAGGCTCCGGGATTGCGTCGCGCCACGGCCAATGCAGAACTGAGGCGGTCGTACCACAGTGCACGGTTAGCCAGCCCGGTGATTTCGTCCTGTGTGGACAGCTGTTCGAGCCGCTCGCGGTCGGTGTGCATGTCCGTGATGTCTTCCATGAGACAGTGTACGCGTAACACGCGTCCACGACGGTTGGCCATCGGATAGAAGGCCATTCGAAACCAGCGATCCGTCTGGTCGTCATTGTCTTCGGCGCACAGGCGAAGTTCCAGCTGTACCGACTCGTTGTCGATCACCTGCTGCCAGGCGGTTAGCACGCGTTCGCGTTCGCTGCCGTAAATACGATAGAAACAGGGGATCGGTGCTTCGAGTTCCTGACGGCAGAAAGCCCGGGTCCCGGGACTGGCGTAGCTGATGCTGTTGCTCTCGATGTCCACTGTCCAGAGCAGTTGCGGGATATTGCTGAGAAGCTCGCCGGCGAGCGACTGTTCGGCGCCGAGTTCGTCGCGCTGGTCGGTCAACTGGTCGATCGCGGCACGCCAGTAGGCCTCGGTCATCACCGCCAGGTCGCGGAAAATCATTTTGATCAACGCCGACTCGACCGCGTCACGGTCCTCGTGCGCAATCTGCGGGTCGGTTGCAACCAGTTGTTGCAGGTGGTCGAGGAACAGGCGGTAGGCGCCCAGCGTCCATACCGGTTTGACGCCTCGCCGGTAGTGGGCCCTGCCGATCTGTTCCGATTGCTGGGTCACCGCTTCGTCGATATCGCCGCTCAGAAGACCCAGCTTGTGCCCGAGCATCGCGCGCACCAGTTCGCCAATGTTGCCGCCATCGCGCTCGAAGGCATACAACACATCGGCGATGTCGGGATTGTCGAAGAGGTAGTTGTAACTGGTTTCCGCGAAGCCGGCCGCACCCTGGACCAGCACACCCTGGTAACGTTTGAGTAACTCCGTATCCGCAGCGCTCAGCTGCAGAACATAGTTGACCTCTTTGCCAAGCAAGGGGCTGGAGGATTTTTTACGCGCGCCAGTGCGCCTCTCCTCTTTCGGCCGCCCGCGTTTCCTCGTGGGTGTTGGCATCGCCAAGTCCGGTAGTTGTTATAATTGTCCCCGAAAGGTAACACAGCAATATCCCTAAAGACAATCAGTCTCTTAGCTGCCGGATACCGGGCCCGGACGTGGGGCTGGCGCGGGTGCGGGCGAATCAGATGCGGGATTTCAACCGCTTAGGCAAACAAGTCCAGACGGCCCCGTGCGACGAATGCGCCAAGCGGTGTTTGGGTGTGGATTTTCAGCTCCGGCTCGCTGACGTCAATATTATGGCTCCAGGGCTGCCCGAATGAATCCTGCGCGGCCTGCTGCTGCTGGGCGAACGATTGTCCCGACGACACATCCACGTTCACCAACTGAACGCCGGAAGCCTCGAACATGTCGCGCAAACGCGGTAACGCGGCTTCCAGTGCCTCCCGTACCACGGCATGGTGCGACGTGAACTGGATACTGGCCTGGTCGTTCTGCACCTGGATACGGACTTCCATGGGGCCCAGGTTGGCCGGATTCAACTTGACCTGCGCACCCTGCACCTTCTGACTGGCCAGCCACTGGATACGCTCGCCCAGCGCCTGGTCCCAGTCGGGCTGGCCAAAGGGCGTATTGAGCACAACGGTCGGGGTCGCGGATGCAGCGTGAGCGGCGCCAACAGGCGCGCCGGTCATTGGTGACGCGCCGGCGAGCAGTGATTCGGCGCGCGGCAGCGCCTCGGACGACGCCGAGCGGTTATCGCTCAACAACCGCTTGAAGGCCGCCGTGAGAACGGCTATGTCGGCAGCGCCGCCGTCCGGCGGCGCAGTCGACTGTTGCAATTGTGTCCACGCCGTATCCAGCGCCGACGGTTTAGCGTCGTTGGCGACTGACTGCTGGATAGACTGCTGAACCGACTGCTGCAGATCCGCAGGCGTATCGGCGGCTTTGTGCGCGACGTTTGCCAATGCGCTGTGGCTCGGCGGCAGTGCCTCGCGCGCAAGCGGACCTGGCGGAAGTGTCCTGCCCTGTGCAATCGCGTCCAGTACATCGGCGGGCAACGCCGACTTGAGAGCCGGCTGTTCCTGAACCATCTGCTGCAAGGCCAGCGCCAGTTGTTGCGCCGGGTCCCGGGTGGTGTCCTGTGTCATTACTTTAAGCTTGGCGGCCAGATCCGCCACAAACTTCTTGAGATCAATGCCGCTGGCCGCAACCCGGTCCAGCGTCTGCTGCAACAGCGGCAACAGCTTGCCGCCCTGCGGCAGCTTTTGCAGCTCGGCAATCAGTTGCTGAGCGTCCACAGGCACCGCACCCGCGTCCTGCGCGACCGGCGCGAGGCCGGAAACGAGCTGCGCGAGCACCCCGCCGAAGCCGTTGGAAGCCTCGCTATCATATTGATTTATTTTAATATCTAAGCCTGCCCCGGGCGGCACCCCGGATGCCGTGACGGCGATTGGCAAACCCGGCAAGGATGGGTTCATCCCTTCACTCCTGTGCAACATTCAACTCACTTGCAGGGATGAGAGCAATGCCCGTGCCAGGTTTATTTTTTCGGTCTCCGCTGGGCCCGTTCGTCCTGCTCCAGCTGCTCGCGACGCTCCTGTTGCTGGTGTTCCTGCTGCCGGTAGCGATCGACCACCTTGTTGATGGCCTGGCTGTGACCGCGGGACTCGACCCAGCACTGGCGAGTCTGTTCGTGCTGCGACTCGTAGCGCAAGACCAGGGCCTCCTGCTGCGCGATAGCCTCTCCCAGACGGTTCAGGAACACGCGGTAATCGCGCAAGCGGGTGGCCTGGAGGCCGTTTTCGCCGCTGGCAGTGAACTCACGCGCGTACTGTTCCCGATAGCTGCGCAGCTCTTCCAGCTTGGCTTTCTGGGCGTCCAGAAACTGCTGACTTTCGCCGAGCTTGCGCATTGCGTCCTGCTCCCGGCCGTGGGCGACGCGTTGCACCGGCTGCATGCGTTTGGATCGTGTCATTGGCTGCACTTCTGCTACTCGCTCCTGGTTGTGTTTCGGCCGCTACCGAGTCGACATTGAGGCTGAGACCCCCGCCCGACCCGCCGGGTATCCGGACATACTCCGGCCCACCTGCCGGCCGTGGTCATCCGCCGGCCGCCCGGCTCGCCTCCGGCGCCACGCCAAGGGCCGCGGCAAGGCCGGCAAGACTGTCGTTCCAGCCCACCCGTTCACGCATGTGCTGTTGCAGGAAACCACTCAGACGGGGATGCATGGCAATCGCCTCGTCCACCCGCATATCGCTGCCTGCCTGGTACGCACCGACGTTGATCAGGTCCTTGTTCTGGCGGTAGGTGGCGTATATCTGTTTGAAGCGGCGGGCGGCGCGTTCGTGCTCGGGCGCGACAACGTCCACCATGACGCGACTGATCGACGCCTCGATATCGATGGCCGGATAATGCCCGGCCTCGGCGAGTTCCCGGGACAGGACCACGTGACCATCGAGAATAGCGCGCGCGGCGTCGGCAATCGGATCGTTCTGATCGTCGCCCTCGGCGAGCACCGTATAGAATGCGGTTATCGAACCACCGTGCTCGCCGGTGCCGGCGCGCTCCACCAGTTGCGGCAGCTTGGCGAATACCGAGGGCGGGTACCCTTTTGTCGCCGGCGGTTCGCCGATGGCCAGGGCGACTTCGCGCTGCGCCTGGGCAAAGCGCGTCAGCGAATCCATCAACAGCAAAACCTGCTTGCCCTGGTCGCGGAAATATTCGGCGATACTGGTCGCCAGCATGGCACCGTGCATGCGCATCAGCGGCGAATTATCGGCCGGGGTCGCCACCACCACCGCCCGCGCCAGGCCCTCTTCACCGAGGATGTTCTGGACGAATTCCTTTACCTCACGGCCGCGTTCACCGATCAGACCGACCACGATCACGTCCGCATTGGTATAACGCGTCATCATGCCAAGCAATACACTCTTGCCGACACCGCTGCCGGCAAACAGCCCCATACGCTGACCACGTCCAACGCTCAGCAGCGCGTTTATGGCGGCGACACCGACATCCAGCGGTTCGTGAATGGGTGGGCGTGACAGTGGATTGATGGAACGCCCCGTCAGGGCCACGCGGCGGTCAGCCTGGATCGGGCCCTTGCTGTCCAGCGGATGCCCTGCGCCGTCGAGGACCCGGCCGAGCAGGTGCTCGCCGACCGGAACTTCGCAGACACTGTGTGTCGGTGTCACCCGCGCATTCGGCCCCAGCCCCTGCAGCCCGCCGATCGGCATCAAATAAAGCTTGTCGTCGTGGAACCCCACCACCTCGGCTTCGATGGCATCCCCCGCTGAGGGTTCGATCAGGCAGCGCGCGCCAATCGTCGCCTGGCAGCCGACCGCTTCGAGGGTAAGCCCCACCATGCGTGTCAACTTGCCGGCGACGACCAGCGGTTGCGGTTGCTCGGCGCGCGCAAGATACGGGTCCAGCCGTTGCGACCAGATCGCGCTGCGTTGTGTGGGCAGCATTATCGGGACTCCCCGTCGCTGCTGCGCTCGCCGCCCAGCACGTGGGCGATCACCGCATTGAGGCGGGCCTCCACGCTGGCGTCGATCTGAGAGGAATCGGTCAATACCCGGCAGCCGCCGCGGCTCTGCACCGGGTCTTCGACAATCTGCATCTGCTGCTCGCCCTGAGCTGTCGGCATGGCCTCGCGCACCAGCGCGGCATCTTCGGGGTGCAGCATCAGGCGCACGTTACGCACCGCAACCGGCAGCGCACCCAGTGCCTCCCGCACAACCCCGATCACCTCCTCGGGCTCGGTCTTCAACTCGCGGCGCACCAGTTGCCGAGCCACCAGCATGGCCAGCCGGGCCAGCTGCTGCTCGACGGCTTCATCGAGTTGTGTGAACGGCTGATCGAGAGTTTGCAGCAGCTGTTCCAGCACCGCGATACGGGCCTGCAACTCCTTCAGCCCGGCGTCGCGGCCTTCCTGCAAGCCTTGCTGGAAACCTTCCTCGCGCGCCTGGTTCTGGATTTCCTCCAACTGGCGCGCAGTAACCGGTTTAGCCTGCCGGCTGCCTTCCGACTTGACCTCGGGCACCAGCCAGGCCTGGCAATCGACCAGTTCCTCACCGCGGATAATCCTAGACAAACTGCTCCGCTCCCTTGCCGCCCAGCGCTATCTCGCCGGATTCAGACATACGCCTGGCAATGGCCAGAATTTCCTTCTGCGCACCCTCGACTTCGCTGAGGCGCACCGGCCCCTTGTTCTCCAGGTCGTCGCGCATCATTTCCGCGGCACGCTTGGACATATTGTTGAAGATCTTGTCCTTCATGGCCTGGTCGGCACCCTTCAGGGCGAGGATCAGGGTTTCCGACGACACCTCGCGCAGCAACGCCTGGATGCCCCGGTCGTCGACGTCGATCAGGTTGTCGAAAACAAACATCAGGTCCTGAATCTGCTGACCGAGTTCAGCGTCGGCGTCCTTGATGGCTTCCATGATTTCGCCCTCGATGGAGCTGTCGACGAAGTTGAGAATATCCGCCGCCGCCTTGATGCCGCCGACACTCGAAGACTGCACGTTCTGATTACCCTGGAACTGGCGCTCGAGTATGTCGTCCAGTTCCTGCAGCGCAGACGGCTGAATACCATCGAGCGTGGCGATGCGCAGCAACACGTCGTGTCGCGTACGTTCGGGGAAAAACCGGATGACTTCCGCAGCGTGGTCGTTGTCAAGGTAAGACAGGACGATGGCCTGAATCTGCGGGTGCTCGAGACGGATCAGCTCCGCCACCGCACGCGCATCCATCCACTTGAGGGCTTCCAGCCCCTTGGTGCTGCTACCCAGCAGGATGCGGTCCATCACGCCCTTGGCTTTATCCTCGCCCAGCGCCTCGACCATGACAGTACGTATATAGTCTTCCGACCCCACACCCAGTGCTGTCTGCTCCTGGACGCTCTCGGAAAAATATTCCAGCACCCTGCTGACCTGTTCGCGCGGCACATTGGTCATGCCGGCCATGGCCGATCCGACTTTCTGCACCTCTTTAGGCCCCATGTGCTTCAGGACCTCGGCGGCGTTGTCCTCGCCGAGGGTCAGCAGCAGCACCGCAGCGCGCTGGGTACCGTTGAGTTTCGCGCTGTCAACCATCTTCGCCTACCCAGTTCTTGACGACCTGCGCCACGCGCTTGGGATCTTCCCTGACGACGCTTTTCGCCGTATCCAGGTTCTGCTCATAGCCTGCGCGGGGACCTTCCAGTTGAGCCTGCTGCGAACTGCCGCCGGAAAGACTGAGTTGGTCGCCACCCGCGCCGCCGCCGTGCGCGCCGGCCGTTGCACCCGCAGGCACCATCGCGTTTGTCTGCGCGATGGCGTGTGCGCCCTTCTCGGCCAGGCTGCGCATGATCGGTTTCAGCACACCGAAGATCAGAATCAGTACCCCGAGGGCGCCGACCGCCTGCTTGGCGACATCCCATACCCACGGTTGTTCCATGAGCGAAGGTTCGGGCACGGCCTCCACCTGGGGGGGCGGTACGAACGAGGAGTTTATGATGTTCAGCGTATCACCCCGGGCGGCGTTGAAGCCGACCGCCTCTTTGGTCAAGGTAGTGAAACGCTCCAGATCCTCGGCGGTCCACGGTTTGCCGAGAGGTTCATCGTTGGCATCAAGGGCCCGCTTGTTGTCAATCACCACGGCGATCGACAGACGCCGAACGGTACCGGACGCCAGTTTGGTGTGGCTAACGGTTTTATCGAGTTCATAGTTACGCACACTGCGTTTGCTGCTGTTCTGCGGCACACCCGGCGCGGCATTGTCACGGGCCGCCGGGTCGCCGGGCTGTTGCAATTGGGCGCCTTCCGGCGGCTGGTTGCTCAGCGCGCCCGGCACACCCGAGGCGACATCCGAACGTGCCGAGTGATCCTCGCTCACCTGCTCGCTGCGCAGCGCCGGCAGATCCGGGTTAAAACTCTCCTGGGTCCGTTCGGTGACAGTAAAATCAAGCTCGGCGTTAACGCTGGCCCTGACGCGCCCGGCGCCCACGATCGGCTCCAATAGCTGACGGATACGGTCGGCATAATTCATTTCGAGTTTGCGGTTGTACGCGAACTGGGTGGAGGTTTGCGCCATACCTTTGTCGGCCGCGCCATTGCTGAGCAGTTTGCCGCCCTGGTCGACGACCGTGACGTTCTCGGGTTTCAGGTGCGGGACGCTTGACGAGACCAGGTGAACAATCGCCGCGACCTGCTCTTCATCCAGACTGCGGCCGGAATACAGGTCGACCATCACAGACGCGGTGGGCTCGGAACGGTCGCGCAAAAACACCGAACGCTTGGGTATCGCCAGGTGTATGCGGGCGGTGTCGACATTGCGCAGCGTGGCGATTGTGCGTCCCAGCTCACCTTCGAGCGCCCGCTGAAAACGCGCCGTCTCGATGAACTGACTGGTACCGAAGCCCTGTTCCTTCTCCAGCAGTTCGAAACCCATGGCATTACCTTCGGGCAGGCCGTCCTTGGCGAGTTCCATGCGCGCATGCTGCAGTTTGCTACTTTCCACCATGACCGCGCCGGTGGCTTCGTCCACCTTGAACTGGATACCCGACTTCTGCAAGGCATCCACCACCTGCCCGGCATCCTTGCTGCCGAGATTGGCGTACAACACAGTGTAATTGGGGTTCTGCGACCACAATACCACGGCTACGCCAAGCGCCACGCTGGCAGCCAGACCCATCATCAGTCCGATCTGCCGGAATGCCGGCAGGCTCTGGAACCCCTGTGCAGTTTCTGCTTTCACCAGTGCCATGTGTCTGCCCTATGCCCGGCTATACCGGCATGCTCATGATGTCCTGGTAAGCGGTCACCAGGCGGTTTCTGACTTCGGTCATGGCCTGAAAGGCGACACCGGCCTTCTGCAGGGCGACCATCACCTCGGCAACATCGATGTTGGGATCACCGGCGCTGAAAGCCTCGGAGAGCTTGCCCGCCGCTTTTTGCGTGTCATTGACCTGGTCTATCGATGTTTTCAGTAGCGCGGAAAAGTCCGCTCCCGCGCCCTGGGTCTTGTCGGTATTGTCCGGCGGTGCGCTTTGCGCCGCGGCGGTCAACCGCCGCATTTCCGCCAATACCTGGTTTACGCTGCTAATGTCACTCATCTCAGGTCTCCTTATGCCGGTACCGGTATACCCTGTTCACGCATGCGCGCCAGCTTGTAACGCAGCGTGCGCGGACTGATACCCAGCCGCTCGGCCGCCTCCTTGCGGCTGCCGTGGTCGCGCAGGGCATTCAGAATCAATTCAAACTCGCGGGACTTCAGCCCGCCATCCAGACACTCGCCTGCCGGCTCGTCGGTCGCCGCGTTGTCCACCGCCGGCCGGTGTTCGATCGAGACATCCTGTTCGAAACACAGATCACTGACTTCGATCTGCTCACCATTCAACAGGATCAGTGCCCGCTGGATGACGTTGTCCAGTTCGCGCACATTCCCCGACCAGCGGTGTTCCAGCAAACTCTGCTGCGCCTGCTTGGACAGGTGTGGCACGCAGCGACCTTCGGGCGAGTATTTGCGGATCAGGCGGTTGGTGAGTGGCAGAATGTCGGCTGTGCGCTGGCGTAACGGTGCGAGGTGCAGCGGGAAGACGTTCAGGCGGTAAAACAGGTCTTCGCGGAAACGCCCCGCGGCCACCTCTTCACGCATGCTGCGGTTGGTGGTTGCCAGCACGCGTACATCCAGCGAGATAACCTCCTTGCCGCCAAGGCGTTCGACTTCGCGCTCCTGCAGCACTCTCAGTAATTTGGCCTGCAGGCCCAGGTCCATTTCGGAAATCTCGTCGAGCAGCAGCGTGCCACTCTGGGCCTGTTCAAATTTGCCTGCGTGGGCCTGGTAGGCGCCGGTGAAAGCGCCCTTTTCGTAGCCGAACAACGAGGCCTCCAGCATGTTCTCCGGAATGGCGGCGCAGTTGATGGCGATAAACGGTCCGTTCGCGCGTGCCGAGTGGCGGTGAATCAACCGCGCGAACACCTCTTTGCCGACACCCGACTCGCCGCTGATCATCACCGTGGCGTCAGTCGCGGCCACCCGGCGCGCGAGATGCGCAAGTTTGCGCGTCGCCTGGTCTTCTGCCACCACCTCCGGATCATCGTCGGCGTGGGGCAGATAGCGCCGGATCATATCCACCAGCACTTCCGCCTCGAATGGCTTGACCAGATAATCGGCGGCGCCGGCACGCATGGCGTCGACCGCCTGCCCAATGGTGCCGTAGGCGGTCATCAGCACCACCGGCAACTCCGGCACACTGGATTTCACTTTCTGCAACAAGGTATGCCCGTCCACGCCCTCCATCTGCACGTCACTGACAACCAGGCTGTAGGCGCTGCTTTCAACCAGCTGCATGGCCTGAGACCCGTTCTCCGCCGCCTCGACACCGAACCCGGCCAGTTGAACCGTGGCGCACAAGGCATCGCGCAAAGCAGCATCGTCTTCTACTATCAGGACCGTGGGTTGACTCATTACACATACCTCGAATTGGCAATCGCCGCCTTTTGCCGTTGCTTCAAACGCTCGCTGGGAAGATGTTGCGGAACCTGGTACCGGGGCAGGCGAATGACGAACCGTGCGCCGTCCTTATATTCCGCATCGAGTTCGATATCACCGCGATGCGCCGCAATGACAGCACGCACGACGGCAAGGCCGAGCCCGGTGCCGTTGGCGCGCGTGGTAAAAAAGGGATCGAAAATCTGTTCGTGAAGGTCTTCGGCGATACCCGGACCATTGTCCTGCAGTGCCAGCAGCAGGTCGCTTCCACCGGCGCTGATCTGCCACTCCAGACGCGCGCCGTCGCCACAGGCATCCAGCGCGTTGTTGACAAGATTGGTGAGAACACTGGCCAGCACCTCAGCCTGCCCCTGTACGGGAGACGGCGCCTTGCCCGAGACACACCAGCGTGCGTCGCAGGTGTCCAGGCGGGGTTGCAGGGACTGCTGCACCTGCTCGAGCAGGGCGGCGACATCGACCCGCTCTTCGCCACCCTGTCCGCCGCGGGTGAACACCAGCATGTCGTTGACCATGTGATCAAGGTGTCTCAGCCCCACCAGCAGGCGGTCGACAAAACAATCGTGCTGATCGCGGGGAAGATTCGTCTGCTTGAGTTGCGAGGCGTAGAGTAAAGCGGTGGACAAGGGGGTGCGAACCTGGTGCGCCAGTCGGGCCGTCATTTCCCCCATGCTCGACAGGCGCTGGCTGCGCGAGGCATCCTGTTGCAGGCCGCGGATATCGGCAAGCAACTGCTGTCGCTCGCTACGCGCCGCCGCCAGTTCCTGATTCAGGCTGACAACCTTTTGCTGCAGCGCCGCATAGGACCCGGCGAGCTGTTCGGAAACCTGGTTGAACAGTTCAAACGCGTCTTGCAGTTGTTGTTGGCTGGCAGCCGTCTGGCTCATGAAGCGGCGTACTCCTGATACTTGTCACTCGGGGCTTTGGCGCCCATTGCTTACAAAGCAAGGAGTATGCCTGGAATAAAAATTCCAGCTAAAACAGTAGATTGGGAGAACCCGTATGCGGGCTCGTCAAATTCCCGACGGACTATCCGAACGCTGCAGGCCGTATTTGCGCAATTTTTCGACCAGCGTGGTTCGACGCATGCCCAGTCGCTTGGCGGCCTGCGCGACCACGCCGTTGGCGTCATCCAGGGCCTGTTTGATAAAGCCGACTTCGAGATTGCTCAGGTGTTCCTTCAAATCCAGGCCACCGCGCGGCAGGCGCGGCTCGGCCTCGAGCTGGTATTGCATCGGCTGGGCGCTGGTGAGTATTTCCTCGCTGAGCCGGGCGGTTTCCGGGGCAATCGTATCGGTCTGGAATTTCTCCGGCAGATCGCCGATATCGACCACGCCGAAGGGATACAGGATGGCCATACGTTCGACCAGGTTTGCCAGTTCGCGCACGTTGCCCGGCCAGTTGTACTGGCACAGCGCCAGGATGGCGCCCTGGGTGAGTCGTACCGACCCGCGTTTTTCGTGCTCGATACGGCGGATGAGTTCGTTGACCAGCAGCGGAACATCCTCGACGCGGTCGCGCAGGGGTGGCATTTCGATAGGAAAAACGTTCAAACGGTAGAACAGGTCTTCGCGGAACTTGCCCTCGGTGATCGCTTCTTCGAGGTCACGGTGGGTGGCCGCGATAATCCTGACATCGGCTTCGATGCTCTTGTTACTGCCGACACGTTCGAAGGTACGCTCCTGCAGCACGCGCAGCAGCTTGACCTGCATATTGAGGCTCATGTCGCCGATTTCGTCGAGGAACAACGTACCGTGTTCGGCCAGCTCGAAACGTCCCTGGCGCGCACTGATGGCACCGGTGAAGGCGCCTTTCTCGTGACCGAAGAGTTCGGATTCGAGCAGATCACCGGGAATTGCACCGCAATTCACCGGGACAAACGCCTTGTCACGACGGTTGGAGTAATAGTGCAGGTTGCGCGCCACCACTTCCTTGCCGGTGCCTGATTCACCCAGGATCAATACGTTGGCTTCGGAGTTGGCCACCTGCTGGATCAGCTTGCGCACCATCTGCACGGCGCGGCTGGTACCTACCAGGCTGCGGAACAGATCAACCGGTCGCTGCTGCGAGCCGTCGGCCTGGGTTTCGCGATACACCTCGGCCTGGTGCAGGGCGCTGGTCAGCTGGGTGTAGTGGGCAGGCAATTCCACACGGCCGAGGATGCAGGACGCGGGCTCGATGGCAACCGTGAGTTCCTTGTTCTTTTCCGCCAGCAGGAAAATCGGCAGGTGCTCGTCGAGGTCGTGCACTTCTTTCAACAGCTTCTGCAGTACCTTGTCGGTCTTGCAGCTACCGACCAGAACAGCGAGTACATCCTGAACGTCATCGATGCTGGACTTCCAGTCACCGCAGTCGGTGGTCAGAACCGGCTCATAATTGATAAACCGCAGTACCGACTCGAGCTCGCGGCCACGCTCAGTGTCGGCCTCGATAATGAGTACTTTGGGCTCGCTGATTGACACCTGACTTTCCCCCATCGACGTGTTGCCTGACTGGTGTGTTTCTCGTGGTTGATCGGCCGGAAATTTCCCGCCCACGCACAGTTAAGCACTCTTGAACGGCGTTGTCAAAATTTTGTCATAGGGACAGCGAGGCGAAAGCCCCGCACATCTTGCTGATTCAACTGGATATACTGGCGTCGCACGGAGCGGGACAGCACCGATGGCGGAAAGAATTGCGCCAGGCACTCCCTGGGCAACCCGAAAAACAGGGGTCACGTTTAGCTAAAGTTCAGGATTTCTCCTGGAGTGCGGACCGGACCCGGTCAAGCCTCCCGGGCGAACGCCCGTCGAGTCGAAACGACGCCGGAACGCGGCCCGGATTGTCAGCCGGAACAGCTCAGGTAGGCGGCGGACACGGCCCGCCCGATTTGCTGGGTATGGATTTCCGCGGCAAGGCGCTCCCTGCAGTCACCGCCGAGCACGGTGATTTCCTGGTTTAGACGCAGGATCTCCCTGATACAGACGGCAACCGCCGGCGCATCCTGTTCGCTCGTCGGGCAACGGAAACACTGCATAACCAGTTCCTTGCGCCTGCCCTCGAGTTCCGCCACGCTGTCCCACTGCAGGGCGCGGGCCTTCTCCAGCATCTGCTGGCTGAGAGCGACAATGTCCTTTAACTGCTCGCTGCGACGCGTTTCCATACTGTCCGTCTCCGATCGTATGCCGCGGTCAGGCCGCGGGTTCCTGGCTCGCCGCATGTTCGGCGATCGCTTCCCAGGCTTCCTTGATCTGCTTGAGCAAATCCGAAACTTCGTCCAGGAGACTAGTATCGTTGCCGCGGTTGGCTTCGATCAGTCGGCGCTCCATGTACATGTACAGGTCTTCCAGGTTGCGGGCAATCTCGCCACCCTTGTCGTGGTCCAGACTGGCCTTCAGCCCTTCGAGGATGGAAATGGCGCAGCCGATCTGCTCGCCCTTTTCGCGAATTTCCGCCCGTTCCATGTGGCCCTTCGCCACCGCGATCTTGGCCAGCGCACCTTCCATCAGCATCTGTATGAGCCGGTGAGGGCTGGCCGACTCGATGCCCGTCCGTACGGCAGTCTGGCTATACTCATTCAGTGCGCTGCGAACATTTGCAAAGCTCATTCCTGTGTCCTCGATAACTGGTGCTGGTTCCCGACTGGCCCGCCCTGGCCCCTTCTTGTGCCGTGGATCACGGCAACGCCGCCAGCTGCTTGGTCAGAAACTGGCTGGTGCCATTCAACTGACCCATCAGCTCGTCGAGCGATGTAAACTGTTTGCGTAAGCCGTCCTCGCGCAGCTGTAGCCGGTATTCCATGTCGCTGATACGCTGGTCAGTGGTATCGATGCGAGAATTCAAACCATCTTCTCGGGTTTTGATCAGTCCGCTGGCCTGCACGAAGCCGGTGATCACGCTGTCGAGTCGAAACAGGTAACCCTGGTCATCATTGGCAAACAGGTCGGCGACTCCCGAAAAGTCAGTTGCTATCGCGGTATCCAGCGCCGAGCTGTCCACAGACAGCGTTCCGTCCTTTTGGAAGGAAACGCCGATTTCGGCCAGAAAACTATAGCTGCCCGTCAGGCCCGAAGGCGCCGTATTGAAAACGCCGCGCATCTGGTTTTCCATGCTTCGCAAGGTACTGTCAGCCTCCAGGTCATTGCCGACCCCGGACATGCCGTCTATCGTTGTCTTGAGTTCGTTATAAGCATCGACAAAGGTCTGCACATTGGTTTTGATGCCCTCAAGGTCCCGGTCTACAGACAGCGTCGCCGTGGCTGCTGTCTGTGCCTTCAACGTCAGTGTCACACCACTCAAGGCATCGCTGATGACATTCGAGGAACGCGTCACCGTAAAGGTGTTGTCGATGGTTATCTGGGCGTCTTTTGGCGGCGTGATCTGAGTCAATCCGAGATCGGTGCCGAGCGTACCTGTAAACGTCGTGCTGATACTGTTCGTGGTGCCGGTTTCGTTGGAGGTAAGCACCAGGCGATTGCTGGTACTGGTTTCCGAAATAATACTCGCAGAGACACCGACATTGTTGGGATCGGAATTGATGGCATCCCGCAGCTGGGACAACGTCATACCGCCACCGTCAACCACGAATGCGTTGCCATTGACGGTGATCGTCATCTGGTCGCCGCTGCCACCGAGCGTGGTCGTGCCGGTATCGGCAATGGCCTGAGAGGCCCGCTTGTCGGCGACTGCAAGCTGCACCACGTCAATGCTGTTGGTGCTGATTGCGGCGTTACTGTCAGCGGTCGCAGTGAAAGCCGCTTCATCGCTGGATGTTGCCGTGAACAACTTGAAGGCATCCAGTGACTTCAAGCCCGACATTGCACTCTGAAAGGTTGACAAGCCGCTTTTCAGCTTGCCAAACGCACTCAACTGGGCCTGCAGGCCGCGCTTGTCCGCTTCCAGGCGATTGAGCGGCTGACGCTCAACCGCCATCAACTGCGAAACGA
>Ga0315540_10000580_pt1 | contig 20819 bp, 14 predicted proteins | sample SalMarSW160110MG_FD_203677 | JGI IMG/M metagenome (GOLD analysis project Ga0315540, IMG submission 203677) | Salt marsh sediment microbial communities from the Plum Island Ecosystem LTER, Massachusetts, United States - Salt Marsh Sediment SW1601-10 ...
CCTCGAGCGCGGCCGCGAACGCGTCCCAGGAGTCGAAGCCGCACATCGCCACGACCCGCGCGCGATCGTCCTCGTCGGAGGGCAGGGTGTGGGTCTGGCGATCATCCAGATACTGCAGCCGGTGCTCCACCCTGCGCAGGAACCGATAGGCCTCGGCCAGCTCCTGCGCCGCGTCCTCGGGCAGCAGGCGGCGCGCGGCAAGCCGCGCGAGCGCCTCGAGCGTCGGACGCACCGCGAGCTCCGGGTCGCGCCCGCCGCGCACCAGCTGCAGCGCCTGGACCACGAACTCGATCTCGCGGATCCCGCCCGGCCCGAGCTTGACGTGCTCGGCCAGTTCGCGCCGCTCGACTTCGCGCCTCACCTCGGCGTGCAGGCGGCGCATCGCGGCGAGCGTGCCGTAGTCGAGATACTTGCGATACACGAACGGGCGCACGATCGCCTCGAGCTCGCGCGCGCGCTCGCCTCCTCCGGTCAGGGCGCGCGCCTTGATCCAGGCGTAGCGCTCCCATTCGCGCCCCTGGCTGACCAGGTAATTCTCGAGCGCCTCGAAGCTCGCCACCAGCGGACCCGACTCGCCGTATGGGCGCAGGCGCATGTCGACCCGGAACACGAACCCGTCTTCGGTGATGTCGCCCAGCAGCGCGATCAGCCTGCGGCCGACGCGCGCGAAGTACTCGTGGTTCGACAGGCGCGGCTCCCCGTCGGTGTCGCCTTCCTCCGGGTAGACGAACACCAGGTCGATGTCCGACGAGACGTTGAGCTCGCGCCCGCCGAGCTTGCCCATGCCGACCACCACCAGCGGCTGCGGGGTCGCGCCGGCGCCGCGCGGGCGGCCGGAGCGGGCGGCCTGGTCCCGCTCGGCCCACGCGAGCGCGGTGGCGATCGAGGCCTCCGCCAGGTCGCTCATCGCGCCGCAGACCTCGGCCAGATCGGCCGCGCCGGAGAGGTCGCGCGCCATCGCCCGCAGCAGCACGCGTTGGCGCAGGCGGCGCAGGCGGCGCTTGAGCGCCGGCTCGTTGTCCTCCAGCGCCCCCTCCAGCGCCGCGTCCATTTGCGCGCGCGTGAACGGCTGCGGCGCGTCGAGCTCGGCGGCGAGCGCGGGCTGCGCCTCGAGCACGTGGCGCGCATAGCGCGAGGGCTCGAGCACTGGGGGAATCGGGGCGAGGCGCAAGATTTCGGGGAAATCCGAATCGAGGTCGATATTTACGGTTTAAAATGCAAACGGGCTCGGTGCGCTCAGTCGCCCGCTCACGGACTATAGGGGCAACGCGAAGCACCATGCAAACCGAAACCCGACTCCCGCTCTGGCTGCGGGTGCTCGAGTGGCTGGCGTGGTGCGCGCTGTTCGCCGTCGCTGCGGTCGTGCTCGCGCTGCGCTACTGGCTGCTGCCGCACGTCCAGGACTATCGCGCGCAGATCGTCGCGACCCTGTCGCGCTCCGTCGGCCTGCCGGTGAGAATCGGCACCATCGAGGCGGAGTGGCAGGGCCTGCGGCCGCGGCTCGATTTCACCGACGTGCGAATCTACGACAATGCCGGGCGCGTGGCGCTGCTGCTGCCGCTGGTCAGGAACGTGGTGTCGTGGCGCTCGCTGCTGTTTCTCGACCTGCGCCTGCGTTCGCTCACCGTCGAGGCGCCGCAACTGACCGTGCGGCGCGACGCCGCGGGCGAAATCTACATCGCAGGTATGCAGCTCTCCGGCGCCGCGCCGGGCGGCGGCTTCAGCGACTGGGTGCTCGGCCAGCGGGAAATTGTGGTGCGCAACGCCGAAATCGAGTGGCGCGACGAAAAGCGCGGCGCCCCGTCGCTCGCGCTGCATGCGGTCAACTTCCGGCTGCGCAACGCGGGCGCCAAGCACTCCATCGGCCTTTCGGCGCGCCCGCCGGATGAGCTCGGCGCCGACCTCGAGCTGCGCGCCGAGCTGAACGGCCGCAGCATCGCCGACCTCGCGGCGTGGAACGGCCGGGTCTACGTCGACATCGGCGACACCGACCTCGCCGGCTGGCGCAACTGGATCGACTACCCGGTCGACCTGCGCCGCGGACAGGGGGCGCTGCGGCTCTGGGTCACGCTCGGCGGCGGCAAGCTGCAGCGCGGCACCGCCGACGTCGCCCTGACCGGCGTCGCGGTGCGCCTGGCCGCGAACCTGCCGCTGCTCGAGCTGCAGAGCGTGCAGGGGCGCGTGCAGGCGCAGGCCAGCGCGACCGGCTACGAGGTCTCGGGCGACAATCTCGCGCTCGTGCGCGCGCAGGGCGCGTCGATGCGCGCGACCAGCTTCAGCGTTGCCTGGCAGCCGCAGTCCGCGCAGACGCCCGAGCGCGGCTCGGCCAGCGCCAATCTGGTCGAGCTCGAGCCGCTGGCGCAGCTGGCCGCCTTCCTGCCTTTCCCGGCGACGCTGCGCAAGCTGCTCGAGGAGATCGCGCCGCGCGGCAACCTGCTCGATTTCAACTTCAACTGGAGCGGCCCGCTCGCCGAGGCGCAGCGCTACAGCGTCAAGTCGCGCTTCAGCGGCGTGGCGATGAACGCGTGGCACAGGGTGCCCGGCTTCGCCGGCCTGTCCGGCAGCCTGGACGCCAGCGGCAGCGGCGGACGCGTTTACCTCGCCGCGCGCAAGACCGAGATCGACCTGCCGAAGGTGTTTCCCGAGCCGCGCGTCGGGCTGGACGAGCTGAACGGCCAGATCGATTGGACGCGCTCGACCTCGGGCGCGATCGACGTGCGCATCGGGTCGCTCGCGTTCGCCAATTCGCATTTTTCGGGCAGTGCGTCGGGCAGCTACGCCTGGCACGAGGGCGCCGGCCCCGGCACGATCGATCTCTCGGCGCGCCTCGCGCGCGCGGACGGCAGCCAGGTCGTGCGCTACCTTCCGCTCGCCAGCCTCATGGGGGACAAGGTGCGCGCCTGGCTCGCTGCGGCGATCGTCGCAGGGCAGGCGAGCGACGTGTCCCTGCGGCTGAAGGGCGACCTGCGCGACTTTCCCTTCGTCGACCCGGCGAAGGGGCAGTTCCGGGTCAGCGCGCACGTCAGCAAGGCGACGCTGCAGGTCGGACCCAAATGGCCGCGGATCGAGGACGTCGCCGGCGAACTGCTGTTCGAGCGCGACAAGATGACCATCGTCGGTCACGCCGGCACCGTCTACGGCGCCAGGCTCTCGAACGTGCACGTCGGCATCTCGAGCCTGAAGGCGCCGCACAAGCTGCTTGCGATCTCGGGCACCGCGGAAGGCCCGACCGGTGCGTTCCTGGCCTACATCGCCGGCAGCCCGGTGCGCGGCATGGTGAACGGCCTGACCGACGCGATGCGCGCCTCCGGGCGCGGCACGCTGACGCTCAAGCTCGAGCTGCCCCTGGGCAGCCCCGAGCCGGCCAAGGTGGCGGGCGAGTTCCGCTTCGCCGACAACAGCCTGACCCTGATGCCGCAACTGCCGCCAATCGACCAGGCCGGCGGCATGCTGAGCTTCACCGGGTCGGGCCTGACGGTGCACGACGTGCAGGGCCGGTTTCTTGGCGGCCCGGTGCGGATCGACGGCGGCACCGCGCCGAGCTCCGGGGTGCGGGTCGTCGCGCGGGGCCGGGTCGAGCTGGGCGGGGTGCAGCTGCTCGTGGCTTCTCGCTGGGGAAATTTCCTGTCCGGCGCTGCGGGCTACGTCGCAACCGTATCGGTGCGCGACGGCCACGCGCAGCTGAGCCTCGAGTCATCGCTGCGCGATGTGGCGAGCACTTTGCCGCCGCCGCTCGACAAGGCCGCGGGTAGCGCCTTGCCGCTGCGTATCGAGCTGCTGCCGGGCACCGCCGACGCGCGCGATCGCATCTCGCTCACGCTGGGCCAGAGGCTCGCGGCCGAAATCCTGCGCCAGCGCGCAGGCGCACAGATGACCGTCCAGCGCGCATCGATCGCGCTCGCGCCGACGCCCGGCGCGGCGCTGCGCATCCCCGAGCGCCCGGGCGTGCTGCTGTACGGCTCGACGCCCAGTCTCGACCTCGACCGCTGGTTGGCGCTGGCGGGGAAAGACGACTCGGCGGTCGGGCCCGTCAGCGCCGACCTAAAGGTCGACACGCTCGACGCGTTCGGCAAGCGCGTGACCGGCGTTACGCTCAAGGCCGGCGCCGACGCGCAAGGGTGGTCGGCCAACGTCGAGGCCGAGCAGCTCGCCGGCGATCTCGCCTATCGCAGCGCCGACGGCGGCAAGCTGATCGCGCGCCTGGCGCGCTTCACGATCCCGGGCGACGCGCCCGGGCACGAAGCGGGGCCGGTCAAGGGCGAGAAGCAGGTCGGCGAGCTGCCCGCGATCGATTTGATCGCCGACCGTTTCACCTTTCGCGGCAAGCAGCTCGGCCGGATCGAGTTCGCCGCACAGCACGCGGGCGAGGATTGGCGCATCGAGCGGGTCGCGATGGTGAATCCCGACGCTTCGATGAGCGGCAGCGGCGTCTGGCGCGGCGGCGCGGTGTCCTCGACCGAGCTCAAATTCGAGCTCAAAGCGAACGACGCCGGCAAGTTCCTCGACCGCATCGGCTACAAGGCTCTGGTCAAAGGCGGCAAAGCGACCCTCGGCGGCACGCTGGGCTGGAGCGGAGACCCGATGACGATCGACTATCCGTCGCTGTCCGGCGACCTGACGCTGGGCGCCAAGGACGGTCAATTTCTAGAGATCGAACCGGGAATCGGCAAGCTCGTGTCGCTGATGAGCCTGCAGATGCTGCCGCGGCGCATCACGCTCGACTTCCGCGACGTGTTTTCCAAGGGCTTCCAGTTCGACTCCATCAACAGCACGCTGCAGATCCGCCAGGGAGTGATGACGACCAGGGACTTCAAGATGCACGGCGCAGCGGCGGACGTGTCGATGAGCGGCAGGACCGACCTCGCGCGGGAGACCCAGGATCTGACGGTGCGCGTGGTGCCGGGCCTGGGCGACAGCGCGTCGACCGTGATCGGGCTGGTCAACCCGCTGGCCGGCGTCGCCTCGGCGATCGCGCAGCGCCTGCTGAAGAACCCGCTCGGGCAGATCTTCTCCTACGACTACAAGATCACGGGAACTTGGAGCGATCCGATGGTCAAAAAGCTCAGAGCCCCGGCGCCGCCGGTTGGTGGAGAGCTGTCCGGCGGCGGCTGACTGTTATGATCGTCCGCACGGAGACCGAATTACCCATGCAGACCACCTCGCAAGACCTGCTTCTGGGCACCGCCGAACGCCGCCTGCTCGAGCCCTACGCGCTCGAGTCGGGCAAGCTCGAGCGCGTGTTCGGCGCGCTCGGCGCGCACCGCATCGACTACGCCGACCTGTACTTCCAGTATTCGCGCTCCGAGAGCTGGAGCCTGGAGGAGGGGATCGTCAAGGCGGGCAGCTTCAATATCGAGCAGGGCGTCGGGGTGCGGGCGATCGCGGGCGAGAAGACCGCGTTCGCCTACTCCGACGAGATCAGCTTCGACGCGCTCGAGGACGCGGCGCGCGCGACCCGGGCGATCGCGGCCGCGGGCCAGAACCGGCGCACGAAGGTCGTCCGCCGCGGCCAGCCGGTGCGGCGCTACGAGCCGGTCGATCCGCTCGCCACCCTCGCCTCGGAAGCGAAGGTGGCGCTGCTCGGCAAGCTCGAGCGCATGTGCCGCGCGCGCGATCCGCGCGTGACGCAGGTGATGGCGCAACTGGGCGGCGAGTACGAGGTGGTCCTGATCGCGCGCTCGGACGGCGTGCTCTCGGCCGACGTGCGGCCGCTGGTGCGGCTGTCGGTGCAGGTGATCGCCGAGCACAACGGCAGGCGCGAGAGCGGCCATGCGGGCGGCGGCGGGCGCACCGGCTACGCGCACTTCAGCGACGCGGTGCTGCAGGACTACGCGGACAAGGCGGTGGCGCAGGCGCTGGTCAATCTCGAGGCGCGCTCGGCGCCCGCGGGCACGATGACCGTGGTGCTGGGGCCGGGCTGGCCGGGGATCCTGCTGCACGAGGCGATCGGGCACGGCCTCGAGGGCGACTTCAACCGCAAGGGCAGCTCGGCGTTCTCCGGCCGCATCGGCGAGCGCGTCGGCGCGCGCGGGGTCACGGTGGTCGACGACGGGACCCTGCCCGGGCGGCGCGGCTCGCTCACGGTCGACGACGAGGGCAACCCCACCAGTCGCACCGTGCTGATCGAGGACGGCGTGCTGCGCGGCTACATCCAGGACAGCCTCAACGCGCGCCTGATGAAGATGCCGGTAACGGGCAACGGGCGGCGCGAGTCGTTCGCCCACCTGGTGCTGCCGCGCATGACCAACACCTACATGCTCGCCGGGCCGCACGATCCGCGCGAGATCATCGCCGGGGTCGAGCGCGGCGTGTACGCGGTCAACTTTGGCGGCGGGCAGGTCGACATCACCAACGGCAAGTTCGTTTTCTCGGCCGCCGAGGCCTACATGATCGAGAACGGCAAGGTGACGCACCCGATCAAAGGGGCGACCCTGATCGGCAACGGCCCCGACGCGCTGACCCGGGTCAAGATGATCGGCAACGACCTGCAGCTCGACAGCGGCATCGGCACCTGCGGCAAGGAAGGCCAGAGCGTGCCGGTCGGCGTCGGCCAGCCCACGCTGCGCATCGACGGCCTGACGGTGGGCGGCACCTCCTGAGCATGGACGCGCTGCCGGCGAACGCGACGCGCTTTCTGGCCGACGCCGACGCGCTCGCGGCGCTGATCCCGGACGGCGCGCAGATTGCCATGCCGCCGGACTACTCGCTGCCGGCGATGGCCGTGGTGCGCGCGCTGGTGCGGCGCCGCGCCAGGGGCCTGCGCCTGCTCGGCGTGCCGGTACTCGGCCTGTGCGCAGACCTGCTGATCGGCGCCGGCTGCGTCGCCGAGGTCGAGACCAGCGCGGTGTCGCTCGGCGAAGCCGGGCTCGCGCCGCGCTTCAGCGAGGCGGCCGAAAAAGGCGAGATCGTCGTGCGCGACGCCACTTGCCCGATGATCCACAGCGGCCTGCAGGCGACCGAAAAAGGCGTGCCCTTCATGCCGCTGCGCGGCGTGCTCGGCTCCGACCTGGTGGGCCTGCGCCCCGACTGGAAAGTGATCGACAATCCAGTGAGAAATCGGGGTCAGAGTCGGATTTCCGAGAAATCCGACTCTGACCCCGATTTCGAGGATCCGATCATTCTCGCGCCGGCGATTTCGCCCGACGTGGCGCTGTTCCACGCGCGCTGGGCCGATCGCGCGGGCAATGTGTGGCTCGGGCGGCGGCGCGAGCTGGCGACCATCGCGCACGCGGCCAAGGCCGCCTACGTGAGCTTCGAGCATCTGCGCGACGGCGACATGCTCGAGGACGAGCTGCTCGCTCCCGGGGTGCTCGGCTCGGTCTACGTCAGCGCGCTCGCGCCGGCGCCGCGCGGGGCCTGGCCGCTCGGCGTGGCGGACGAGTACGGAATCGACGACGAGCAGCTGATGACATACGCGAAGGCAGCCAAGACCCGCGAGGGATTCCGGCGCTACCTCGAGCAATGGGTCCTTACGCCAGAGAAGAGCTGCTCGCCTGCGTGATCGCGCGGCTGATCGGCGAGGCGGCGCACGTCGCCGTCGGCGCCGCGTCGCCGATCCCGGCCACCGCCTGCGCGCTGCTTGCCGCGCGGGGGAACAGGCTCAGAGTCTCATTGCTCCACAAAAGGAAGGGCAACCCCTTCAGCGAAGGCTCGCGCGAGCTGTTCGATCTCGCGGGGCAGGGCAGGATCGACGTCTTCTTCCTCGGCGGGGCGCAGATCGACGGCGAGGCGAACGTCAACCTGGTGCGCGCCGAAGGACACCGCTTCCCGGGCTCGTTCGGCTCGGCGTTCATGTATTTCGCCGCGCGCCGCACGATCCTGTTCCGCGAAGAGCACTCGCGCCGCGTGCTGGTGCCGAAGGTCGAGTTCGTCAGCGCGCCCGGCTCGAGCCCGCCCGGGGTGTGGCGCCGCGGCGGCCCGCAGGCGCTGCTCACCGGCAAGGCGCTGTTCGCCTGGCAGCCCGGGCGGAATCGCTTCCGGCTCGAGACCGTGCATCCCGGTTCGAGCGCGCAGGATGTGCGCGAGGCGACCGGCTTCGACTACGACTGCGCTCCCGCGGTGCCACAGACCGAATCGCCGTCGGACGAGGACATCGCGCTGCTGCGCGGGCCGGTGGCGCGCGAGGTGGCGGCGAACTACCCCGCGTTCGGGCGCAGGATCTGGGGAACCGGCTCGGGCCACTCGAAATCGTAGGGGTGCGCCAACAGTTCGGCCATTGCCCGCTCGGCGTCCGCGTCGTGCCCCAGGATCCGGTCGAGCGTCTGCGTGATCGGAATGTCCACCCCGAGGCGCCGGCCTAGCTCGGTCGCCGACCACGCACAGGCCGAGAAAGGTCCGGGGCTGCGCGCCATCGCGTTCCCCTTTGTTCGATCAGACTCCGGTCGCCTGCTTCATCAGCTCGCGCCAGCGACGGTAGCGCGCCGCGAGCGCCGGGCTCTCCGCCGGCTCGAAGCGATCCTCGTGTCCGGCGCTGTTCCAGCCCTGCGGGCGGCCGGCGGCGAGGAATGCGATGCCGCGCGCGCTCGCTTCCGGATCGTCGCGCCTCAGCACGGGCAGGCCGCTGACCGAGGCGAGCCGCCGGCACAGCCCGTCCAGGCGCGACACCCCGCCGCTGACGCGTACCCGGCGCGCGGGCGGCACCCAGGCCGCCATGTGATCGATGTTCGCCTGCAGCAGGAAGGCGATGCTCTCGACCACCGCGACCGCCTTCTGCCAGGGCTCGCCCCCGCCGACGAAGCGCGAGGCGAACTCCGCCTGCCAGAACGGACCGCCCAGGCCCGCGATGCCGTTCAGGAACAGCGGCGGCTCGCCCGGCGTGTGCTCCGAATCTTCCAGCCAGCGCGGCAGCTGCGCCAGCGCATCCTCGATCCCGAGCTCGGTGCGCAGCCACTCGAGCGCGGTGCCGGCGCCGTTGACGTTGCCCTCGACCATCCACACCGTGTCGCGGCCGTCGTCCAGGATGATGCCGGTGAGTTGGCGCGGCACGTGGCCCGGTGACTGCTCGAGCGCGCGCTGCACGAACGCGCTGGTGCCGATGTTGACGTAGGCCGAGTCGGGCTCGGGCCAGCCGAACGCGAACACGGCCGCCGACTGGTCGCCGTTGACCGCCGCCAGCGGCAGCGCCGGGCCCGCGAGCTCGAGCGTTCCCCAGGCGCGGCAGGTCGGCACGCTCTGCGGCAGGAAGCCCTGCGGCAGGCCGAACAGCGCGAGCAGCTCGGGATCCCAGTCGCGCGCGGCGAGATTCCACAGCTGGGTGCGCGCGGCGCATTGCGGTTCGGCTGCGAGCGGCCGCTCCTTCAGCAGGCGGAACACGAGGAAGCTCGCCAGCGGCCCCCAGGCGAGAGTGCCGGCCTTTGCCGCGGCGCTCACCGGGGGCAGGTGATCGAGCGCCCAGCGCAGCTTGCTCGCGCCATAGTGCGGCGAAAGGTAAAGCCCGGTCTTGCGGTGCACCGCGTCCCCGTGCTGCGGCTCGAGCGCGGCGATCCATGCGTGCGCGCGCCGGTCCTGCCAGCTGAACACCGGCGACAGCGGCCGGCCGTCGCGCCGGTCCCAGCAGATGCAGCTCGCGCGCTGGCTCGACAGTCCCGCCACTTCCACCTCGGCGCGGCGCGCGCCGAGCGGGGCGAGGGCGCGCTCGATGGCGGCGAACATCGAGGCGACGATTTCCTCGCCGTCCTGCTCGGCCCAGTCCGGCTGCGGGTGCGCGAGCGAAATCTCCTTTTCGCCGGCGGCGACGCTGCGCCCTTGAGCATCGAGCACCAATGCGCGGCTCGCATGCGTGCCCTGGTCGATCGCGAGGACGAGACGGTTCATGCCGGATTTCTCTCTGCGACGGTACTGCCGCGCCGGCGGGACCCGTTGACGCAGGTCAACCGCTGGTCAGAGCCAGGCGAGCGGCGCGATGCCGAGCGCGGCGAGCCCGAGCAGCAGCGCGAGGCTCGCCCGCCCGGCCGGGCGCGAGGCGAGCGAGTAGGCGTAAGCGCCCTTGGCGACGTTGTTCGCCGCGGACGCGATCAGGATCGCGGTCGCCGCGAGCGCGAGCGGGGTCGCGCCGGGGGCGGCCTGGGTCATACCCATGACGAAGGGGTCGACGTCGGTCACCCCCATCGCCGTGGCGAGCAGGTACACGCCGCCGCGCCCGAAGTGATCGAGCGCGAAATGGGTCGCCACCAGCATCGCAACGAACACCAGCGCAAAGGCGAACGCGGTGCCCAGCTCGAGCGGGTTCTTCGGCGCGTGGCGCGGGCCGGTTTCGCTGTCCCCGCCGCCGGCGCGGCTGCACCAGTACCAGCCGACGCCGATCGCGATCGCCGCGAGCGCGGCGAAGCTCGGCGCGAGCAGCGTCATCAGGGCGCGGTTGAAGATTCCGAGCAGCACGATCAGGCGCAGGTACATGACCCCGGAGGCGATTACAATGCTGCCGGCGAACAGGTGCGGATCTTCCGCATCTTCGCTCTTCGAGCGGCGCGCGAGCGCGACCGTGGTGGTGGTCGACGAGTACATGCCGCCGAGCACGGCGGTCAGCATCAGCCCGCCGCGCCCACTCCGCAGCCGCTGCAGCACGTAACTGCCGTACGACACCGCGCTGACCGCCGCCACGACCAGCCAGGTCTTGTGCGGGTTGATGTCGTACGGCGTGAATCCGGCATTGGGCAGCACCGGCAGGATCACCGCGGTGACCAGCAGGAACTTGGCGAAAGTGAGGATGTCGTCGGAGGCGATGCGCTTGGCGAGGCCCTCGAGCCCGACCTTGAGCTCGAGCAGCAGCAGGCTCGCCACGCTCACCGCGGTCGCGATCCAGAACTGCTCGCGGAAGACCAGCGCCCCGACCAGGTAGGTCGCGAGGCCGGTCATCTCCGAGGTGACGCCGGCAGTGGTCGAGATGGTGAGCTTGTGCCAGTAAGACAGCATCAGGAAGCCGGCCACAGTGGCGAAGCCGATCACGAGCGGAAGCAGCTCCTTGCCCGACAGGAACGCGATCAGGTACCCGATCAGGCCTATGATCGGAAAGGTTCGCACGCCGCCGAAGGCATAGCGTCCCTCCTCGGCCACCTTGCGCTCCTCGCGCTGCAGCCCGATCAGGAACGACAGGAACAGCACCAGCAGGAGCTTGAACACTTCCGGATTCAGCCACTGGGGCAGGATCACGGCGCGCCCCCTCTTCAGTCCTGCTCCGCCCAGCGCAGCGAGCGGCCCACCGCCGCGCGCCAGCGCCCGAGCAGATCGCCCGCCGCCTCCGGGTCCATCTGCGGCTCGAAGCGGCGCTCCTCGGCCCAGTGCGCGGCGATCTCTTCCGGCGAGCGCCACAGCCCGATCGTCAGCCCGGCGAGGTAGGCCGCGCCGAGCGCGGTGGTCTCGAGCACGCGCGGGCGCACCACCGGCACGCCGAGCATGTCGGCCTGGAACTGCATCAGCAGGTTGTTGGCGGCGGCGCCGCCGTCGACGCGCAGCTCGGTCAGCTTCTCGCCCGCGTCCCGCTGCATCGCCGCGAGCAGGTCGGCGACCTGGAACGCGATCGACTCGAGCGCGGCGCGCGCCAGGTGCGCGCGCGACGAGCCGCGCGTCAGCCCGAGGATCGCGCCGCGCGCGAACGGGTCCCAGTGCGGCGCGCCCAGGCCGGTGAACGCGGGCACCAGGAACACGCCGCCGTTGTCCGGCACGCTCGCTGCGAGCGCCTCGATCTCGCCCGAGGAGCGGAAGAACTGCAGCTCGTCGCGCAGCCACTGCACCACCGAGCCGGCGACGAACACGCTGCCCTCGATCGCGTAGCCGCGCGGCGCTCCCTTCGCCGCGCTGGGCTGCGCCGCGGGCGTCGTGAGCAGTCCGTTGGCCGAGCGCACCGCGGTCTCGCCGGTGTGCAGCAGCATGAAGCTGCCGGTGCCGTAGGTGGCCTTGGCCATGCCGCGGCGGTGGCAGCCCTGGCCGAACAGCGCCGCCTGCTGGTCGCCGGCGATGCCGGCGATCGGGATCGCCGCGCCGAGCTCCTCGGGCGCGGCCATGCCGAACACGTTGGCCGAGGGGTGAACCTCGGGCAGGATCGCGCGCGGCACGCGCAGGATCGACAGCAGCTCTTCGTCCCAGTCGCCCTTGTGGATGTCGTACAGCAGGGTGCGCGAGGCGTTGGTCTCGTCGGTGACGTGGGTGCGGCTCTGCGACAGGCGCCACACCAGCCAGGTGTCGACCGTACCGAAGGCCAGCTCGCCGCGCTCGGCGCGCGCACGCGCGCCGGGCACGTTGTCCAGCAGCCAGGTCAGCTTGGTGCCGCTGAAGTAGGGGTCGATGATCAGGCCGGTCTTGGCCTTGATCGTTTCCTCCACGCCGGCGGCGCGCAGCTCGGCGCACAGCGCGGTTGTGCGGCGGTCCTGCCACACGATCGCGTTGTGCAGCGGCTCGCTGGTCTGGCGGTCCCACAGCAGGGTGGTCTCGCGCTGGTTGGCGATGCCGATGGCGCGGATTTCGGTCGGGTCGACGCCGGCCTTGGCGATCGCTTCGCGCCCGGTGTCGCGCTGCGAGAGGTAGATTTCGTGCGGGTCGTGCTCGACCCAGCCCGGCTGCGGGTAGATCTGGCGGATCTCGCGCTGGGCGCTGGCGCGCGGCGCGCCGTGCTCGTCGAACACAATTGCGCGCGAGCTGGTGGTGCCCTGGTCGAGCGCAAGGATGTATTTCATGCTGTCGTTTTCCGCGGGTCCAAGACGATTCTAGCAGCGACCCGGGTGTTAGAATCCGCGGCGCCATGCCGTTACCGATTCAGGACGTCGAGCGCGAGCTCACCCACACCCGGCGCGTGCGCTTCGAAGGCTACAAGCGCGCCGACGGCCTGTGGGACATCGAAGCGCATTTGACCGACATCAAGAACCACGACTACCCGCTGCAGACCGGGGTTCGCCGCGCCGGCCAGCCGATCCACGAGATGTGGCTGCGGATCACCATCGACCGGGGCCTGAACGTGATCGACGCAATGGCGGTTTCGGACGCGGTGCCCTACCCGGGCGGCTGCGAACAGGCGCCGCCGGCCTACAAGAAGCTGGTCGGGCTCAACCTGCGCCGCGGCTTCCGCAAGAAGGTGCACGAGCTGCTCGGCGGGGTGCAGGGCTGCACCCACATCACCGAAATGCTCAGCGGGCTGCCGACGGCGGCGATCCAGACCTTCGCCGGTGAGGCGCGCGAGGACAGCGGCGACGGCACCAAGCCGTTCCAGCTCGACCAGTGCATCGCGCTCGAGACCGGCTCGGAAACGGTGCGCAAGTGGTACCCGGTGTGGTACCGAGGACCCATGGGAGGAGGCAAGGCGGCATGAAGATTCACGAGTATCAGGGCAAAGAGCTGTTCAGGAAGTTCGGCGTCGCGACGCCGCGCGGCACGCCGTGCTTTTCGGTCGACGAGGCGGTCGCCGCGGCCAGGGCGCTGGGCGGCAAGGTCTGGGTGGTCAAGGCCCAGATCCACGCCGGCGGCCGCGGCAAGGGCGGCGGGGTGAAGGTGGCGAAGTCGCTGGAGGAAGTCAGGAAATTCTCCTCCCAGATTCTCGGCATGCAGCTCGTCACGCACCAGACCGGCCCCGACGGCCAGAAGGTGCGGCGGCTGCTGGTCGAGGAGGGCGCCGACATCAGGAAGGAGCTCTACGTCGGCATGGTGGTCGACCGCGGCACCCAGCGCGTGTGCCTGATGGCTTCCTCCGAGGGCGGGATGGACATCGAGGAGGTCGCGGCCAAGACCCCGCACAAGATCCACAAGGTCTTCATCGATCCCGCGCTCGGCCTGACCGACGGCGAGGCCGAATCGGTTGCGCGCCATATCGGAATACCCGAGGCGTCGCTCGCGCAGGCGCGCGAGCTGCTGCAGGCGCTTTACAAGTGCTTCTGGGAGACCGACGCCTCGCTGGCCGAGATCAACCCGCTGATCTACACCGGAGATGGCAGCGTGATCGCGCTCGACTCGAAGATGAACTTCGACGACAACGCCCTGTTCCGCCACCCCGACATCGTCGCCATGCGCGACCTCGACGAAGAGGATCCGCTCGAGATCGAGGCCTCGAAGTACGACCTGTCGTACATCTCGCTCGACGGCGAGATCGGCTGCATGGTCAACGGCGCCGGGCTGGCGATGGCCACCATGGACACGATCAAGCTGTTCGGCGGCGAGCCGGCCAACTTCCTCGACGTGGGCGGCGGCGCCACCGCGGAGAAGGTCACCGCGGCGTTCAAGATCATGCTCTCCAACAAGAAGGTCAAGGCGATCCTGGTCAACATCTTCGGCGGCATCATGAAGTGCGACACCATCGCCGAAGGCGTGGTCGCGGCCGCGCGCGAGGTGCACCTGTCGGTGCCGCTGGTGGTGCGCATGAAGGGCACCAACGAAGAGCTCGGCAGGAACATCCTCAAGGATTCGGGCCTGCCGATCATCTCGGCCGACAACATGGCCGACGCGGCGAAGAAAGTGGTCGCGGCGGTGAAGGCGAAGAAGAAGAAGAAAAAGCCGGCGGTGAAAAAGAAAAGACCCGTGGCGAAGAAAGCCAAGACGAAGACCAAAACAAAAACCAAGACAAAAACCAAGGCCAAGCCGAAGGCGAAGAGGAAGAAGAAATGAGTATCCTCATAAACAAGGATTCGCGGGTCATCACCCAGGGCATCACCGGCAAGACCGGCCAGTTCCACACCCGCACCAGCCGCGAGTACGCCAACGGGCGCGCCTGCTACGTCGCCGGGGTCAACCCGAAGAAGGCGGGCGAGGACTTCGAGGGCATTCCGATTTTCGGCACGGTCGCCGACGCGAAGCGGCAGACCGGCGCCAACGTGTCGGTGATCTACGTCCCGCCGCCGTTCGCCGCCGCCGCGATCTGGGAAGCGATCGAGGCCGACGTCGAGCTGGTGATCTGCATCACTGAGGGCATCCCGGTGCGCGACATGGTCGAGGTGCGCGACCGCATGCGCAAGCAGAACCGCAACAGCGTGCTGGTGGGCCCGAACTGCCCCGGGGTGATCACGCCGGGCGAGCTCAAGATCGGCATCATGCCGGGCCACATCCACAAGAAGGGGCGCGTCGGCGTGGTGTCGCGCTCGGGCACGCTCACCTACGAGGCGGTCGGCCAGCTGACCGAGCTCGGCATCGGCCAGTCCTCGGCGGTGGGCATCGGCGGCGACCCGGTCAACGGCGTGAAGCACATCGACGTGATGAAGCTGTTCAACGACGACCCGGACACCGACGCGGTGGTCATGATCGGCGAGATCGGCGGCTCGGACGAGGAGGCGGCGGCCGAGTGGATCAAGAAGAACATGAAAAAGCCGGTGGTCGGCTTCATCGCCGGGGTCACCGCGCCGCCGGGCAAGCGCATGGGCCACGCCGGCGCGATCATCTCCGGCGGCAAGGGCACCGCGCAGGAAAAGCTCGCGGTGATGGAAGCCTGCGGGATCAAGGTGACGCGCAATCCCGCCGAGATGGGCAAGACGCTCAAGTCGGTTCTCAAGTAGCCCGCCGCCATGGCGCGCGCCCTAGGGTAGCGCAGGCGCGATGGCGCCTGCTTTGGGCGTGTTGCGCCACGGCGGCCTTCGCTGGTACCTGCTGGCGCGCCTGTTCGGCACCCTCGCGGTGCAGATGCAGGTCGTGGCGGTCGGCTGGGAGGTGTACGAGGCCACTCACGACCCGCTCGATCTCGGGCTGATCGGGCTGTCGCAGTTCCTGCCCTTCATCGTTCTCATCCTGCCCGCCGGGCACGTCGCTGACCAGTACGACCGGCGGCGAGTGGTCGCGGGCTGCTTCGCGCTGCAGGCGATCGGCGCGCTGCTGTTGCTCGGCGTCACGCGCGCCGGCCTGCCCGCGGTGTGGCCGGTGTTCGCGATCATGGGGCTGTTCGGCGTTGCGCGCGCGTTCCTGATGCCGGCGGCGCAGGCGCTGCTACCGAACGTGGTGCCGCCCGAGCACTACGGCCATGCGCTGCCGCTCAGTTCGTCGGCCAACCAGGTCGCCCGCATCGTCGGACCGGCGCTCGGCGGGCTGCTCTATTTCGCCGGCGCAGAGGCGGTCTACGCCGCGGTCGCGCTGATGTCGGCGGCGGCGTTCGGGCTGATCCTCGCCGCGCGCGCGGTGCGCGGCGCGCCGGCGCCGCGCGTGCCGCTGTCATGGACCAACCTGCTCTCCGGCCTGGCCTTCGTGCGCTCGCGGCCGGTGGTGCTGGGCGCGATGTCGATGGACTTGTTCGCGGTGCTGTTCGGCGGCGCGACCGCGCTGCTGCCCGCCTACGCGGGCGACATCCTGCACGCCGGGCCGGTGGGACTCGGCTTCCTGCGCACCGCCTCCGGCATCGGCGCCGCGATCTGCGGCATCGCGCTCGCGCTGCGCCCGATCCAGCGCAACGCCGGGCGCTGGATGTTCGGCGGCGTGGCCGCCTTCGGCCTCGCGACCGTGGTGTTCGGCGTCTCGACCAGCCTGTGGCTCTCGCTCGCCGCGCTCACCGTGCTCGGCGCGGCCGACATGCTGAGCGTGTTCGTGCGCCAGATGCTGGTGCAGCTGTCCACCCCGGACGCGATCCGCGGCCGGGTGAGCGCGGTCAACTCGGTGTTCATCGGCGCCTCGAACGAGGTGGGCGAGTTCGAGTCCGGCCTCACCGCCGCCTGGTGGGGCGTGGTGCCGGCCGTGGTGGTGGGCGGCGCGGCGACGATGTTCGTCGCCTGGGCCTGGACGCGCCTGTTTCCGCAGCTCTGGCGCACCGACAGGTTTCCGGAGCCGGAGCGCTGATCAGCCGTTCCGGGTCCGCGCCGAGCCTGCGCAATCAGCGCTTGGTGCCAAACAAGCTAGGTGTCGAGTCGCAGGCCGAGCCGCGTCGATGCGATCAGCGCCTGGGTGCGCGTGTGCACGTTCAGCGCCTGCAGCACGGCGCTGACGTGAACCTTGACCGTGTTTTCCGCGATGTCGAGCCGGCGCGCAATGAGCTTGTTCGGCAAGCCCTTCAGCACGAGCGACAGAACGTCGGCCTGCCGCGGCGTCAAGCCCAGGTCCGCGGGCGTCATGCCCGCGGCGCCCGGCGTGGCGGCGCCAGCGGACTTCGGCAGCGCGGTCAGCAGCCCATCCGGTGACGCGTCCCTCTGACTGCGCGCCTTGAGAGCCTCGACCGGCACGTAAACGCCGCCGGAGGCGACCAGTCGAACCGCATTGAGCAGGACGTCGCGCGGCGATGTCTTCGGAATGAATCCCATTGCCCCGAGGTCCAGCGCCTCGACGATGGTGCCGGCATCGCTGGCGCCCGATACGACCACCACCGGAAGCTGCGGGCGCTCTTCCCGGAGCCGCGCCAAGCCCTCGGCGCCTGCGCAGTCGGGCAGCCCGAGATCGAGCAGCGCGAGATCGAATTCCTGATCAGCGGCGCTCGCCGCGAGCGCGCCGGCGAGATCGCCGGCGCAAACGACCTCCGCGGCCCGGTCGAGCGACAGCAGCGCCAGGCGAAGCGCATCCGCCATCATGGGGTGATCATCGACGACGAGGATCCTCACGCCCCCCTCCTGTTCCCGTTCGTTCGCGTGCTCCGTTCGGATCTTAGCGCGATGGGAGTAGCGCACCTAGTGCGTTCGAGTTATTCCGCTGCGCCCGTCCACCGCCCAGAATGAGTGCCTGGTGGTCGCACACGACCTTCCGACACGAAATGCTTGCCGACCCGCAGCTTGGGAATTAGATTGCCGACGTTGCTCACGACCAAGGCGCTCGCCATGAGCCCGGAAAGCCCAGCCGACCGCCCGCCTGCCGGCGGGGTCACGCCGCAGCCGGGCGCCGTCGACGGGCGCGTCCTGTCCCAGCAGCTGGAAATCCTTGCGCGCCAGGGCACGCGCACGACGCTCCCGGTGGCGGCGGTGGCAGCGGTCATCGCCTATCTGGTCTGGGGCCACGTCAGCGCCTGGCTCATCCTGCCGTGGGCGGGTACGGTGCTCACCTTAAACCTCGTACGTTCGCTCGTCTGCTCGCGTATCGTGCGGCGGGGGTTCGAGCCGGCGGCTGCGCCGGTCTGGAAGCGCCGATTCCTCATATTGGCGCTGTTGAGCGGCACGGCGTCGGGCAGTATCGCAGTGCTGGCGTTCCCCGACTTGTCCGGCGAGCTGCGCGCGGTGATCACCATGATAGTTTGCCTATGGGGGGTCGCCACGGTCACGACGAACGGGCCGTTCCCACGGCTCGTCCTCGGTCATGCGGGGCCGATCTTCGGGCTGACGGCCCTCGGCTGGATGCTTGCGAGGGCGCCCGAGGCGCCGCTCGTCGCACTCCTGCTCGCGCTCTTTTTCGCGCTGCTCGTGGCGTTCGCCGTCGAGACCGCGCGCGTGATCGAGCAGTCGATCCGCCTGCGCTACGCCAACGAGGAGCTGCTCGCGCAGAAGGAGCAGCTGCTTGGGTTGATGCGCGCGGCTTACGACAAGGCGGAGTCCGCCCGCAACAAGGCCGAGGAGGCAAGCCGATCGAAGTCGCAGTTCCTCGCATCCGCGAGCCACGATCTGCGCCAGCCGCTGCACGCGCTTTCGCTGCTGACCGCGCTACTCAAGGACATGACCGAGGATGCGCGCGTGCGCGAGGTGGGCCGGCACATCGAGCTCTCGGTCCAGTCGCTCGACGGACTGTTCGGCGCGCTGCTCGATCTGTCCAAGCTCGACGCCGGGGCGGTAAAGCCGGAGCTGCGCGAAATCGCCTTGCACGAGCTCATCGATCGGCTCTCGATCGAGTACCAACCCAAGGCGCAGAGCACGGGACTGATCTACGAGTGCGACGCAGACCACATCTGGCTCCGCACCGACCCGATCCTGCTGGAGCGGGTGATGCGCAATCTGCTGGAGAATGCGATCCGGTTTACGCCGGCGGGACGCGTCGCGCTGTACGCCAGGCGCGCCGCCGAGGGCCTGAGCATCAGCGTGAGCGACAGCGGCATCGGCATTCCCGACGCGGAGCGCGCGCGAATCTTCGAGGAGTTCTACCAGATCGGCAATCCCGCCCGCAGCCGTGCCCAGGGCCTCGGCCTCGGCCTGTCCATCGTGCGCCGTCTCTCGGATTTACTGGGAATGCAGGTGGAGCTGAGCTCGCGCGCGGGGCAAGGCTCGGTCTTTGCAATCAAGGTGCCGGACTCGCAGCTGCAAGCCGCACCGACCGCCGTCGCCGTCGAGCGGCCGGTGCAGGACGAGGACGACGTCTCCGGGATCGTCGTGCTCGTGATCGAGGACGACGCCGAGGTGCGCATTGCGATGAATCTGTCGCTGCGCCGGTGGGGCTGCATCCCGCTTATCGCGGACTCGCTGGACGAAGCGCGGAAATTGCTGGCTGCGAACGGGCTGCGGCCCGAGGTCCTGATCTGCGATCTGCGGCTCAGCAACGGCGCGAGCGGGATCGCGGCGATCAGCGCCTTGCGCACCGAGCTCGGCCCCGTTCCCGCCGCGCTGGTGACCGGCGACACCGATGCCGACAAACTCGCGGAGGTGCGCGCATCCGGCCTCGACGTGCTGCACAAGCCCGTCAAGCCCGGCGAGCTGCGGGCACTCCTGCATACGCTCGCGCGCCCGGCGCCCGATCCGGCGCTGCAGGGCGCTGCCTGACCGGGCCGGGTTGCCGGTGTCCTAGCGGAGGAATCATGCGCTGGCTTTCGAAGAGCGCCGAAGAACTCGCCCGCCGCATCGGCGCGAAGCATCCGCCGCGCTTTGACGCGATCGTGGTCGGCTCGGGCTACGGCGGCGCGGTCGCCGCATGCCGGCTGGCGCAGGCCGGTCTGAGCGTATGCGTGCTCGAGCGCGGCGAGGAGCGTCTGCCGGGCGAATTCCCGAACGATTTCGGTCACCTGCCGGGGAACGCGCGGGCGGAACGGGCCGACCGGGCTGGAACCCTGGGAAGCCGCGACGGGATGTTCGACGTCCGGCTGTACGGCGGGGTCTCGATCCTGGTCAGCAACGTCCTCGGGGGCGGCAGCCAGATCAACGCCAACGTCGCGATCCGCGCCGACCCTGCGCTGTTCAGCGAACCGGACTGGCCGCAAGCGCTGCGCAACGAATTCGATCCGCTCGGCGAGTTCTACACCCGCGTCGAAGAAATGCTCGGCGCGCGGCCTTATCCGCACGCGTGCACGAAGGCCGCGGCGCTCGAGCGCCTGGCCGAGCCGCTCACGCAGCATGTGCGGCGCCATTACTGGAAGGGCGACACGCCGCCCGAGGTGAAGTGCTACCGCCTGCCGCTCGCGGTCAGCTATCGGGATGGCCCGAACGCGGTCGGCGTGCAGCAGAAGGCCTGCACCGGGTGCGGCGATTGCATCAGCGGCTGCAACGTCGGCGCGAAGAACACGCTGACGATGAACTATCTGCCCGCGGCGTTCCGCAGCGGGGCGGAGATCTTCACCGGGGCGAGCGTGATCGCGGTGCAACCGAAGCAACACGGTGGCCAGGAGTACACGAGCGTCTACTTCGGCTACAGCGACGAGGACTGGGGCAGAACGCTCGCGGAGCGCGGCCCGGGGCGGTTTCCGCGCCCGCGCGACGCGGGAATCTGCTCGATCAGGGCGAAGATCGTGATCCTGGCGGCGGGCACCCTCGGCAGCACCGAGATCCTGCTGCGCTCGCGCCAGCTCGGCCTGCTGCAGCTTTCGCCGCGGCTCGGAAGCGGATTCTCCGGCAACGGCGGTGCGCTCGGTTTCACCTACGATCACGCCACCGAGGTCAATGCCATCGGCTGGGGCGGCGACAAAGACCGTTACGCGGGTAGCGGCACGGCGGACGCCGCGTCCCCTCCGGGGCCGACGATCGTGGCGACGCTGGACGCGCGCCCCGGATTGACGCTGCGCGAAGGCGTGCTGATCCAGGACGGGATCATACCCG
>Ga0315540_10000581_pt1 | contig 20798 bp, 16 predicted proteins | sample SalMarSW160110MG_FD_203677 | JGI IMG/M metagenome (GOLD analysis project Ga0315540, IMG submission 203677) | Salt marsh sediment microbial communities from the Plum Island Ecosystem LTER, Massachusetts, United States - Salt Marsh Sediment SW1601-10 ...
TGGTGCAGCGGATCATCGACTGCGGATCGTCGATGACCGGCATGCCTTCCTGCTGCGCCCGGCGGGCAAAGCGGTAGGTGAAATTGTCGATCTTGGTGGTGGCGCGAATGAACAGCGCATCGTATTCAGCCAGGCGGTCAAGGTCGCCCTTGTTGATGGGCTCGACCTCGATGCTCGTGCGCGCCGCAATGCGCGCGAAATGCTTGAGGCTCGCCTGGGTAGACGGCGCCAGTTCCTCCTCCGGATCGATCAGCACGGCAAGAGTGTACTTGGCCTGCACGCGGGTCTTGGCATCGCGCCAGGTGCCACGGGTATGCTCGGTCATGGCGGCAAGGAAAAAGGCACGCTCATCGCCAGCCAGCGCATGCATCCCCACGCCCGAGATGCGGTCGATGGTTCGCCGTCCGTCGCCGTTGCCACTGACGCGCAGGATGGGTACGCGAAACCAGTCGAACAGCAACCGCGCAAAAGGGGCAAGGGCGGGAGGTTGCACCTGCCCGAAGCACACCAGAAGCTTCATCGGCCCCGGCGACAGAGCATCGGCGGCCTTGGCGAGGCAACGATTGAGCGCTTCCTGCAATTCCGGCAAGGCCCGTTCATATAGCGTCTTGCGCGATAGTTCGGCGATGGTCTCGACACTGGGGATGACGCGGTGACCGCGAGCCTCGGCCAGAAGCGAGCAATAATAGCCCGCCCCCTGATAGCCGTAACTGCGGGCCAGATTGATGATGTTGGGCTTGGAATTACCGAAAAGCTGGGGCCGCGACAGGTAGTCCCTGGTCGTCATGACCTTGTGGGGCGTGTCGGCGTTGGAAACGTCACGCTCGTGATCGACCAGAATGAGCCAACTCATAGGGCAGAATTTGCCTCCACAACAATGGCCGCCCTGAGGCGCGAGCGCCCATAGGCAGCGATGCTTTCAAACTCGTCCATGGGGATTGCGAGGCCGGCCTTGCCCAGCGGCACTTCATGCTCATCGGGATCCACGAACGGATCGTGGGCGAATATATAGTGTTGATCGTGATCGTATACCACGATCCAGTGCGGCACCCGTTCGCGGTACATGCGGTAGGTGGAAATGAGCACGATGGCCACCGCGCCGCGGTCGAGCGCGGCGATGAGATCATCGATGCCAAGCGCCGTCTCGATGACCGGGATGCCGGCCGCCTCGATCTGCGCCTGGTAGTCGGCCTGCACTTCGGCCATGATCTCGCGCTTGGCATCGTTGCGCATGCCTTCGGTGAAATAGGGGCCCGGCTGGTTCACATGCAGCGCCACCTTGCGGCCGCGCCGCGCCACCGCCAGCGTCACCCCCAGGGGATCGCACCCGCCGGGCGCCGAGATCAGATAGATGCTGGTCGCTTCGCGCCATAGTCGGAATTCCAGCCGCCGGCTGAACGGCTCGGTCTTGCCTGTTGCCGCCAGCGCCATCATGACGGCGGCCGGTCCGCAGGTGAAATCGCTGGTCTGGGCATAATATGGCACGTTGCGCGCCGTCGACGGGGCATGGCCGATCAGCGACTTCTCCAGCCGCAGCGCATCGGCATTGTCCCCGTAATAGCCAAGGCAGCGGGCGAACAGCTTGTAGCCGCGCTTTTCATAAAGCGCGATGGCCGGCTGGTTGTCGGGCCTGACCTCAAGCCGCATGAACAGTTCGCCATGCCGGCGCGCCGCATCTTCGGCGGCCTCGATGAGGGCCCGGCCCAGACCCGTGCCGCGCGCAGCCTCGGTCGTCGCAATGGAATAGAGCCGGGCAACCGATGTGGTACGCCGGTAGAGGTTGAGGGCATAACCGGCAATGCCGCCACCCGCAGCTTGCGCCACCAGGACGTCGGCGGAGGCCGAGTTGATGAAACGCAAAAAGCTGCGCCGGCTGATCCGGTCGGTCTCGAAGACCGAATTTTCCAGCGCCACCAGCGCCTCGACGTCGGCCGGGGCAGCAGCGCGGATCAGCGGTTGTGAAGCAGCACCGCCCATCTATAACCTCGTCAATCCGCGAACGGATCCTTCATCAAGATAGTGTCGTCGCGCTCCGGGCTGGTCGACAGGAGCGCTACGGGACACTCTATCAACTCCTCGATCTGGCGCACGTATTTCACCGCCTGGGCCGGCAGTTCCGCCCACGACCGCGCGCCGGCCGTCGAATCCTGCCAGCCCTCGAACGTCTGATAGATCGCCTCGACGCGACTTTGCGCATTCTGGCCGGCCGGCAAGCGCGCAATCTCCTCGCCGTCGAGGCGGTAGCCAGTGCACACCTTGATCTCGTCCAGTCCGTCCAGCACATCGAGCTTGGTCAAGGCGATGCCGGCGATGCCTGAGGTCTTGATGGCCTGGCGCACCATCACCGCGTCGAACCAGCCGCAGCGCCGCTTGCGCCCGGTCACGGTGCCGAACTCGCGGCCACGTTCGCCGATGCGCTCGCCGATGGCGGTGTCCTGTTCGGTGGGGAACGGTCCCGAGCCGACACGCGTGGTATAGGCCTTGGCGATACCCAGCACATAACCGACCGCGCCCGGCCCCATGCCGGTCCCGGTTGCCGCCTGGGCGGCCACGGTGTTGGACGACGTCACATAAGGGTAGGTGCCGTGATCGATGTCGAGCATGATGCCCTGGGCGCCCTCGAACAGGATGCGCCGCCCGGCCCGGCGGGCCGTATCGAGGAGTTCCCACACGCAATCCATGTAAGTGAGGATGCGCGGCCCGATCTCCACCAGTTGCGCGCACAATTCGCCCGATTGCACCTCGGGCTCGCCGAGGCCGCGGCGAATGGCATTGTGATGGGTGAGAAGACGATCGATCTTGGCGCCGAGAGTCTGCTTGTTCTGCAGATCGGAAACCCGGATGGCGCGGCGGCCGACCTTGTCTTCATAGGCCGGACCGATGCCGCGCCCGGTGGTGCCGATCTTGCCGGCCCCGGCGGCTGCCTCGCGCATGCCGTCGAGCTCGCGGTGCAGCGGCAGGATGAGGGTGGCATTTTCCGCGATGCGCAGGTTGTCGCGGGAAATCGAAACACCTTGCGCGGCAAGCTTGTCGATCTCGCCCGCCAGCGCCCAGGGATCGATGACCACGCCGTTGCCGATGACCGCCAGCTTGCCCGGCCTGACGATGCCTGAAGGCAGCAACGACAGCTTGTAGGTGATCCCGTCGATGACCAGCGTATGGCCGGCATTGTGGCCGCCCTGGAAGCGAACCACCACATCGGCGCGCGCCGACAGCCAGTCGACGATCTTGCCCTTGCCCTCGTCGCCCCACTGGGCGCCGACCACTACCACATTGGCCATATATGAAGAGCCCTCATCGCCAGAATCAAACGAAACGGCCCCGGGGCACGCGCATGCCGGGGCCGTTGCGAGTGTTTACATGATCGCTCACCGGTTGGAAAGAAAAACGCCGCGCCGCTTCAATCGATCGGCGGCAGCACCATGTCCTTGGGCCAGGTGACGCGGTAGCCGAAGTTGATGGTTTCTTCCGCGCCGACCTTGAGGGTCCGCTTCCAGGCCATGATGCCGCGTTGCTTGTCGACGTTGCGCTCATCCGGCGCCGTCATGCCCGACAGCATTTCCACCTTGACGTCCTGGTGGATGGAATATGGCATGCGATCGATCAGCCGCACCGCGATAGCCCGGTCATGCAGGTTCTTGATGCTGGTCGAATAGGCCCGCTCGGCAACGTTGTCGGTGGATATGATGCCGGTTTCCCCCGCCTTGCGGATGGTCTCGGCGCGTTTCACCCTCACCCGGTCATCGACGCCGAACCCGAGGTCGTGCTCCTCGCCCGGATTGAGCAACGGCAGCCGCCCACGCCCCAGGAAGACGCCGTCGCGATAGATCATCACGCGGCCCGGCAGCGTCGGCGCATCGCCCTTGAGGGTGAACTTGGCCGACAGGTAGGTCTTCGGATCGAGGCGCGGCACGGCAATCGCTTCCAGCGCCGCCGGCAGGTCGACGGTCGAAATGCGCACGCCTTTTGCCTCGCCGGTATCGTCGATGGTCTGCCGCCCGGAGATCTGATAGAGCGCCTGGAAGCCGGCAGTCTCCACCTGCGCCTCGGCCTCGCGGGCCTGGTTGCCGGTCTTGGCCTGGGCCGCGGCAAGCGATTCGGCTTGCATCGCCGGAGCCGTCGGCACGGCCTTTTGTCGGACCGCACCCATCTGCACCTGCGGCACGGGCGGGCGCGGGCCGAGGGGCTCGGGCTGCAGCTTCGGTGCCTCGGTGGCCCCGCTTATCCGCGCCGTCGACAGGCTCAACACCACGCCGGGCCAGCTTTCCGTTGTCCGCTGCCGGACTTCGGCGCGGCTGACGAGGTTCAATGTCGGCGCCCGATTGCTGTTGCCGGTATCGAGGCGGGCATCGTAGACAGGTGACCACCCCGCGTCCCTGACCCCGTAACGCAAGGAAAAGCGCGCCTCGCCCGGCCCCTTGGCGGTCACCGCGATGGTCGCCACCGTGCGATAGGTCGGTTGCGGCGACAACAGCTGCTCCTGGCGCCGCAGATCCGCGATCTCCTTGCCGATCGCGCGTTGCCGGGTCTGGGCCGCCACCACCGTGTCGGTCATCGCCTTGAGGCGGGTCGCGGCAAGATCGAGGATCTGCGCGATGTCACCGGCGCTCATCGCGGTGCCGCCGCCGATCTTTCTCGGGCGCAGGGCATCACCCCCCAGCGCGCCCAGCAGATCCTTTTGAAAGTTCTGGTCGGCAATGCTGCGATCGAGCTTGCGCTGCTCGGCCTCCAGGGCAGTGATCTGCGCCTCTATCGCCTTGCGCTGCGCGGCCGTGTCGCCGCTTTTCACCACCTCGTTGCTGATATCGACCGCGCCGATGACCAGATCCGCCGCCGAAGTCGCCTCCACCCGCACAGCGCCCGCGTCGATACCGCCCGGCAGATCCTTGACGATGAGACGGTGCTGGCCGGCTGGCAGGGCAAGGCTGATGACCCGCGTCACCTCCGCGCCGTGCGGAAACACGGTGACCGCGTCGACCCTCGATGCGACATTGAAGTCATCGGCAAGGACGGGCGAAAGGCAGGTTGTCGCCAAAAGCCCGACAAGAACAAGGCGTAGCATTGGCATCGTCTCCGTTATGATCCATCCGCATCCCCCAGCCGCCGCATTACAGCATGCAGGCTATAGCAAATTCACCGCAATGCATCAAAATCGCAACGGCTTGGCCTGGCGCACGTGCGGCAGGTCGTCAACCGCCTTGAGAACTTTTGGAGCAATCGCCTCGTCGATCTCGATGAGCGCGATGGCATCGCCGCCGCGGGCCTGGCGGCCGAGGTGGAAGGTGGCGATGTTGACCCCGGCATTGCCCAGCGTCGTGCCCAGCGCGCCGATGAAGCCCGGCTTGTCGTCGTTGGTGACGTAAAGCATGTGGGGCCCGAGCTCGGCCTCCAGGTTGATGCCCTTGATCTGGATGATGCGCGGCCGGCCATCGGAAAAGACCGTGCCGGCCACCGAACGCTCCTGGCGCTCGGTCTTCACCGTGAGGCGCACGTAGGATTCATAGGTGCCGCGCGGCGTCTGGCGGATCTCATCGACCTTGATGCCGCGCTCGCGCGCCACGACGGGAGCGGAAACCATGTTGACGTCGCCGAGCAGCGGCCGCAACAGGCCGGCCAGCAGCGCCGAGGTGAGCGCGCGGGTATTCATTTCCGCCACTTCGCCGGCATATTCGATGACCAGACCGGAAATCGCCGTCTCGGTGAGCTGGCCGGCGAACGAGCCGATCTGGTCGACCAGCGTGATGAAGGGTTTCAGGCGTGGCGCCTCGTCGGCCGAGATGGAGGGCATGTTGAGCGCGTTGGTGACGGCGCCGGTGGTGAGATAGTCCGCCATCTGCTCGGCAACCTGCAGGGCGACGTTTTCCTGGGCCTCCGAGGTCGATGCCCCAAGATGCGGGGTGCAGACCACGTTCTCATGGGCAAACAACGGATTTTCGCTCGCCGGTTCCACCTCGAACACATCGAGCGCCGCGCCCGCCACGTGGCCGCTGTCGAGGGCTTCAAGCAGCGCTGCCTCGACCACCAGCCCGCCGCGCGCGCAGTTGATGACCCTGACGCCCGGCTTCATGTGGGCAAGGGCTGCGGCATCGATGATGTTGCGGGTCTTGTCGGTGAGCGGGGTGTGCACGGAAACCACATCCGCGCGCGCCACAAGCTGGTCGAAATCGACCTTTTCCACCCCGATCTCGACGGCCCGCTCCGGTGTCAGGTAGGGATCGTAGGCGATCACCTTCATCTGCAGTCCCAGAGCCCGGTCGGCGACGATGGAACCGATATTGCCGCAGCCGATGAGCCCCAGCGTCTTGTGGAACAGCTCCACCCCCATGAAGCGGTTCTTCTCCCACTTGCCCGCCTTGGTCGACTGGTTGGCGAGCGGGATCTGGCGGGCCAGCGCCATCATCATGGCAATGGCGTGCTCGGCCGTGGTGACGGCATTGCCCAAAGGCGTGTTCATGACGATGATGCCGCGCTGGGTGGCGGCGGCCACGTCGATGTTGTCGACACCGATCCCCGCTCGGCCGATGACCTTCAGGCGCGGGGCGGCGGCGATGACCTTGGCCGTGACCTTGCTCGCCGAGCGAATGGCAAGGCCGTCGACATCAGCCACGGCGGCGGCGAAGGCCTCCTTGTCCTTGCCAAGATCGGGACGATAGTCGACCTCGATGCCGCGCGCCTTGAACACATCGACGGCGGCGGGGCTGAGCTTGTCGGAAATGAGAACGCGGGGTGCCATGGGGCTCTCCTCAAAGATGACTTGAAAAACGGCTGTCAAGCGATTCAAACGGCTGCGGAAAAGGCCCACTCCAGCCACGGGATCAGCGCCTCGAGATCGCTTTTCTCGACGGTGGCGCCGCACCAGATGCGCAGGCCCGCAGGGGCATCGCGATAGGAGCCGATGTCGTAGGCGACACCCTCGGCCTCCAGCATCTTTGCCATCTTCTTGGGCACCGCCGACGCCGCCTCCGCCCCCAGGCGCTCCACTGCATCGGCCGACAGTTTCAGGCACACCGAGGTATTGGAGCGGGTCGCAGGATCGATTGCCAGGTTCTCGATCCACTCAGTGCGCGCCACCCAGTCGTGGATCACCGCCGCATTGGCGTCGGCGCGGGCGATGAGCCCATCGAGGCCGCCCTGGCGCCTGGCCCATTCCAGCGCCACGATATAATCCTCCACGCACAGCATGGAGGGCGTGTTGATGGTCTCGCCCTCGAAGATGGCGGCGTTCAGATTGCCGGCCTTGGTGAGCCGAAAAAGCTTTGGCATGGGCCATTGAGGGGTATGGGCCTCCAGCCGCTCCACCGCTCGCGGTGATAAGATCAACATGCCGTGCGCCGCCTCACCGCCCAAGACCTTCTGCCAGGAAAAGGTCACCACATCGAGCTTTTGAAAGTCGAGCCGCTGGGCAAAGGCCGCCGAGGTGGCATCGCAGATGGTGAGGCCGGAGCGATCGGCGGCGATCCAGTCGCCGTCCGGCACACGGACGCCCGAGGTGGTGCCGTTCCAGGTGAACACCACGTCGCGGTTAAAGTCGACGGAAGCGAGATCGGGCAACAAGCCGTAGTCGGCGCGGATGGTGCGGGTGTCGGTGAGCTTCAGTTGCTTCATCACGTCGGTGACCCAGCCCTCCCCAAAGCTCTCCCAGGCCACGAGGTCGACCCCGCGGGAGCCCAGCAGGTGCCACAGGGCGAGTTCCACCGCGCCGGTATCGGAGGCCGGCACGATGGCGATGAGGTGGCCCGAGGGCACCCGCAGCACCTCGCGGGTGAGCGCGATGGCCCGCTTTAGGCGGGTCTTGCCCTCGCTTGAGCGATGCGAGCGGCCGATGAGGGTGTTTGAGAGGAGGTCTGGCGACCAGCCGGGGATCTTGGCGCAAGGGCCTGAGGAGAAGTACGCACGCGCCGGCCTGGCGGCCGGTTGAGAGATGGTCATGTTATTCATCCTTACAGATGATTGCCCCTCGTTGGGGAGGGGTGTCCCGCCACGAGCGCTAGCCGAGACCCGCTGACGGGTCAAGCGCAATTCGCTTTTGGATGCCAAAAGGTCGCATTCCGACGTTGCGGGAAGGGAAAACAGGGAAAGGGGGGGCAGTTCTGTCGCTCCGCCGCCACCCGTCTCGTGTCATCCTCGGGCTCGACCGCGGACCCAGGAGCCAAACGCTGAAGCCTTGCCGTGTGCTCTGTATCCTCGGGTCAAGCCCGAGGATGACACAGTGGGGGGATGGATGGGGGAGCCGCAGCCGCCTCAGACGGCCTCGTGCTCGATGACGTCCACCAGTTCGCTGACCAGCCGGCGGACCAGCTTTTCGTCATCGCCTTCCGCCATGACCCGGATTAGCGGTTCGGTACCCGACGGGCGGATGACCAGCCGGCCGTGGCCGTTGAGGCGCGCTTCGGCGGCCGCGATGGCCTCTTTCACCGGCGCCTGCTCCAACGGCTTGCCGGAACGGAAACGGGCGTTCTGCAACACCTGCGGCAGCGGCGTGAAGATCTTGCAGGCCTCGCTCACCGGCTTGCCTGAAGCGGTCACCACCGCCAGCACCTGCAAGGCCGCGATCAGGCCGTCCCCGGTGGTGGAGAAATCCGACAGAACGATATGGCCGGACTGTTCGCCGCCGATATTGAAGCCATGGGTGCGCATGTGCTCGACCACATAGCGATCGCCTACCCGGGTGCGTTCGAGCGTCAGGCCGAGCTTGGCCAGATGCCGTTCCAGCCCCAGGTTGCTCATCACCGTAGCAACGATGCCGCGGCCCTTGAGACGGCCCGCCTCGGCCCACGAATTGGCAATGAGCCCCATCACCTGATCGCCGTCGATCAGTTCGCCATGCTCATCGGCGAGGATCACCCGGTCGGCATCGCCGTCAAGGGCGATGCCGATGTCGGCACGCATTTCGCGCACTTTCTCGCACATGCGCTGCGGAGCGGTCGATCCACATTTTTCGTTGATGTTGAAGCCGTTGGGGTCGGTGCCGATGGCGATCACCTCAGCCCCCAGTTCCCATAATGCCGCCGGCGCCACGCGGTAGGCGGCGCCGTTGGCGCAATCGATCACGATCCTCAGGCCTTCGAGCCGCAGATCCTTGGGAAAGGTGCGCTTGGCGAATTCGATGTAGCGCGCCTGGGCATCCTCGATACGCTTGGCGCGCCCCAGCGCGACGGGCTCGGCAAGGGTGATGTTCGCCGGATTGTCGATGAGCTTTTCTATTTCGGCTTCGCGCTCGTCGGAGAGCTTGTAGCCGTCGGGGCCGAACAGCTTGATGCCGTTGTCATCGAAGGGGTTGTGCGAGGCTGAGATCATCACCCCGAGATCGGCCCTCAGCGAACGGGTGAGCATGGCAATCGCCGGGGTCGGCAGCGGGCCGAACAGGAAAACATCCATGCCCACCGACAGGAAACCCGCCGACAGCGCCTGTTCGATCATGTAGCCGGAAAGCCGCGTATCCTTGCCGATCACCACCCGGTGGCGGTGATCGCCGGTGATAAAGAAGCTGCCCGCCGCCATGCCGACCTTCAACGCCGTTTCGGCGTTCATGGGCCAACCGTTGGCGCGCCCACGGATACCGTCCGTTCCAAAATACTTGTTACCCGGCATGGATTCCCACTGCCCTTGTCGTCGCAAGAAGATACTTCACACCCCGCATCACAGAATAGTCCTTACCATACGCAAGTAAACGATGGATCAAGAAGTTACCTCGCGACTATGTGCCGCCGCGCGAAATACCTTCAGTGCCGCCACCGTCTCGGCGACATCGTGGACCCGAACGATATCGACGCCCTGCATGGCCAGATAAACCGCCGCCGCCAGCGAGCCCGGCACCCGGCGGCCAGCCATCTTTTCCCCGCTGATCGCCCCGATGAAGGCCTTGCGCGAGGCCCCCATCAGCAAGGGCACACCGAGCCCGTGGAAAAGTGTCAGGCGTCCCAGCAATTCCAGATTGTGGGTAAATGTCTTGCCGAAGCCGATGCCCGGATCGGCGATGAGCCGTTCAGCCCCCAGGCCTTGCGCCTCGCAGGCCTCGATCCGCGCCTCCAGGTAATCGAAGACGTCCAGCGCCACGTCGTCATATTGGGGGTTGTGCTGCATGGTGCGCGGCTCGCCCAGGGTATGCATGAGGACGGCGGGAAGGTCGAGATCGCGCACCGTTGCAATGCTGGCCGGATCGTGGCCCAGCGCGGTGATGTCGTTGACCAACCCGGCGCCTGCCCTGGCGGCGGCGGTCATCACCTGAGGCCGCCGCGTATCGCAGGAAACTGCAAACCCCTCGCCCGCCAGCGCCTGGAGGACCGGCACGACCCGTACCAGTTCTTCCTCAGCCGGTGTTGGCTCCGAACCGGGCCGGGTGGATTCACCGCCGATGTCGAGAATGGCCGCACCGGCAGCCGCCTGCGCCTGCCCGCGCTCGATGGCGCTGGCCGCATCGGGGGTCTCGCCGCCGTCGGAAAAGCTGTCGGGCGTCACGTTGACAATGCCCATGACATGGGTAAGGCCGCTCTTGAGGCCGAACGGCAATGAGCGCGGCGCCATGATCTTTTCAAGTCGTTCGGCGATCTCGCCATCCCGCGATGCCCGGAGGTCGGAAAAGCTGTGCCAGGAACGCGAAACCGTCGTCTCCTGGCGAAACAGCAGTTCGATGCGATTGAAGGCCACCGGTCCCGCCGCGATATAGCCAGCATCGCCAGTCGCTACCGCTTCAGCGGCATCGCTGCCCCACAACAGACCTGCCGGCCGCAGGTAGGCCTGCCCATCGCTCATCGATCAACCAATCGTCGCTCAAGTGATGCCGCGCCGTATCTCAACCCTGCGGCTGTGGCTCCATGTCTTCGGTGCCCTGCCCGCCGCGCTTGGGCTTGTTGGTCACCGGCACCGAGGAGGCCTTCTTTTCCTGCGGACCGCCACTGGCATCGTCGCCACGCACCGGCGGCTTGCCCTTCAGCAGATCGCGGATCTCGTCGCCCGACAGGGTCTCGTATTCGAGCAGCCCTTGCGCCAGCGTCTCGAGATCCTTCTTCTTCCTGATGAGGATCTTGCGCGCCGTGGCATAGGCATCCTCGATCAGCCGACGGATTTCAGCGTCGATCTTCTGGGCGGTGGCCTCCGACACGTTCTGGTGGCGCGCCACCGAATGGCCGAGGAACACCTCCTCCTGGTTATCGCCATAGGCGACCAGACCCAGTTCCTTGGAATAGCCCCAACGGGTGACCATGGCGCGGGCGAGCTTGGTCGCCTGGTCGATATCGGACTGGGCGCCGGAGGTGACGTTGTCGTCGCCGAAAGTAAGCTGTTCGGCCACCCGGCCGCCCATCATGATGGCGAGTCGCGACGTCATCTGCTTGTACTTCATGGAATAGCGGTCGCCCTCGGGCAACTGCATCACCATGCCCAGCGCCCGGCCGCGCGGAATGATCGTCGCCTTGTGGACGGGATCGGACGCCGGCACGCTGAGAGCGAGGATGGCGTGGCCTGCCTCGTGATAGGCGGTGTTGCGCTTTTCCTCCTCCGACATGGCCATGGAACGCCGCTCGGCGCCCATCATCACCTTGTCCTTGGCATCTTCCATGTCACGCTGGGTGACCATGCGGCGCGACCGCCGGGCCGCCAGAAGGGCTGCCTCGTTGACCAGATTGGCCAGATCGGCGCCGGAAAAGCCGGGCGTTCCGCGGGCAATCACCTTGGGATCGATATCGGGTGCCAGCGGCACATTGCGCATGTGCACGCGCAAGATCTTCTCGCGCCCCGTCACATCCGGGTTGGGCACCACGATCTGGCGGTCGAAACGACCGGGGCGCAACAGCGCCGGGTCGAGCACGTCGGGCCGGTTGGTGGCGGCGATCAGGATGACGCCTTCATTGGCCTCAAAACCGTCCATCTCCACCAGCAACTGGTTCAACGTCTGCTCGCGCTCGTCATTGCCGCCGCCGAGGCCAGCGCCGCGATGCCGCCCGACCGCGTCGATTTCGTCGATGAAGATGATGCAAGGGGCGTTCTTCTTGGCCTGGTCGAACATGTCGCGCACCCTGGAGGCGCCGACGCCGACGAACATTTCGACAAAATCCGAACCGGAAATCGTGAAGAACGGCACATTGGCCTCACCCGCGATGGCCCGCGCCAGCAGCGTCTTGCCGGTGCCGGGAGGCCCGACCAGCAGCGCGCCCTTGGGTATCTTGCCGCCGAGGCGCTGGAACTTGTGCGGATCCTTGAGGAACTCGACGATCTCCTGAAGATCCTCCTTGGCCTCCTCGACGCCGGCCACGTCCTCGAAGGTGACGCGGCCCTGGCGTTCGGTGAGAAGCTTGGCCTTCGACTTACCAAACCCCATGGCCTTGCCGGAGGACGACTGCATCTGGCGCATGAAGAAGATCCACACGCCCACCATCAACAGGATCGGGAACCACGACAGCAGCATGCTCGGCAACAGGCTGTCCTGGGTGGCCGGCCGCGCACGGATGTCCACGCCCTTCTTGCGCAGCATGTTGACGAGGTTGGGATCCTGCGGCGCATACGTCTGGAAGGAGAGATTGTCCGCCGTCTTGCCGGTGATGACCTCGCCGGAAATCGTCACCGAGCGAACATCACCCGACTCGACCTTGCTCATGAACTGCGAGTAGCTGATTTCATCGACGCGACTGTGCTGGGTCGGCCCCTGAAACAGGTGAAACAGGGCGAAAAGCAGCAACGCGATGATCACCCAGACGGCAAGATTGCGGAAATTGTTCACCTGTACCTCGTCCGTGACTGTCGCCCGGGCAAGAGGGTCTGCGCAGAAGCGCCCCTCCCCGGCCAACTTGATGACCATAACATAGGAGCGCCGAGATGCATTGCCAAGCGTGGCGACGCCGTAAATGAAGCGTTTAGGCGCATTTAAGGGCCCCATTCGGTGCAGCGGCGACAAATGCGGCCTCGATACCCTGGTCAGCGCCCCCCGCAAAGCCCAAAGGCGCCCCGTCGGCAACCACCACAGGACGCGCATCGGTAACGAAGCGCGGCATCCTCGCTCCGCCGTCGTCAAGGCCCAGCACCTGGTCGCCAAGTGCCTTTCCCGGCACGATTTCCAGCATCCCCACTGAACTGCGAGAGCCGCCTGCCCGACGGATGAGGAAACGCCCGTCCCAAACCATGCCACCAGCATCCAGCGGCACCGGGTGAAGCGGCAACCGTCCCGGCTCGCGCCCGATGAGCAGTGCGTTCTTGCGCCTCACGATGCGGGCCCCGGCCAGCGTACGCGCCCGGCCTTCACCGCTGCCCAGCCAATCGGCCAGCGCCTCGATCGCCGAAAGGCGCGGGCGATCGCCCGCCAGCCCGCCGGCGATGGTGACGGCCCGGTCCAGCAAACGGATCCTCAACTCTTCCGGCAGGCGCTCGAAACCGGCGCTTTCGACCTCGATAAGACCTTCCGGATGCATGACCATGAGCCGCGCCGCCGCCTCATCGCAGGCGGCCTCAAGCGCCTCGCGCACCCGCCCCAGTCGCCGCGCCGATCGCACCAGTGCCGACGCTTCGAGCCCGGCATCCGCCAGCGTCCCCAGGAGCCGGCGCACCCGGACGCGCTCGAAGTTCATGTTGGAGTTGGAGGGATCCTCGAACCAGGAAAGCCCGGCGGCTTCCAGCGTCGCCGTCAGGCGGTGATGGGTGATGCCCAGCAGCGGGCGCACCAGCAACAGTCCATCGAAAGTTGTCACCGGCGCCATCGCCGCCAGGCCATCGAGACCGGATCCGCGGGCGAGCCGCATCACCAGGGTCTCGGCCTGGTCATCGGCGGTATGGCCAAGCGCAATTGAGGTGGCGCCGAAACCGCGTGCCGCATCCGCCAGCAGGGCGAGCCGCGCCTGACGCGCTGCCTCCTGAATGCCGGTCACCGGCTTTTCGCCGTGCCAGCAAAGCAGTTTCCCCTCAAGGCCCAGACGCCCGGCCAGATCCACGACCGAACCAGCCTCGGCGGCAGAACCGCTTCTCAAGCCGTGATCGACGCTCAGCACGCAAAGCCGGGGATGCCCGGCACGGGCGCTCGACCAGCGCTGCATGAGAAACAGCAAGGCTGTGGAATCGGCGCCGCCCGAAACTGCCAGGGCGATACAGTCATGGCGGGCAAGCGGCAGGAAAAGGCGTTCCGCATCGATGGGGCTGACAGGTCCGGCCCTAGCCCGCATCTTTCTCCCTCGCTGCGCCCCGCGTCGCCCTGCGCCGTTCTCCTGCCCTGTCACCATTTTGAACCGGCGCAGGGCACAGTGAGAGAGAGAGAGGCGGGCTAGCAGCCGGCACGCTTCATCTCCAGAAGGGCCTTGTTTCTGACCGCGGCGGCCGTGGCATATTTCTTCGTAACCTCGGCATAGGCGCCGCACGCCTTGGGCTTCTGGCCAAGCCTGCTCAGCGACATGCCGAGCTTGAGCAACGAATCGGGTGCCTTTTCGCTGGCCGGATAGGATCGGTAGCCTTGCAGGAAGTTTTGCGCCGCCTGCTTGTAGTCGGACTGCGCGAAATACGTCTCGCCCAGCCAGTAATAGGCATCGCCCGCCAGCTTGTGGTCGGGATATTTCGACAGGAAGGTGCGGAATCCGGCCTCGGCGGTACCGAACTGGCGCGACAACAGGCTCTGATAGGCGCCCTGGTAGATCTGGTTGGCGAGCGCCGAACCCGTCATCTGATTGCCATCAAGAGACGCCGTCTCGACCTTGTCGGGGATAAGCCCGGGGCTCTGGCTGATCTGCGACTGGTCCTGGGTCTGTGTCGAAAACGACGATTTGTTGTCGGACTGGGTGGTGAACACCTGCTGGTTCTGCTGTTGCGTGGCAAACGGCAGCTGCTGGTTCTGGGTTTGCGCGTTGTAGGGCTGCTGGTTCTGCGCCTGGGTGCCGAACTGCTGCTGGGCCTCCTCACCCTGCAGCGCCAGCTTGCCGAGAATCTGCGGCCCCTGGCCCTGTACCTGCGAGCCTTGATCATGCTGGTTGATAGTCTGCTGGCCGGCGAGCTGGGACAGTTGATCGTTCTGGTATTGCGACAGATCGACACCGGGCTGAAGGGTGGTGCTGTTGTTCTTCTGCTGGGTCGTGCTGTCGGTCTGCTGCTGGGCGGCGCTATCGGCCTGCTGCTGGGGGATCACCACCTGCTGCTGGGCCCATTGCTCCTGGCTGGGCTGCGGCGCAATGGCACCCTGCTGGCCGATGCGCTTTTCGACCTTGCGCAACCGGAATTCCAGATTGGCCTGCAGGTTCTGCATCTGCATCTGCATCTGCTGCACCTGCGCTACGAGCTGGCGCACCTGCTCTTCAAGGCCGCTCAGCCGGGCGGCGTCGGCGCCCTGCATGGCTCCGGGCTGGTTGGCGGCCGCATCGCGGGCATGGACTTCGGCCTCAAGCCGGATGAGCCGGTCGTAAAGGGCGTTCCACTGGTCGGACTGCGCCGCCGCCGGCACGCCGGTCAGCGACAGGACAAGGCCGGGCATCGCCACGCCGGCCAGCAATAAGGACTTGATCCACGCGTTCAAGGTCATCCCCGGTTGGTTGTCATCGAATTACAAAGCCACACGCAAAGGGCGGTCGTTGCACCGACCCTGCGTGCCCTCGGCCTCAAGCCATGATACGCCAACAGACTTGCCCGCCAAACGCGGTGAAAATGCGACCGATCACCTCAGCCCGGAACGGCTCCGCCCGTGATGACCGTGACCGCCCGGCGGTTCTGGGAATAGCACGACTCGTTGCTGCACGTGGCCACCGGTCGCTCCTTGCCGTAGGCAATGGTGGACATGCGGGCCGGATTGACGCCAAGCGAAGCCAGGAAGTTCTTGGTCGCCGTGGCGCGCCGCGCCGACAGGGCGATGTTGTATTCGCGCGTGCCCTGTTCATCGGCATGGCCTTCGATCTGCACGGTCACGCTCGGATACTGGGCGAGCCATGCCGCCTGGCGGCGCAGGATCGCCTGCGCCTCGGGCGTCAGGTTCGACTGATCGACCGCGAAGTGCACGCGATCACCCACATTGACCAGAAAATCCTTCTGCGAACCCGGAACGGCCGCCTGCTCCTGCGGCACGATGTCGGGCCGATTGGATGTCGAGCACCCCGCGACGAAAACCAGTCCAGCGCAGACTGCTGCAATCTTGAGACCCGAAATAACCCGCAACATTCAATCCCACTCCTCGAAATGCCTGCCCCGGCCGCATCTGCCGGCATTTGCTTGCGTTGAGCCCCACCGGCCCCGCTGGCGTCCCATCGGTCCAACCGCCCTTCCCATCGAATGGCGCTGGACCGGATTGCCCGAGGGCGGCAGGCCACCGTTTGATGAACCGCGTGCCGCCCGAGGGCGCTAGTTAATCCTTCATACCTACTTCAGCAAGGGCGACCAGGCCGGATCGGAGGCAAACCCCTGCGTGTCGATCAACTGCTCGTTGTATCCGGTAAGATCCACCGTATAGAGCCGCGGTCCGCCGTTCTCGCCGGGCTGTTCGCGAAAGAACATGATCACCCTGCCGTTAGGTGACCACGTCGGACCCTCATTGTGGAAACCTTCGGTTAATATTCTCTCACCAGACCCGTCAGGGTGCATGACGCCGATGCCGAACTGGCCGTTGGCGATCTTGGTGAAGGCGATGTAGTCGCCGCGCGGCGACCACACCGGCGTCGAATAGCGCCCGTCGCCGAAGCTGATGCGATGCTGGTTCGAGCCGTCGGCGTTCATGACGAAGATCTGCTGATTGCCGGTCCGGTCGCTTTCAAAGGTGATCTGGCTGCCGTCGGGCGAATAGGAAGGCGCGGTATCGATGGCCTGGGTATTGGTGAGCTGGGTCGTGCCGCGGGTCCTGAGATCGAGCAGGAAGATATTGGAGTTTGCCCCCTGCTGCAGGCTCATCACCACCCGCTGGCCGTCGGGCGAGAACCGCGGGGCAAAGCTCATGTTGGGGAAGTCGCCGACGATCTCGCGCTGGCCGGTCTCGATATTGTACAGATAAACGCGCGGCAACCCGCCGGCGAACGACATGTAGGTGATTTCCTGGGAATTGGGGCTGAAGCGCGGCGTGATGACAAGGTCCTTGCCGTCGGTCAGCGTGCGCATGTTGGCGCCGTCCTGGTCCATGATGGCGAGCTGCTTGATGCGCTTGTCCTTGGGACCGGATTCCTTAATGAACACGATGCGGCTGTCGAAATAGCCCTCCTCGCCGGTGATCGCCTTGTAGATGGCATCGGCGATGAGGTGCCCGATGCGCCGCCAGTTGCGCGGCGTGGTGACGAACTGCAAACCGACAGTCTGTTGCTGGGCGAAGATGTCCCACAAACGGAATTCCGCCCGGATCCGCCCGTCGGACTGCAGAATGATCCGGCCGGTCACCAGCGCCTGGGCCTGGATGGTGCGCCAGTCGCCGAACCGCGGCAATGCGGAGAAGTCGGTGATCTGCTCGACATAGGAATTCTGCGGCAGCGGCTGGAACAGCCCCGAGCGCTGCAGGTCGTTGCCGATGACGCCCACGATGTCGGCACCAAGCTTGGCCTCTTCCGGCGAGGTGCCGATGAAATTCGGCAGCGCGATGGGCATAGGTTTCACCTGGCCGCGGGTGATGTCGATCACCAGCGCCGCCATGGCCGGACGGGCAAGCGGCAATGCAAGGGCCATCGCAATGACAAGGAGCGCCATGCCGCGATACATGGCGGCGTTGAAAGGACCATTCTGGCGGAAATGCATATTGGCTTCTTTACGTCTTCAGTGTCGGTCAGTTGGTGGCAAGCATGCGGCTTGGATCGAAATTGAGGATAACATCTTTCCAGATATCATATTTGTCGAGCGGCAATCCCTTATACGGTGCGCACATCAAAACCGCGCGAACGGCACTGGACTCAGCCGCCTTGGTCAAGGCGTCGGCACCCGGATTGAGAACTTCGGGGCCGCTGAGGACGGTACCGTCCTGGCCCAGCGCGAAATGCACCTTGACCATCAGATTCTGTGCCTCGCGCACCCCCGTCGGCGGCGCCCAGCAACGCTCCACCTGCTGACGCAGCCAGTCGACCATGTCGGCCGACAATTGCGCGTCGTTGCCGGCGAGCGAGTCGAACTTGCCCTTCAACGGCGTGCCGGTGATATCGCTCGTCTTGGTCGGGGCCTTCTTCTCGGGCACCTTGTTCAGCAGCGCGGCGATTTGATCGGGATTGAAGTCGAACTTCTTCTTTTCCTTCTTGACGAAGTCGGCCGGCGGCTTGGGCTTCAACCGGGGAATGGGCACCGGCGTCGAATCCGCCTGCTTTTGCGGATCCGGCTTGGGCTGGTCGGCGGGCGCTTCGGTCTTCTTGATCAGCGCCTCAAGCTGCGACGGATCGGGTTGCTTGGCGGCCTCGACCACCGGCTTGGGCTCGGCCTTGGGCTCAGGCGCGGGCGGCGGCTCCTTGGCGGCCTGCTTGACTTCCTTGGCCGGCTTGGGGGCCGGCTTGGTCTCCTTGGCCTTTTCCACCTTGGGCGGCGCCGGCTTGACGTCGGGTTTCCTGGCCGGGGCGTCCTTGAGGGTCGCGGCGCGCTGCGACAGGTCGGTGATATCGACGATGTCGACCGGAATAGACGGCTGTTCCGGCACCTTGTAGCCGTCGACCGACGGCAACACGATCACCGCTGCCAAGAGGATGGCGGCGTGGGCAAGAAACGAAATGGGAAGGCTTACGCGCAACCGTTCCACCTCATTTTGAGTAGTCCCGAGCCATGTCGGTAACCAGGCCGATGCGGCGGAAGCCCGCCATGTTCAGCACGCCCATGACCTTCATAACCTTACCATAATCCACGTGGCGGTCGCCGCGCACGAATATGCGCTCCTCATAGCCGTTCTTGGCTATGGCAATCAATTTCGGCACCAGTGTGTCGAGCTTGATCTCGGTGTTCTGCAGGAACACCGTGCCGTCGGCCTTCACTGTCACGGTGAGCGGCTCCTTGTCGCCCTGCAGCGGATTGGCCTTGGTCTCCGGCAGTTCGATCGGCACCCCCACCGTCAACAGCGGCGCCGCCACCATGAAGACGATCAGCAACACCAGCATGACGTCAACAAACGGGGTGACGTTGATCTCCGACATCGGCGCATAGAACGACCGCCGCCGGTGGCCGCGCCGCCCACTGATTGCTGTCTTGCCCTGAACCGCCGATGCCATGGCCTCGATTACCCCTTCACGCGCGCTCGTCGAGCTGGCGCGAGATGATGGCGGAAAATTCGTCGGCGAAATTTTCCAGCCGCGCCGCGATCTTGCCGATGTCGCTGGAGAACTTGTTGTAGAAGATAACCGCCGGTATGGCGGCAAGAAGGCCGAGACCGGTGGCCGCCAGCGCTTCGGCAAGGCCCGGTGCCACCACGGCAAGATTGGTGTTCTTGGAAACGGCAATGGCGCGGAACGAGTTCATGATCCCCCACACGGTGCCGAACAGGCCGATGAACGGCGCCGTCGAGCCGACCGTCGCGAGGAACAACAGGCGGGCTTCGAGGCGCGCCATCTCGCGCTGCAACTGCACGTCCATCACCTTTTCGATGCGCTGCTGGACGCCATGGAATCCGGCCCGAAGCGCGCTGTCCTGGCTGCGCTTCCATTCGCGCATGGCCGCCATGAACAGCGAAGCCATGGCCTGGCTGGCGCGATTCCCGAGCGTCAGGTAGAGGTCTTCCAGCGACTGCCCCGACCAGAAAAGCTGCTCGAACTGGTCGGTGGCGCGCCTCACCCGGGCGATGACATAGAATTTTTCAAAGACGATTGCCCAGCACCCGATGGAAGCGCCGATCAGCCCCAGCATCACCAGCTTGACGACGATGTGGGCTTCCCAGAACATGTGCAGGAAGGAAAATCCCTGCGCGGCCACCACCTGACTGGTCTGAACGTCCATTTGGGCCTCGCCTTTGAGATGAATTCCCCGTCCCCGCCCGCATGCGGAACATCGTGGGGCCGCTTCAATCGGCATCAAGTTTGTCGAAACTGCGGCGCAACCCCAAAAGCCGCGGCATCGCGCACCCGCCATCATGCCGGCAACCGGCAACGCCCGGCTGCCACGCGGCGGACCGGATGCCACACTGATCAGGCTATGGTTAACAGACCGTTACGCTGTGGGCTTCGCCAACAGCGGCCGGATGGCGCTGGCCATGGCGGCGGGAAAGCGTTTCGGGCGGCCGGTGGCATCGACGAGGGCCGCCGTCACGTTGCCTGAAAACAGCAGCTCCCCGTCGCACTTGACCTGATGGTCAATGTGCAACCGCGCACCGGTCAGGCCAACGAGGCGGGTTTCGACCTCCAGCAGATCGTCGATGCGCGCCGGCTTGGCAAAGTTGCACACCATGTGCCGCACCACGAAACCCATCGAACCGCCTGTATCGCTCCAGTGCAATTGATGATGATGGATGCCGATGAGCCGCAGGAAGTCCGAGCGCCCCCGCTCGCAGAATTTCAGGTAATTGGCGTGATAGACGAAGCCGGAAAAATCCGTGTCCTCGTAATAGACGCGGATGGGCAGGATATGCGTGTCACCCTCGATCCGCCCGGCGATGTCGGGCCATTCACCACTCATCAAAGTCTACTTCTGATCCCAATCGCATCTGCAACATGTCAATTTTTCGCGCGAAATTTGAACCGATAATTTCAAAATAGCTATCCTTTCCGCATGCCCCAATCTCCCACTACAAACGGCTGCCTAAACGCTACCTGCGGGCTACCACAGACACCGTTCATCATCCAAATCACGTTGAGTTCGGTTTGTCTTGCGTCTGCAGCAGCCAAATGAAAGGTACAAACTGAGCGCCGCGGAGTATGTGAATCTAGTGTGTAGACTGAAAGAACGCCATCGTAATCGCCCCCTATCCAATA
>Ga0315540_10000589_pt1 | contig 20681 bp, 17 predicted proteins | sample SalMarSW160110MG_FD_203677 | JGI IMG/M metagenome (GOLD analysis project Ga0315540, IMG submission 203677) | Salt marsh sediment microbial communities from the Plum Island Ecosystem LTER, Massachusetts, United States - Salt Marsh Sediment SW1601-10 ...
CGGTCGTAGTTCTTGAGCGTGCCGGTGATGGTGAACTCGCTCGGTCCTTCCATGTAGTTGTAGACGAAGGCGCCCACGCGGGCCATCGTGCTGTCCATGTCGGCCGGCCAGGGCTGCACGCGGCAGACGTAGCGGCCGTAGTACTCGCCCATCGCGGCCTGGTATCCGGGCGTGTCGAACGTGCCCGCCTTCTCGTTCTCGTGGATGACCTTCTGGACGGAATCCGGCAGCGTGGCGAGCAGCGTGTCCGCGTCGGCCTCCCAGCGCGGAATCGAGAGCGCCGGTCCCGCCAGGATCACGCCCTTCACGCCCTCGGGGTGCGTGAGGAGGTAGTCCACGGCCAGCATCGAGCCCCACGAATGCCCGTAGAGGATCACCTGGTCGAGCCCGAGCGCCTTGCGCACCTCGCCCAGCCGCTGCACGAACCCGGGGATCGTGTAGAGCGAGGTGTCCTCCGGCGCGTCCGAGCGGCCGCACCCGAGCTGGTCGTAGAAGACCACCGGCCGTTCGTCACCCAGGCCCCCGAGCGGGTTCAGGTAGTAGCTCGGGAAGCCGGGCCCGCCGTGCAGCACGAGCAGCGGCGTGCCCTTTCCCCTGCCCACGACCTTGTACCAGACCTTGCCGCCCGTGACGTCGATCCGGCCTTCGCCGGGCTTCGGCCCGTGGGCCGTGCCGGCGCAGGACAGCGACCCGAGGAGCGCGAGGGAAGCGAGCGTGCACGCGATACGGCGGAACGGCGGCATGGAGGGCCTCCGGAAGGGTAGAAGACGTCGCTTCTCAGGGGGGCGCCGGACGCAGGTGGGGTGGGCGTCGGGCCACGGGCACAAGGATGGACTCTAGGCCCCGGGGCCCGGAAATGGGAGAGCGAAATCGCGCCCGATCGAGTCGGGGCCGACGGAGATGCGCGGGCGGGACCGACCCGCCGGATCGGTCCCGCCTGAAGGCGCCCCGGGGCGCGTCGCGCTACCCGGAATCACCTCGCCGCGACCGCGCCCTCCGGCTCCGGCACCAGCCGCACCTCGGCCTTGTTGCGCTCGAGCATGAGCACCGTGACGTCGGGGTCGATCACCAGCCGTTCGGGCTCGAAGCCGCACCGGATCGTGACGGGCCTGCCCTCGCCGGCGGCCAGCGTGAGCGGCACGCGGGCGTCCTTCCAGGCCGGAGCCTTCTTCCGCTCGTCCGGCCAGCGCTCACCCGAGGCGGCGGCGACGTCCACCGTCATCGTGCCGGTGCCGACGTTGCGGACCTCGGCCGTCACCTTCCAGGCCTTCCCGTCGCGCTCGAGCTTCGCCTCGTCGATCAGGTAGTGGGGCACGACGACGTGGAAGAACCACTGGTCCACGAACCCGTCGAACGAGGTCGTGTCGGCCGCGTGGCGGCGCTGGATGGCGAGGTAGTTCTCGAGCGCCGCGGGGTCCTGCGAGTCGCGGTAGGTCCGGAAGTACTCGCGGATCCCGGCCAGGCTGCTGTCACGGCCCATGAAGCGGTCGAGCATCCACAGCGCCCAGCCGCCCTTGTCGTACCAGATCCGGTCGTCGCCCGGCAGCGAGCCGTCGAGCAGCACGAGCGGCCGCTCGGAGTCGGCGCGGCGCAGGCGCCCGTAGCGCGTCTCCATCTGCTTCGCGAACGCCTCGCGCTGCCGCTCCCCGCGCACCTGCCGCGTGAGCAGCAGCGCGGAGAAGTGCGCGAAGCCCTCCGAGAGCACCGGCGCGCCCGGGCCGTCGGCCACCATCGCGATGTTCGGCCACCACATGTGCGCCGACTCGTGGGCCGCGATCCAGAACGCGGCGTCGGCGTCGGGCTTCGAGCGGGTCAGGAATCCGATGTTCTCGCTGAACGTGATGTTGCCCGCGGGAGCCTGCGCGTACGTCGGCCAGCCGGCGAACTCCGACAGCCGGAGCATCTTCCACGGGTAGGGGCCGAACCACTCGCCGTACCAGCGACGCGCGCCTTCGAGGGCCGCGAGCATGTCGTCCACGTTGTACGGCTGGCGGCGGTCGTAGTAGACGGCCACGCCGGGCCCCTTCTTCACGACCCACTTCCCCGCGACCAGGTTGAAGATGCGCACGGGGTGGTCCGTCCGCCACTCGGTCACGCGGCGGCCCTTCGCGACCTGCTCCGAAACGCACTCGCCCGTGGCGTTGACCTGCAGGTCCGCCGGCACGTCCACGCGCATGTGGACGTCGTACCAGCGCGTGGCCGACGGGAAGATCGCGTGGTTGCGCGGGCTCTTCCACCAGTCCTTCGGCCACTCGCGCGGGTCGGACCCGTTCTTGTCCTTCTCGATCCCCTTCTCGGGGAAGAACCCGAGCTGCGGCACGAAGTCCGTGCCGCTGAATCCCGTGAGGACGATGCTGGACGGCATGATGAACTCCATGCCGTACGCGCCGTTCTTCGAGATCCCGTCCGGGTGGCGGCCCGAGTAGGAGAAGCCGAGCCGCAGCGTGTCGCCGGGCGCGAGCGGCCGCGGCGGCGTGACGATGAGCAGGCCCGCCCGCGCCTCGGTGCTGCACGGCGCGGCATTCGCGGTCCACTCCAGCTCCTTCCAGCGCGGGTTGTAGCTCACGGGGAACCGGGCCATGGCCGCGTCGGTCGTGTTCTCGACGAGGTAGGAGCCCTTCATGGTGAACGCGTGCCGCGGCGGGTCGAAGCGCACGTCGAGGTCCGCGCCCGCCATCGCCGGCGTCGGCGCGTCCTTCCACGTCTGGATGTTCTTGCGCCAGTAGTCCAGCCTGGCCTTCTTTGCGGCGGCGCCCTGGAAGCCCTCGTTGACCTGCCAGCCGAGCACCGAGCCGGCGACGAGCGGTACGACCAGGAACGGCGAGAGCGAGGCGAGCGCGCCGGCGAGGGCGCCCGGCCGCAGGCGCACGAGCGTGCTCGTGGCGTCCCGCTCGCGGCGCTCGAAGAGCCTCAGCGTGAGCACGGTGAAGAACACCGCCATGCCCAGCCAGGCGATCCGGTTCAGCACGAGCGGCAGCGCGTCGTACTGGAACGTCGCGATGTCCGTCCAGCGCGTCGCGCTCCAGAGGTCCCAGTTGAAGACCCAGTTCATGTTCCCGCGCATCTGGAACCAGCCCGTGAGGATCATCGCCGCGAGGCCCGTCGCGTAGGTCCCGTAGCGGTTGCTCGTCGCCGCGTAGACGGCGGACACGAACGTTGTCCAGACCAGGTAGGTGGGGACGAGCAGCAGGCCCCACACGACGACGAACGGCGCCGGGTCGAGCGGCACCTTCCCCTGCACCAGCAGCACGACGAGGCTGCCGGCGAAGCAGGCGAAGACGATCGCCATGCCGAGCACGGTGTTCGCGGCCGCCTTGCCCGCGAGCATCGCGGCGGTGCGCAGCGGCGTCGCGTAGTAGATGGCGCCGATGCCCGAGCTGCGCTCGCGCTGCAGCGACTCGGTCGTGTAGAACAGGATCACCATGCAGATGAGCAGCGTGAGCGTGTTCATCATGCCCGTGGCGAGCCCGCCCGCGGTGTTCAGGAGCGGCGTGTCGAACGCGCCGACGCCGTACTCGTTGAGCAGCGTCTGGATGAGGATGAGCGGCACGAAGAGGTACAGGCCCGGCGCCCGGACGAGCTGGCGAAGCTCGGTACGCGCCACCTCGAGCATCGTCGCGAGGGCGCCCGGGGTCGTCGCGCGCATCCCGAGCGAGGCGAGCGGCGCGGGGACCTCCGGGCGCTCGTCGGGGTCGGGGGCGTTCGGCGTCGCCGCCAGCGCGGCCTCGCGCTGGCGCTCGCTCACCTTCGCGCCGCGGAGCTGCGTCGAGAAGCGCCGCTGGTAGAGCGCGACGCAGCCGAGTCCGAGCGCGAGCACCACGATCCGCTGCGTGATCACGAGCGGATCGAGCTCGAGCCGGGCGTGGTTGTAGAAGTCCACGCCCCGGTCCACGAGCAGCCAGGTCTCCTTGAGCCAGCGCAGGCCGGTCGGGTCCGCAAACTGGAGCAGGCGGTTCACGCCCGGCGAGAGCCAGGCCGGCGACCAGTCCCACAGGAAGAACGCGTCGAGCAGCAGCACGCCGATCGGGAACGCGAACACGAGCACCGGCAGGCGCGAGAAGCCGCCGATCGCGAAGCAGGCGCCCGTGAACAGCACGAGCGTGGGAATGGCGAAGACCACCATCGGCCGGAGGTAGTTCCCGGCCGAGAACGGCCCGATGTAGTCGGCGTTCGAACCGTGCGGCAGGAGGTGGTTGCAGAGGATCGCGAAGCCGACCTGCAGCACCAGGACCCCGAGGAAGCTCGCGAGCACGGCGAGGTACTTGCCCCACACGTACTCCGAGGGCCGCAGGGGCGTCGAGTGGATGATCTCCCCGACCTTCTGCTCGTCGTCGCGGATGACCGCCATTCCGGCGGCCACGGAGACGAAGAAGACGTAGATGATGCTGATGAGCATGATCAGCGTCTGCGCGACGGCGAACTCCGAGGTGAGCCAGGCCTTGTGGCCGCCGACGCGCGCGTCGCCGGACTGCATCGAGGCGTGGCCGGTCGAGAGCATGAACACCATGAAGCCGAGCAGGAGCATCTGCACCCAGAACAGCGGGCGGCGCAGGCTGTGCGTGAACTCCTGCCGGAAGACCTCGAAGGTGCGGGCGATGTTCACGCCTTCACCGCCTCGGCGACCGCCGGCCTCTGCGGCGCGCGCAGCCCCGGCAGCGCGCCCGTGCGCATGAGCACCAGGTAGGCGTCCTCGAGCGTGGGCGCGACCGGGCCGAAGCCCGCGGGAGCAGCCCCGGCGGGGTCGTAGACGCGCACGCGGTGGCGGCCCTCGACCAGCAGCTCCTGCGTGACGTGGCGGCTCGCACGCAGCTCCGGCAGCTCGCTCGGGCTGACGACGCCCTCGAAGATGCGGCCCTCGATCGCCTCGCGCGCGGCGCGCGGGGTCGTCTTCGCGAGCAGCCGCCCGTGCCGGATCACCGCGAAGCTCGGGCAGAGCACCGCCACGTCCTCGACGATGTGGGTGCTCAGCAGCACGATCCGCTCCTCGGCCAGCTCGGCGAGCAGGTGGTAGAAGCGCAGGCGCTCCTCGGGATCCAGGCCGGCCGTCGGCTCGTCTACGATCAGGAGCCGCGGGCTGCCGGCGATCGCCTGCGCGATGCCGAGGCGCTGCCGCATGCCGCCCGAATAGGACTTCACGGACCGCTTCGCCGCGAACGACAGGTTGACCCGCTCGAGCAGCTCGTCGGCCAGCTTCGCGATCCCGCCCGGCGCGCTCACGCCCTTGAGGCGCAGCAGGTGGAGCAGCATGTCGCGGCCCGAGAGGTGACCGTAGAAGCCGAAGTCCTGCGGCAGGTAGCCGAGGCGCTCCCGCAGCCACTCGGGCCGGTCCAGGACGTCGAGGCCGTCGAGCGTGACGCGCCCGGAGGTGGGCTCCAGCAGCCCCGCGAGGATGCGCATGAACGTGGACTTGCCGGCGCCGTTCGGGCCCAGCAGGCCGAACATGCCGAGCGGCACGTCGAGGTCGATGCCCTGCAGGGCGGCGACGGGACCGGGATAGACCTTCACGAGGCCGGTGATTTCGAGCATGCGGGACTCCGGGGCGGGGGTTCTCGGGGGGAGGTCGCGACTCCGGGCATACGGCCTCGAGAGCGGGAAGGTTCCCGCCGCGGGGAGCGTCGGCCGGGGCGGGCCGGCGGTTCAAGCGCCGAGTTCCCGACGCGGCCCCGGTCCTCCGTGCCCGGACGGAGCGTTCCGGTCGCGCGGTTGGCTGGCGTTCGGGGACGCGGCCGGATAGCGTGCCACCGTGCACCGCACCCAGACCTACACGCTGGCGTTCGCCCTGGCCGCCGTCCTGGTCACGGCCGCCGCAGCGGTCGTCGCCTACCGCGGCCTCGCCGCGGCGTTCGAGAGCGAGTTCCAGGCACGGGTCGCGCGCGTCGCGGGCATCGCCGCCTCGCAGGTCTCGCCCTCGTCAGTCGGCGAGCTGAACCGCCTCGGGGCCGAGAGCGTGGCCTACCTCGAAGTGCAGGCCCAGCTCGACATCCTGCGCAGCGTGTCCGACTTCTCGGACTTCCAGCTCCTCGACACGACCGGCACCGTCCTCTACGACGTCCGGCGCGGGGAGGAGGGCTTCGGGACGCGCAGCGCCTGGGACTCGCTTGCGGCCGGCGCGCTCGGGCGCGCGCTCGGCGGCGAGCCCGCGAACGCGCCGCCGCTCCAGCGCGACAGCCTCGACGTGCGGGCGGCTTTCGCGCCCGTGCGCGACGGCGACCGCGTCGTGGCCGTGCTCGTCGCCGAGGCGAACCCCGAGTGGGCGCCGGAGCTGCGACGGCTGCGACACCGGCTCGGGCTCGTGACGGCCGTGAGCGTCGCCGCCATCGCGGTGCTCGCCGGCATTCTCGTGCGGGGCATCGGGCGGCGGCTGTCGCTCGAGCAGCAGCTCACGCGCGCGGACAACCTCGCCGCCATGGGCCGGCTCACCGCGACGCTCGCGCACGAGATCAAGAACCCGCTGGCGATCATCCGCGGCTCGGTCAAGCGGCTCGGCCGGCTCGAACCCGAGGCGCAGCGCATGGCCGACTCCGTGATCGAGGAGGTGGACCGGCTCGGCCGGACCGTCGGCCGCTACCTGCAGTTCGCGCGGGCCGAAGCCGAACCCGGCGCCCACGGCGACCTCGCGGCCGCCCTCGGCGCCACGCTGGACCTGCTCGAGGGCGAGTTCCGGGCGCGCCGCTGCACGCTCGATCGGGGCGGCGAGGGCGGACCGGCGGTCGTGCGGCTCGACAGCGAATCGCTCAAGCAGGTGTGCCTGAACCTCGTGCTGAACGCGCTCGAGGCCTCGCCCGAGGGCGGGTGCGTGCGCGTGGCGCTCGAGCGCCACGGCGGACGCGCGACGCTCGCCGTGAGCGACGATGGCCCGGGGATGCCCGAGGAGGTGCTGCACAGGCTCGGCGAGCCGTTCTTCACGACCAAGGCGAAGGGGACCGGCCTCGGGCTGTTCCTCTCGAAGCGCCTCGTCGAGGGTGCCGGCGGAACGCTGGCGGTGGACAGTGCCGCGGGTCGGGGCACGCGCGTGAGCGCGTCGTTCCGGGTGGTGCGCGCCGGCTGACCGGCGTGCCGGAAAGGGAGGCAGGAGGCGTCCATGGGAGCACGAGGAGGAAGTGCCGCGTTGCGGGGAGTCGTCGTCGCGGGAGCGCTGCTGCTGGCCGGCACGGCGCTGGTCGGATGCGCCCGCGAGCCGGCGCCGGGGCTCGAGCTGGAGCCGGTGCAGTCGTACCCGGGCGTCTCGCTGCCCGCGCACGCCTGGTCGCCCGACGGGCGCGCCTTCGCGCTGCTGGTCCCCGGCGGCGGCCTGGAGATCGCGACCGTCGCGCAGCCGGAGATCCCGCCGCGTCTCGTGACGAACCGGCGGGTGACCGAACTCGCCTGGTCCCCCGGGGGCACGCGGCTGGCTCTTCGCGTCCCGACGCACTGGCGGCCGAGCGGCGTGACCGAGTTCGACGTGCTGGTCATCGAACACGACTCCCTGCGCACCACGGTGCTCAGCAAGAGCGACGCGCGCGGTCTCGCCTGGCTCTCGGACACGAGCCTGTGGGTGCGCCGGGCCTCCGCGGACACCCTCGATCACGTGATCTCCTTCCCGCCGTCGCCGGGCGGGGCGGGGGGCTCCGCGACCGTGGCGACCGGCTGGCTCACGTTCCTGCCCGCGTCGCCCCCGTCGGGGGCGCCGCTGCTCGTCGGGCCCCGCGCGAGCCTGCCCGCACGCACGCGCGCCGTGCCGGGCGCGCCGCGCTACGCGGTGCTCGCGGCGCCTTCGCTGGCGGACTTCCAGCTGCTTGCGACGCACGCCGGCACGAAGCGGCTCCTCGGCCGGCGCGGGGGAAGCCACGACGCCGAGCTGCTCGATTCGGCCGGGCGGCGCGTGCGCCGGGTGCCCGAAGGCGGCAAGGACGGCTTCGAGGCGCTGTCGTTCGCCGGGGACGGCACGATCCTGCTCGGGCGGGCGCCCGACGCGACGGGGGTGGGCCGGCCCACCGGGCTTCGCGCCGCCGCCGCGAACGGCCGCTGGCCCGCCACGGACGTGAAGGGGCCGCAGGTGGTGGACGTGCAGGGCGCGCCGCGGGGCGACCTCGTGCTGCTCGGCTCCTCGTCGGTCTGGCTGGCGCGGCTGCTCGTGAGCCGCTGAGGCCCCGCGAACCGGTTGCCCGGGGACGCTCCGGAACGCTAACGTCTCGGGCGCCTCCCGGGCGCGGTGGCCGCGCCCGGAACCGGAGACCAACGTGAAGCGAATCGCCGCGCCGTTCCTGCTCGCCGTCTTCCTGCTCACCGCCTTCGCCGCGGGCGGGTGCTCGAAGCGCTACCGCATCGAGGTGCAGTCCGACACCTGCTGGTCCGGCGTCATCGACGACGGCCAGGCCTTCTTCGACTGCGGCAACGCCACGTACAAGGTCGTGGGGCCGATGCGCTGCGTGCGCGTCCAGAAGCAGACCGCCACCGGGTACCTGCGCGTCCGCATCGACGGCGGAGCGTGGACCGAGACGACCAGCAGCGAGACGTACGTGCAGGTGTGCCGCTGATGCCGCGGCCGCGGGAGCGCGCGTGAAGGTCCTGGTCGTCGACGACGAGGTCAAGAACGCCGAACTGGTCGCCGGCGAGCTGCGCGACGCGGGATTCGAGGCGGACTTCGTGAACGGCGGCGCGGACGCACTGAAGCGGCTCGAGCAGTCGCCCTTCGACGCCGTCGTCACCGACCTGCGCATGGCGCCTCCCGACGGCATGGCCGTGCTCGAGGAGGTCCGGCGCCGCTGGCCCGACACCGTCGTGGTCGTGATGACCGCCTACGCCGCGCTCGCGAGCGCGCGGCGTGCGCTCAAGGCGGGCGCCTGGGACTACGTCGAGAAGGAGGGCGACTTCGCCGATGTCATCGCGCTGGCGCTCAAGCAGGCCGGCGAGCGCGCGAACCTGCGGCGCGATGTGAAGCAGCTGTCCGCGGCGGTCGAGTCCATTCGCCAGGAGGCGCTGCCGGTGGTGGGCGACGCCCCCGCGACGCGGAACGCGCTCGAGCTGGCTCGCAAGGTGGCGGCCACGGACTCGACCGTGCTGCTGCGCGGCGAGAGCGGCACCGGGAAGGACCTCTTCGCGCGCACGATCCACGCGCTCAGCCGGCGCGCCGGCGGGCCGTACGTCAAGGTCAATTGCGGGGCGCTGCCCGAGGCGCTGCTCGAGAGCGAGCTGTTCGGCCACGAGAAGGGGGCGTTCACCGGAGCGGTCCGCCAGAAGCCCGGCCGCTTCGAGGACGCCGGCGGCGGCACGCTGTTCCTCGACGAGATCGGCGAGCTGCCGGTGCCGCTGCAGGTCAAGCTGCTGCAGGTGATCGAGGAGAAGACGTTCACCCGCGTCGGCGGCAACGCGCCGATCACCGTGGACGTGCGCATCCTCGCCGCCACCAGCCGCCCGCTCGAGGACATGGTGAAGGAGCGGACGTTCCGCGAGGACCTGTTCTTCCGCCTGAACGTCTTCCCGATCGTGTTGCCGCCGCTGCGCGAACGGCCCGGCGACGTCCTGCGACTCGCCGGGCACTTCCTGCGCCGCCAGGGCGCCGCGCCCGAGAAGCTCACGCCCGAGGCGGCTCGCGAGCTCGAGGGTTACGCCTTCCCGGGCAACATCCGCGAGCTCGAAAACGCGCTCGAGCGGGCGCTGATCCTCGCGGGCAGCGACCCGATCGAGCCCGCGCACCTGACGTTCGCGAGGCCCGGGATGCGGGCGACCCGCTCGTGGGTGCCCGAGATCCCGGAGGAGGGGCTTTCGCTCGAGGCGCTCGAACGGGAGCTGATCCTGAAGGCGCTCGAGCGGGCGGCGGGCAACAAGAGCCGCGCCGCCCGGCTGCTGGGCCTCACGCGCCGCACGCTCTACTCGCGGATGGAGAAGCACGGGCTGCACAGGCCCGGCGAGGGCGAAGAGGAGCCCGAGGGAGACTCCGAGGAGTAGCCCCGCGGGGCCCGGGCACGCCGGGACCGCCGCGCGTGGTGCCGCCGGGCGGGCGACGGATCGACGGTGCGCCCGCCCGGCGCGTTCGTCAGGAGGCGATGACCGGGTGGTCGGTTCCTTCGCCTTCCTCGCGCTCCATGTCGCGGATCAGCCCCGCCACCATCCGCTCGAGCAGGCACTTCACGGTCGAGCCTTCCCGGCGCGCCTGGGCCTCGAACGAGCGGAGGAACTCCTCGCTGACCTCGATGCAGATTTCGACCTGCGCCATGACGCTGACCTCCCGCCGGGGCCGCCTTCGCACGGGCGCGGCCCCCTCGTCCGACGCTACGCCGCCGGAACGCCCTTGAACCCGTAGCAGAGAATGCCGCCGGCTCCTTCCTTCCGGATCCGGCGGAAGACGAGTGAGACCTCCATGCCGGGCTGGACGGACTCCGGCTCGCAGTCCACGACCTGGGTCATGAGCCGCGCGCCCTCGGGCGTCTCGACCACGGCGACGGCGTACGGCGCCTCCATCTGGAACTCGGTCGGTGCGACCTGCACCACCGTGGAGGTGACCACCTTCCCCTTCCACGACAGGAACGTCTTCTCCCACTCGGTGCCCCGACACGCCGGGCACACGCGGCGCGCGGGGAACGTCACCTTTCCGCACTTGCGGCAGCGGCCGGCCTCGAGCCGGTAGCGTGCCGGGATCTCCCGCCAGTACCTCGGGCTCGGCATGGTCACACCCCCTCGAAGATGTGGACCACGGAGCTGGCTCCCGATCCACCCATGTTCTGCGCGAGGCCGAGCCGCGCGCCCTTCACCTGCCGCGCGCCCGCCTCGCCCCGGAGCTGCTCGAAGATCTCGATCGCCTGTGCGACGCCGGTGGCGCCCACCGGATGGCCCTTGGCCTTGAGGCCGCCACTCGTGTTGACGGGAATCTTCCCCCCGAGCGCGGTCAGGCCCGAGCGCGCGGCGTGCCGCCCCGCGCAGGGCTCGGTGAGGCCGAGCGCCTCGATGCAGCAGATCTCCGCGATGGCGAAGCAGTCGTGCACCTCGGCGACCTGGATGTCGCCCGGCTTCACGCCCGCCATCCTGTACGCCCGCTCGCCCGAGAGCTTCACGGCGTCGAGCGCCGCCGGGTCCTTGCGGTCCGCCAGCGCCATGGTGCTCGTGGCGAGGCCGCTCGCGCGGATTTTCACCGGGCGGTCCGTGTAGCGCTTCGCGTGCTCGAGCGGGCAGAGCAGCACGGCCGCCGCGCCGTCGGTGACGGGGGAGCAGTGCAGCAACCGCAGCGGGTCCGAGACGACCGAGGAGCACAGGACCTCCTCCAGCTTCACCTCGCGGCCGAACTGCGCCTTCGGGTTGAGCGCGCCATGGCGGTGGTTCTTGACCGCCACCCACGCGAGGTCCTCCTCGGTCGTGCCCTTCGCCTGCATGTGGGCACGCGCGATCATGGCGTACAGGCCCGGGAACGTGATGCCGTGGTACGCCTCGGTCTCCTGGTCGGCCGCCGACGCGAGTACCGCGGTCACGTCCGCGCCGTCGTTCATCTTCTCGACACCGGCCGCGAGCACGAGATCGCTCATCCCCGAGGCGACGTCCAGGAAGGCCGAGCGGAGCGCCACGCCGCCCGAGGCGCAGGCCGACTCGACGTGCGTCGCCGCCACGCCCGCCATCCCGATCTGGTCCGCCATGAGCGGTCCCAGGTGCTCCTGGCCGACGAACTGCCCCGCCGACATGCAGCCGACGTAGATCGAATCGAGGTGATCCGCCCGGGCCGCGGCCAGCGCCTCCAGCGCGGCCTCCGCGAACAGGTCCCGCAGGCTCGACTCCCAGAGCTCGCCGAAGCGGGTCATGCCCGCCGCAACGATCGCAACCTCACGCATGGCATGCCTCCTTTCGGCTAGTCATTGAGGATGATCTTCTCGCGGAACTTGGCGTACTCCCCGTACGTGAGGTAGCGCCGCGGTCCGTCCAGCATCGAGCGCACCGTCGGCGCGAGATCACGCCGCTCGGGCAGCCGCTCGGTCGCGCGCAGGGCGAACGCGTCGCTCCCCGCACCCGACCCGAAGGACGTGATGAAGATGAGGTCCCCGGGGTCGGCGACGTCGAGGATCGCGGCGAGGCCGGTGGGCGAGGAGCCGGAGTAGGTGTTGCCCATCGTGTTCACGATCCAGCCCGTCTCGAGCTGCTCGCGCGTGAAGCCGAGGTGCTTGCCCGCCTGGAGGGGGAACTTCCCGTTGGGCATGTGGAAGACGGCGTACTTGAAGTCGGAGGGCTTCATGCCGGCCTTCTTCAGGAGCCCGCGCGCGGCACTCTCGACGGTCCGGAAGTACGCGGGCTCGCCCGTGAAGCGGCCGCCGTGGCGCGGGTAGAACTGCCCCTCGCGCCGCCAGAAGTCGGGCGTGTCGGTCGTGAAGCTGTAGGTTTCGAGCACCTCGACGAGCAGGTCCGACTTGCCGAAGAGGTAGGCCGCGCCTCCCGCGGAGGCCGAGAACTCGAGCGCGTCGTTCGGGGCGCCCTGCGAAGTGTCGGCCCCGATCCCCATCGCGTACTCGACCCGCCCCGATTCGACCAGGCCGAGCGCCACGAACATCGCTTCGGTGCCCGCCTTGCAGGCGAACTCGAAGTCCGCGACGTGAACTTCGGGAGCGATGCCGAGCGCCTCGATGAGCGCGGTGCCGCTCGGCTTCACCGCGTAGGGGTGGGACTCCGAGCCGATGTAGACGGCGCCGATGCGGGCCGGATCGACTCCGGCGCGCGCGACCGCGGCGCGGGCGGCCGCCACCGAGATGGTGATCGTGTCCTCGTCGAGACCCGGGACGGACTTCTCTTCGAGGAGCAGTCCCTTGCGGATCGATTCGGGAGACTTGCCCCACTGGCGGGCGATCTCCTCGCTCCTGATCCGGTTGCGGGGGACGTAGGCTCCGTAACCGACTATTCCTGCCATAAGCGCTCCCTGGACGGAGCGCCGGTGGTCGCCGGGCGGGCGCGGAACCCGTGCCGACGGCGTCACGGTGCTCCAGCGAAGAATTCCGGTCGAGAACTGACGCGAACCCGAAACGATGCTGTCGGTCCACGGCACTGGCGGTCGTGCCCGGCAGCGTCGGTTCGCGCGGCGAGTGTAGCGCCCGCGGTTCGGCGAGCCCGCCGTCGCGGTCACTCGCGGGAGCACGGGAACGCGCGGCGCCCCCGCACGGCCCCATGGCGCTCGGGCCCGCGGGCTGGTGTTCGGCCACCCTTCCGCGCCGCGCGCCCGCCGCGTATGCTGGCGTGCCATGAACGTCCTGCGCGGCTGGCTCTTCGACAACCTCGGGCTCAAGCTCACGGCGCTGCTGCTGGCGGTCGCGGTGTACCTGAACGTCTACACCGACCGGCCCGCCACCATGCTGCTGTCGTTCCCGGTCGAGTTCACCGACCTGCCCGACTCGCTCGCGCTCTACGGCTCCGCGCCCGCCGTCGTGCAGGCGCAGATGCGCGGCACCGGCAAGCAGCTCATCGGCATGCGGGTGCGCGAGCCGCGGCTGAAGATCTCGCTGCTCGGCGCCGGCATCGGCCGGTTCAGCCGCGCGCTGACGCCCGCCGACCTGCCCATGTCGAACGAGGGGGTCACCGTCGAGAACCTGATCGGCCCGCGGATGATCGAGATCGACATCGACCACCGCGTGACGCGCCGCCTGCCCGCGGCCGCCCGCGTCGAGGGCGAGCCGGCGGCCGGGTATGCGTTCGACGGCTACGTCCGCCTCGAGCCCCCCACGGTCAGCGTCACCGGCGCCTCGCGTGCCCTCGCGGACCTCGACTCGCTCGTGCTCGCGCCCGTGAACGTGAGCGGCCGGCGGGACACGGTCCGCGACGAGGTCGGGCCCGAATCGCTGCCCGACTGGTGCGACGTGACGCCTTCCGCCGTTCGCGTGAACGTCGCGCTCGACCGGAAGTGACGACCGGGCGCCGCGCCCCGCGCGCGGCGCCCGGCGGATCCGTCAGTGCGCCGCCGCGCGGCGCCGCGCCCCGCGCACGAAGTCCTCGGGCGGGTCGCTCGGCCTCGTCTTCGCCTGCTCGATCGCCATCGCGAGGCTCTGCCTGCGCTCGCCCTCGGCCTTCTCGGACAGCTTCTCGAGCGCTGCGACGTGCGCCGTCCGGAGCGCTTCCCCGGCGGGCACGTCGACGTCCGGCTTCACCCCGACGCCCTCCCAGTTCGTCTTCGTGACCGGGTTGATGGCGCGGCCAGTCGCGATGAACGCCGCGAGGTGGTCGGTCAGGCGGAACAGCCCTCCCGGGTTCGCGGCGCCGGCGGTCGTGGCGCCCACGAGCGTGCCCAGCTCGTGCGTCTGCACGTCGTAGGCGAACTCCTCGGCCGCCGAGCCGGTGAGGTTGCTGACGAGCACGTAGAGCGGCCTGCCCGCCAGGCGCGGTCCCGGCACGTACGACGACGTGTAGTACTGCTCGATGCCGTCCGTCTCGCGCTGGTAGAAGTCGTTGATGTGCAGCCGCGCGCCCTCGGGGACGAAGTAGGTGAGGAGCGTCTGGATCATGCTCGGGCTGCCGCCGCCGTTGCGCCGCAGGTCCACGATGACGGCATCGCAGTTGGCGAGGAAGTTCATCGCCGCGATCGCCGTGGGCTGGGCCTCGGGCATCCCGGCGAACATGCGCAGCTCAAGGTAGCCTACGTTGCCCGCGAGCCGCTCCACGCGCTCGAACCCGTAGTTGCGCACGCGCATCTCCTCGAGCTGCCGGGCGCGCTCGGCGTCGCGCGCCGGCGAGTCCTCGTCCAGCTCGTCGCGCTTCGGGAACGGCTCGTAGCGGTAGTGGACCCGCATGTGCCTGTCGTGCGTGAACGCCTGCATGTGCGCGAGCAGCGAATCGGCGAACTCCTTCGAGCTCGTGATCCGGTCGTACTCGTGCCGCGCCCGGCGCTGCCTCAGGATCTTCGCGAGCTGCGCGCCCTTGTCCGCGAACACGTAGCGGTCGCGGACGGCGACGGCGAGCGATTCGATGACCGCCGCCTTCTCCTTCGCGGAGATCGGGGTGTCGGGCTGGTTCGGCCCGCCGAACATCTGGGCCGAGGCGGGCGTCGCGATCGCGAGCGCGGCGAGGGCGGCGAGGACGGTGCGGGGAATCATGCAGGCCTCCGGGAGCGGGGTTTCGGGGAACGGCGAGGGGGGGCGGGTGCGGCGAGCCCGGCGAGCAGCAGCTCGACGACCTCGTCGGTTCGCGACGCGAGGTCGGCGCGGCGACCGAGCTCGCGGACACTGAGGCTGTAGGGCAGCAGGGCGTTCGTGGCGGCGACGAGTGCTCGGCCGGGGGGGCTGCCGCCGGGGGCGAGCTCGCCGGCCGCCCGGCCCTCGGCGACCACGCGGTCGAGCACGGCGGCCTCGGCTTCGAAGTGGGCCGCCCGGCGCCCGAGCATCGCCTGCCGCATGACGGCGAGCTTCTGGTCGATGCTGGCGGCGTGCCGGCGCGCGTAGTCGAAGCGCAGGAGCACCCGCGCGCGCAGCATCTCGCTCAGGCGCTCGGGCGCCGGGGCGGACGTCCGGGCAAGGCGCTCGAGCTTCGCGACGACGCCGGCCGCCATGCGGTCGATGCACGAGAGCGCCACGTCCTCCTTGCTCTCGAAGTGCAGATAGACCGAGCCCTTGCCGATCCCCGCCTCGCGCGCGACCGCGTCGATCGTCATGCGCCGGAATCCGTGCCGGACGAGCAGCCGGTCGGCGGCGTCGAGGATGCGCGTGCGCATGGCGGGGTCGGGCGTGCGGGGCATGGCGGGTCCCGGGTAAGTGACCGCAATGGCGATTCGGTCAGTTTAGACGGACGCCAGGCTGCCCGGGTTGCAACGGGGGGGAGCCCGGGTCCCGGGCGCGCTCCCGGCCGAGGGGGCACCGCCCGCGGGCGGGAGGCCCGGACACGAAAACGCCGGCCCCGGGAGGGCCGGCGTGCTCGCGGAAGACTTCGCGGGAGCGCGAGCCGCGCTGGAGATGGCAGGCTCGGATGGTAGGACGCGACCCACGCGCCCCGCACCGGAGGACTCGAGCAATGGAGGTGCCACGGCGGGCCCGGAGCCGGCATCGCCCGGAAATCAAGGGGGATGGCCGCTTCGCGCCCTCCGGCACGAGCGAAACAACCCCGGTCCACCGATGCGAACCGCAGGCACGTTCGGCCCGGATTTGCACGATACCGATGGCCCGAATCCCCGCTGCAGGCGCGGCTCCCGCCCGCCGAAAACGGCTGCGTCCGGGCGAAATCGCCCGCAACCGCACTTCGCGCCCTTGACACCCCGGCAAGGCCAAACCTAAATTTCGCGCGTCGGTGAGCGGCGCACCTCGAGCTTCGCGCGCCACCGGCCCCCGCGAAGGGCCCATCCGGGCCGCGACCCAAGCCTTCCCGACATCATCCCGAGACGACCGACCGGTTCCCCCCGGTCCTCCTGATTCGACACCCGCTTCGAACCCCCGAGGAAAGTCTCCACCGCACCCGCCCGCGCCATCCGCGGGCCGCCCGAGCACACCCGCACCCATCCGGCCAGCGGCGCCCGTCGCCGTCCACGGCCAACCCGCAGCACCCGGGCCTTCGGTCCGCGGGGCCGCGGGCACCCACTCCACACTCCCCACAGGGCACGATCTGATGGAACCCCAGGAGATCCCGGCGGCACCCGAGACGAGCGTCACCCCCGGCGGTGCGACGAACGGCGACGGCACGAGCGCCGAGGCGCTCGAGCTGCAGACGCTCAAGGGCAAGACCATGTCCGAGCTCCTGCGCATCTGCCTGGAGCTCGAGATCCAGGGCACGAGCGGCCTGCGAAAGCAGGAGCTGATCTTCAAGATCCTCGAGGGCCAGACCGAGCGGAACGGCCTGATCTTCGCCGAGGGCGTGCTCGAGATCCTGCCCGAGGGGTACGGCTTCCTGCGCTCGGCCTCGTACAACTACCTGCCCGGGCCCGACGACATCTACGTCTCGCCCTCGCAGATCAAGCGCTTCGACCTGCACACGGGTGACACGGTGTCCGGGCAGGTCCGACCGCCCAAGGAGGGCGAGCGCTACTTCGCGCTGCTGCGCGTCGAGGCCGTGAACTTCGAGAGCCCGGAGGCGTCGAAGGAGAAGATCCTCTTCGACAACCTCACGCCGCTCTACCCGATCGAGAAGCTGAACCTCGAGACCAAGGACCGCTGCCTCGAGACGCGCATCATCGACCTGCTCTCGCCCATCGGGAAGGGCCAGCGCGCCCTCATCACCTCGCCGCCCAAGGCCGGCAAGACCGTCCTCATGCAGAAGATGGCGAACGCGATCGCCGAGAACCACCCCGAGGTCGTGCTCATCGTGCTGCTCATCGACGAGCGCCCCGAGGAGGTCACCGACATGCAGCGTTCGGTGAAGGGGGAGGTCGTCTCGTCCACCTTCGACGAACCCGCCGAGCGCCACGTGCAGGTGGCCGAGATGGTGATCGAGAAGGCGAAGCGCCTCGTGGAGCAGGGCCGCGACGTCGTCATCCTGCTCGACTCGATCACGCGCCTCGCCCGCGCGCACAACACCGTCGTGCCGCACTCCGGCAAGATCCTCTCGGGCGGCGTGGACGCGAACGCGCTGCAGCGCCCGAAGCGCTTCTTCGGCTCCGCGCGCAACATCGAGAGCGGCGGGTCGCTCACGATCATCGCCACCGCGCTCATCGAGACCGGCTCGCGCATGGACGAGGTCATCTTCGAGGAATTCAAGGGGACCGGAAACTCGGAGCTGGTCCTGGACCGCAAGATCGCCGACAAGCGCATCTTCCCGGCCATCGACATCAACCGCTCCGGCACGCGCAAGGAGGAGCTGCTCATGCAGCCCGACGTGCTTGCGCGCGTCTGGATCCTGCGCAAGTTCCTCAACGAGCTGAACCCGGTCGAGGCGATGGAGTTCCTCATCACGAAGATGAGCGACACGAAGACGAACAAGAAGTTCCTCGAGAACATGAACTCCTAGCGCGCCGCGGCCCCCGACGGGGCGCCGGCGCCGGAGGGACATGGCGACCGAACACGAGGGCCGATCGACGGTGCTCGTCACCGGGGCCACCGGGTACATCGGCGGCCGCCTCGTGCCGCGGCTGCTCGAGCGGGGCCGGCGCGTGCGGTGCCTCGTGCGCGACGCGTCGCGGCTCGAGGGCCGCCGCTGGCGGGGCGACGTGGAGGTCGTGACCGGCGACGTGCTGCGGCCCGGAGGGGTCGAGGCGGCGCTGCGGGGAACGCTCGAGGCCTACTACCTCGTCCACAGCCTCGCGAGCGGGCCCGGTTTCCACGCGCGCGACCTCGCCGCGGCGGAGCGCTTCGGGACCACGGCCCGGGAGGCGGGCGTCCGGCGCATCGTGTACCTGGGCGGCCTCGCGGCCGAGTCGGCCGACCTGTCCGAGCACCTGCGCTCCCGCCAGCAGACGGGCGAGGCGCTGCGCGCGGGCGGTGTGCCCGTCACCGAGTTCCGGGCCGGGGTCATCGTTGGTGCCGGCAGCATTTCGTTCGAAATGATCCGCTACCTCACCGAGCGCGTGCCCGTCATGATCTGCCCGCGCTGGGTGTACACACGCACGCAGCCGATCGGGATTCGGGACGTACTCGACTACCTCGTCGCCGCGCTCGAAGTGCCCGCCAGCGCCGGGCGCATCGTCGAAATCGGGGGTGCCGAAGTGGTCACGTATGGCGAGATGATGACGACGTACGCCGCCGTTCGCGGCCTGCACCGGTGGATGGTCCCGGTGCCCGTCCTGACGCCGCGCCTGTCGTCCTACTGGGTGAACCTCGTCACGCCGATCCCTGCGGCCATCGCCCGCCCGCTCATCGAGGGGCTGCGCAACGAGAACGTGGTGCGCGATCCGGCCGCTCGCGAGCTGTTCCCGGACGTTCGCCCGGCGGGCTATCGCACGTCCGTCGAACGCGCGCTCGCCAGGCTCCAGGCCAGCGACGTCGAGACCGCGTGGAGCGACGCGCTGAGCACGAGCCAGGGCGACTCGCCGCCGGCCACGCTGACCGTGCGCGAGGGCATGATCCTCGAGCGGCGACAGAAGCCGGTGGCGGCGCCGCCCGAACGGGTCTTCCGGGTGTTCTCCGGTCTCGGCGGGCGCCGGGGCTGGCTGTACATGAACTGGGCGTGGGCGCTGCGCGGCTTTCTCGATCAGATGCTGGGCGGTGTCGGGCTGCGGCGCGGGCGGCGCGATCCGGACGAGGTGCGCGCCGGCGACGCGCTCGACTTCTGGCGGGTCGAGGCTGTCGAGCCCGGCCGGCTGCTGCGCCTGCGTGCCGAGATGAAGGTGCCCGGCCGGGCCTGGCTCGAGTTCCGGGTGGTGCCCCGCGGTGACGGTGGTTCGGTGCTGTCTCAGGTGGCGTTCTTCGCGCCCCGCGGGTTGTTCGGCTGGCTCTACTGGTACGCGCTCTACCCGGTCCACGGCTTCATCTTCGGAGGCCTGATCGATCGCATCGCGCGCCGGGCCGCGTCGGGGGCCGCGTGAAGGCGTGGTCTCCCGCCGCGGCCGGGTGCGCTCCGCGACCCGCGTCGCTCGCGCTCGGGCGGGCCGCGCCAGTCGCGGTGGCATCGGTCACCGCGGCGCCCGCCTGGACGACGCCGTGCTCGACCCACTCCCCGGCAGCTGGACGGTCGAGCGCTCGATCCGCGGCGAGTCGCGGGGCGCGACATCAAACGCTCGGGCACGCGCAGGGAGGAGCTGCTCATGCAGCCCGACAGGCTCTCGCGCGTCTGGATCCTGCACGAGTTCCTCGAGGGCACGGACTCCTGAGTCCGGCGGGCGTGCTGTGAAGACTTCCGCGCGTGAAGACTGGCTGGACCGGCAGCTCCGGGTGATCGCCGCGATGCTCGCCCGCATCGCCGGCCTGCGCACCGCGGGCTCGCCGGACGAGGCTCGCGCCGAGCTGGCGAAGGCGCATCTCGAGCTGGAAGGCGCACGATCGGAGCTGCTGCGCCGCGCCGATCCCGCAACCGCGGCGCTGCTGCTCGGCTCGAGCGAGGCCGTCGAGCTCCACGCCCGGCTCGTCGAGGAGGAAGCCGCGCTCGCGGACGACGAGGCCGTCGCCGCGGACCTGCGCGCGCGCGCCGCGGCGCTGCGGGCGGCGGCGGGCGCGGCGAAGGGCGGTCCCGGGACGCGCTAGAGTTGCGCGAGCGGATCCGCGATTCGACGGGAGGGGCACGATGGAGGAACGGAAGTACTGGTTCCCCGCCAAGCGCTACGGCTGGGGCTGGGGCTTCCCGATCACCTGGCAGGGCTGGGCGGTGTTCGCTCTGGCCATCGGTGTGGCGGTGATCGGCGGCCTGCTGTTCCCTCCCTCGACCGGCCTGCCGCGGTTCCTCCTCCTCGAGCTCGGCGTGGCGATCGTGCTGGTCCTGGTGTGCTGGATCACCGGCGAGCCGCCGCGCTGGCGCTGGGGCGGGGACTGAGCGGGCGGACCGCTCCCGTCCCTGCGTCCGAGGCGTCCGTCACGCGAAGCGCGACGAAAGTCGCCGCCGCGCCGTCCGAGACGCAGGCGCCGCGGGCCGGCTGGTATGCTCCCGACGGTGCCGACCCCATGGAGGAGCCATGAAGGAAACCGCGCGCATCGCCGACCAGATCCGCCGCACCGTCCGGGGACCCGCCTGGCACGGACCGTCCATCCTCGAGGTGCTCCGGGGCGTCACGGCGAAGCAGGCCGCCGCGAAACCCATCGCCGGGTGGAAGAGCATCTGGGAGCTGGTCCTGCACGTGACGGTCTGGCAGGACGCCGTGCGCGCACGGCTGGGCGGCCGCTTCCCGAACATCCGGATCG